>Ga0208225_1000051_pt1 | contig 30405 bp, 22 predicted proteins | sample LakMenEpi15Jun10_FD_150701 | JGI IMG/M metagenome (GOLD analysis project Ga0208225, IMG submission 150701) | Freshwater microbial communities from Lake Mendota, WI - 15JUN2010 deep hole epilimnion (SPAdes) | ecosystem: Environmental > Aquatic > Freshwater > Lake > Epilimnion/Euphotic zone ... | reverse complement strand
ATTGTAAAGTTGACGACAACTCCGTTTGCATATTTCATACGGACCTGTCCGTTTAGACCTTCGGAGAGAGGCTCCAGTTCAACTGGGCCAGTATGGTCCATCCCCAGAGCCCATTGGATTTGATCAACGCCGTGTGCGCCCCAGTTGGTCATTTGTCCACCTGCGAAATCGCGCCACTGCATCCACCCCATCCAATTGGGATGGAAAGGTCGCTCAGCGGCTTGATTGAGCCACATGTTCCAGTCGAGTCCTTCGGGGATTTTCTCGGCAGGGAAAGGGGAGGCTGGCGAGGGGATCGGACCTTCGTAAGCGATCGCGCGGACTTCGAGAATTTTTCCAAGTCCACCGTTTCGGATCAATTCGCAAGCGACGCGGTTCATCTCCATGGATCGTTGTTGCGTACCGACTTGAACTATACGGTTCGCTTTTCTAGCATGCTCGACAAGATCGCGGCCTTCTTGGATGTAAAGCGATAGCGGTTTCTCGGCGTAGATGTCTTTGCCGGCCAAGCAAGCGTCGATACAAGGTCGGATACGTTGGAATTCGCCCGTGGCGACGATAACGGCATCGATATCTTTTCGATCGAGGATTTGTCGATAATCGGAATAGACTTGCCAATCTGCTTTCAACTTCTCACGGAAGGCAAGAGCACGCGATTGATTGCAATCAGCGACCGCAACGATTTGAGCAGAGTCGGGAAGTTGTTCGATCAACAAGGAACCCCGTCCCCCTACGCCGATGGCACCTACCCGGATGCGTTCGCTGGCCGAAGTGGGATGGGAGTACGAAGCGCGAGTTAAATTACTTGCTGAGGTGGCGAGTAGTAGCGAGCTCGTGGAACCAGCAACGGTTAGGAATTTTCGTCGGTTAAAACTTGCGCGTTGAGATAGATTCATAGGAGATCACTCAGGGAGGGAGAGGATGGTCGACTTGGGTGTCGATTCAAGCGAAAGGAGGGAGGGAGATTTAGTCGGTTGTAACGGATTCGCGGGGCAGATGCAACTGAGCAGTAACTTGCAAACCATTATGCCAATGGTTTGCAATCGCAAGATGCAGGCATACTTAAAATAGGGCTAGTTCGCCGCTGACGCTTCGGAGTGAACGGTTGAGGCAATCGCATGTCAGTATCAGTCCCTCTCCGGTGGGCTGCGAGTTACTTTTTGATTCTTGCGCCAAGTGGCACAAGTGCGTTGAATCTGTCTATCGGTTCATTGGCGACCCATGCAAACGAGCGAAGCAAGACAATACGGAAAATGGGATCGTCAAACGTCCAGCTATAATGCCCTGGTATGCTTACGAATACCCTTCCCTTGTTCTTCTCGTAAGTCCATAGCTGCGGTGTCGCTTCACCATCCTCTTGACTTGTCGCTAACAATCCGATCCCGGAGACGTCTCCCGTTAGCAACCAATAGCTCTCATCGAGCAGGTCCAGTTCTGGAACGTTGCGCATAATCGGATGACTTGGGTCGCAATTTCGTAATTGCAATGGACCGTGGCGATATCTGATCTTCCCTCCCCATGAGGCAAGTCCAATCCGTTTCGAGAACTCTCCAACTTGGTCGCTCCCATTAACTGCCCAGTGTAAATAAATGGCACCCCCACCTCGCGCGAAATACTTATCCATGGATTCTTGACGCTTCGGATCCCAGCTTCCTTTCTGAAAGAATACCAATACGTCGGCTTTGTCCATTTGTGTATCATCTGGGAACTCCCAAGCGGCTTCGACGTTGACCTTCTCTGCGGCGGTAAGCAACTGCCCCCACTGTAGCAACCATGCGGGATAATCGTGCTCACTCGGCCCGTGATCCTTCGGACCTGCCACAAGCACGATGTTCAATTCCTTGAGCTCGGATGGTAATGCCACCGATCCTTCAAGCACCTTCGCAACTTGCGCTTCGGTACGCATCGCCGGTGCTGCGATCGGACCGGACAGGGGCATCGACGGAGCCGGACTCATCAAATAAGTCATCAAGTCGCGGACTTGCTCGCTCGTAAGCTTGTCGATTAAACCAGTTGGCATGATGGACAACTTCGATGGCTTCATCTCTTCGATGTTGGTTTTGAGTACCTCGATTTGTTTGCCTTCGGAATCGCCGAGCAAATACTTCAACCCGCGATCGCGTAGCACCCCGGTTAAAACCGTCCCATCGTTGAGCCGCACTTGGTGTCCAATAAACTCGGGGTTGATCGCATGACTCGGATATTGAATATCTCTTAGATTGCTTGCGTAGTCTCGGAATGGTAAGTTCGATAAGTCGGGACCAATTATTGGTTCAGCACCTGAGCCGGGTTCCGTATGGCATTTTGAACATCCTACTGTTTGGCTGAAGAAGAGCTTACGGCCCAATCCCCAATTTCCACCCTCTAATTCGTGGGCTTTGGCCGTAAGGGTTTCGAGCTCGTCCGTTTGAGCTTGAAGCTTGACCCATGGTTGTATGAAACGCATTAGCGGCATTGCTCGCCATTGGGGGGCTTCATCCGTAGCAACAGCCACTGAGGTGTTAAGCTCACCTTGCTGTTTGGTGAGTGTCCATGTCATTGCGACCAATGGGCCAGTACCATTTACAGAGTCAAAAGCAAGGTGATCTTGGACTTTCCTCCAACCCCATGGATTCGATTGCTCAGTAGCAGCAGCTTTATGGGGATGATCAGCAGAGTTTAGAAGTAGGGCATCTGAGACTGCAGCACCATCGGCGCGAAGTTGAAGTCTGGTTCTTTCCTCCGGCCATGTGTAGTCGAGTTTCGTCCCAGGTTGTAGTTTGGGACGATAGATATCTCGCATATCGAGGCTTGTGATCAGAATTAGTCTGCCGGCACCATTGAGGGACTCCCATAATCGGTCGTGCTCGGCGCTTCCTTGTGTCAATGCGCGCGAGACACTTAAGTCGAGGGAAGGAATCCATCCGATCCAATCCCCCTGCTCTGCTGAGTCGGCATTGAGTGCGGCGGAAGTTGGATCAAGAATGGACGATGTTGCTGATGAATCTGAGTTCAGATTAAGTGGTTCTCGATCCCAGTGAACCAATACACCGTTTGCCGAAGCGTCGATTTGTGTTTCTGCGCGCTGCGGAATCAGAGTATCATCCGACCCGATAGTCCGCGATTCGGAAGATTGATTCGAAGGGAGAGTGACGGCTATAAAATCTGCCGAGTCCGACTGTTTGAAGTTGATCGAGAGAGTGCGAAGATCAGGGCTGAGACCTACGGAAGTGATCGGCAATTGCTGCCGAGGAGCGATCATTTGTCCTTGGACGACCGCATAGGGTGGAACAAGGTTTTCGTAACGATCGGCGGCTCGGACGAATGGACCGGCATCGATTAGGATTTGCTTGGAGAGGTCCGACCAACGAGTCGGATCGATCGGGTGGTCGAATGCGATGTTTATTGCATTCGGTGAGGAACGCCAAGTGAGTACTGGGCGCGGGACGGGATGTTTCGCGGCGCGAATTTTATATAAGTTTCCAATGCCAGCAGGGCCGGTTCCCCAGTCGGGAGGTCCGCTATGGCATGCGACAACTAAATCTGCTTGAGGACTGACGCATGCGTCGATGGTGAGTTCTTGCAAGGCAGCAATTAGCTGCGTTTGAGCGGTATAGCCGTGAGGTGTCTTCACCAATTGTGTACGCCAAAGTTTGCCCCGCGATTCGCCGCATACGATTGCGTTATCAGCCCAAGAAGTTGGTCCGAAATGATTGGAGGAATCAGCCGACGGATTGAAGAACAAGCCGCAGGTGGACTGGTGTTGAGGACCGTAGTCAAAGACGGATGGTTGGTCGAGGACCGAAGGATTGTAATTTGGATGGCGAGGTGGAAACCCGTAATGTTGGTTCGGTTCGATGTGCAAAAGTTCGTCGAAGGGGTTACCGTTGGGTAACCAAGTCGCACCTTCCTGATCGGTGCAAAATAGATCTCCATTGGGATGAAATGCGATACCGATTGGAAACCGTACGCCTGTGCAGATTGTTTCGCGTTTCGAGAAATCGGGTGAGATCTTTTGAATTGTGCCGCGATCGCTTTTTATGTCGTATTTGCTGTTCCCTTGGTCATCGACAAGGTAAGCATTTGCATAGTTGGCGGTGCCGAGTCCAAAGTATAGTGCACCATTTGCATCTGTAGCTAACCCCACTGCATCGACGTTCTGAACGATTTCATCCCAGCCTTGGGCAACAATGATTTCTTCATCGCATCGTTCATCGCGATCCCGATCAAGCAGTAACGAAACTTTCCCTTTACTTGCGACGAAAACTCCCCAGCCACGAGGATCGTCGTGTTTTAGGAATTGCATCCCGATAGGTCCTCGGAGGGATCCATTGTTTTTGTAGAAGACATGAGCTTGATCTTCTAATTGATCACCATCGGTATCGCTAAGCAAATGAATATCGCCGTTGTAACCGAGAGTTACAAGCTTGCCATCTGCGCGATATGCAACGTTGTTGACATTGGTGATCTCAACGGGTAATCGATGCACTTCAAAACCATCGAAGAGCATTTGCACTGCTGGGGCATCGGCATGTTTGATCAGTGGTTCGGAGGCTAATGAACCTTTCAAGCTTCGAGGCAAGGACTCTTTAAGCTTGGCATATTTCTTTTGCAATTGATCGTGAAGATTGCGCTGTTCTTCGTTCAACAGTACTCCGTCGAAGACGATCAATTCCGCGATGTCGCAGGCGAGATTGCCGCGAACTTGCTGTTCGGTCGGACCGTTTGTGTAGAAGCGCGCGCCCAACGTCCATTGATCGATGGAGATTTCTTTGGATTCCCAAGGTCTGCTACCCGCATCTTTGCCGTCGACTTGCAGTTTGACTTCGTGCGCCGCAGGGTCGAGTTGGATCGAAAGGATTGCAAGGTTTCCGAAGGGAACGGAGTTCGACGACATATTTCGCGCTCCGGAAAATCCTTTTCCTTCGATGTTGATCATATCCCATCGCAGCGACGGACCTGGCCCAAGGTCAACATTTAGTCCAGACATGTAATCACGTTGGTTCGGCGCGTTAGTCGCGAGGATCCCCCTAAAGTCTCCGGGATTGTTATGAGGTGCAACTACGATCCAGATGCTGCCACCGCTTAGGGACTTCAGAGGACTTTCCATTCGCAACACGTCGTCCTGGCCGTCAAACCGAAGAGTTGTACCCTCAGGGGAGCGAATCAGAAGCGGAGCGCAATTTGCATTAGGCGCTACGAAGTCACTGTATTGTTTGGAGTCTGAACGTTGGCTGGAGTCTGAGTGCTGATTGGAGCTATTATTCCAACGAGTTACGGTTGGTGGTGTGCTTTGGTTGGCAGCGGCATCTAATTCGATGCTCCCTGCATCGAGATGTATCAATGCTGAGCGAGGAAGAACCAATGGGATCGCTGGTTCTTGGGCTAGGACTGTACTGAGCAGTGTGAGCCAAGCGGCGAGAGAACCTGAGGCGAGCGGATGAAGGTGAAATCGAGACGCGGGAACCTTGTTTAGCGGAACCATGGAGAGAGCTACGTGGAGGTTGAAGTGTCTGGGATCGGAAGGTTGCAGGGGCTACCCGCGGGGTGGGAACAAGAGTACAACAGGAACTGATTGTAACGGTAGCACAGGGCTACGATAAGCAAAGTCTAAGGTCGAGAAGAGAGAATCATGATAAGCTTTACCAAGCACATAGTGACCGGTTTCTTAGGATGTATTGCAGGGGTTGCTGGAATGGCGGTTGGAAATTTTGCGAAGGGGGACGATGCGCTGTACGAGATGAGAGTCTACACTCCCGAAGACGGGCGGCAGGCTGACTTGCTCAAGTTCATGGAGACAACAGGTGTCCCGTTCTTGAACAAGCATAAGCTTGATCTGGTCGGTGCTTGGGTGCCGGACGATGCAGCAGATCCTCGCGTTGTGACGTTGCTCAAGCATGCGGATCGCAAATCCTGCGATGCTGCATGGCAAGCATTTGGCGCTGATCCAGCTTGGCAAGCCGCTTACGAAGCAAGTGCGGTGGATGGCAAAAAACCGACGAAGTCGGTCGTGCGGATCTTCTTGAACGCCAACGATTACTCTCCTGCATTGGTTGAAGAAAATGTCGGCAATCGAGTTTTCGAACTGAGAACGTACATCGCCACTCCGGGCAACTTAGCTGCATTGAACAATCGTTTTCGGAATCACACGATAGAGTTGTTCAAGAAGCATGGAATGAACAATGTTGTCTACTGGTCGGTCGCGAATGGAGAAGAGCTCAAGGGTGCGATGTTATTGGAAGCAGTCTCGCCTGTTGGACAGGCCAAGGCGGAGATTTCCGGAGATCTACCTGCTACGGGGAATGCTTTGGTGTACTTCTTGACGCATGCTTCGGTCGACGCGCAGAAAGCTTCTTTTGGAACGTTCCGCGATGATCCAGTATGGAATCAAGTTCGGACTGATTCGGAGAAAGGGGCTGGTGGTTCATTGACAGCCGGGGGTGGAGTGAAGAGTTGGTTCTTGAAGCCAACAAGCTTCTCGCCACTGAAGTAACTTCGGAATCTGAATTGAACTAAAAAAGAAAGACCGCCGAGGGGATCCTTGGCGGTCTTTTCTTTTTATTGAAATCTTACAGATCAGCTTACGCGTTAACTTCGCCCAACACGTGGTGAACGAACTTGTGAACGCTCAAGCCGTTTGCTGTTGCGAATTGGCCGACGCTTTGCTTTTCGTCTTTGACGAACGATTGCTCTAGCAGAACGCGTTCAGCAAGGAACTGTCGCAAACGGCCTTCGACTATCTTGTCGACGATGTTCGCTGGCTTGCCTTCCTTGAGTGCCAAGTCGGTGAGCGTCTTGCGTTCGGCTTCGATAACTGCTGGATCGAGTTCGCTTGCGTTCAACGCTGCGGGTCGCATTGCGGCAACGTGCATAGCGATATCGCGAGCAACTGCGTCGTTGTTCCCTTGGAGTCCCAAGAGTACACCGGCAACGGTGGTTGAGTTGTGGCTATATCCACCGGTTGGGCCTTCGATTCGGGCCATACGGCCGATTTCGAACTTTTCGCGGATTCGGTTGAAGAGTTCTTCGAATTGTTCCCCGACGGTTTGACCGGGTTTCGATGGGGATGGTTGTGCTCGAAGTTCGTCAGCATTCTTCGCATTGCTCTTCGCGAGGGCTTCGGCAAGGTCGTTCGCGAGTTGGACGAACTCTTCGTGGCCGGCTACAGGAGCGCTTTCGCACTTGAGTTCGACCATTGCGCCTGCTGCTTTATCGCCACCGGCATAGATTCCGAATCGACCGAAAGCGGTTTCGCGATCGGATCGTTTTTCACCGAGCTTTAGTCCTCGTTCACGCAGAATCACGATTGCTTTAGCTTCGTCACCGCCAGCTTCGGTTAGGGCTGATTTGCAATCCATCAGTGGCAAGCCAGTTTTTTCGCGCAGTGCCTTCACTGCGCCAGCAGAAATTTCTGCCATGTTCACTCTCCATTACGCAAAAAAAACGAATCGATACTGAATATCTGAACGGTATTTGAACAGTATTATCTGAACTGTAGATCAGGGCGGAGTTTGGTAAGCACAGCTTTGCGGCTTGTGCATCATCCAACTCAAGAAGTCAGGCACAATTCAAGAATGCACCGGACTGTTCCAAGGTTGGCTTGATTCCGCCAGCCTTGGATTCGCAACATATGACCGGGAATAAATCCCTTATTCCATGTTGGCTTTTTCAGCCATTTCAGCCATCTCGGCAACGGTATCTTTTGCACCGCTAGCAGGAGTTGGTTGTGGTACGGTTTTCATCAGCTCAGGATTGTCCGACTTACCGGCGAGGATCGCATCGGCGAGTTGCTTGACGATCAAGTCAATCGAGCGAATACCGTCGTCGTTACCTGGGATTGGCAAGTCGACTTGGGTTGGATCGCAGTCGGTATCGATCAGAGCCACGGTGGTGATTCCAAGCGATTTCGCTTCGCGGATTGCATTCTTTTCTTTCTTCGGATCGATGATCACGAGGCATTCTGGAATGCGGTTCAAGGTACGGATGCCGTTAAGGTTTCGGTAAATCTTGCGGTATTCGCGGTTCAATGCGGATTGCATCTTCTTGGAGTAACCGTTGATTTGATCGCTGTTCATGATCTTCTCGAGTTCTTCGAGACGACCCATTCGGTCACGAATGGTGCGGAAGTTAGTCAAGCAACCACCGAGCCAGCGTTCGGAGACGAAAGGCATACCGCAGCGAGTTGCTTCGCGTTGGATGACTTCCGAAGCTTGGCGTTTGGTGCCGACGAAGAGAACGAGCGAACCACCGGCAGCAACTTGGCTGAGGTATTTCTTTGCTCGAAGCATACCGCGAAGGGTTTCGCGGATGTCGATGATGTGAATAAGGTTTTTGCGACCGTAGATATACGGCGCCATTTTGGGGTTCCAACGGCTCACGCGGTGTCCGAAGTGCGCCCCTGCTTCAATCAATTTTCCAACGAGTTCGTTTGCCACAGTAGTCTCCTTTACATCTCGTAGCGAATTCTGCCATGCCCAAATCCACTGGCAAACAATGGAAAAAGATGAGCACAGACCTGCAACGACGCAGGCCTTCGGCGACAATAAAAATTCGCTTTCCCGTTAGGGATAAAATCGTAAGCGTTTTGGTATGGGGGTCGGAAACCCTTTCATTTCAAACGCTTATGGCGGAAATTACACCGGAAATTTCATTCTCGTCAATCGGAAATGGGGGCTCGGCAGCATGAATGTTCTTGGAAATTCCAGGAAAACGTTTGTCGCCGATGGGGTTGATGTTGGTTTAGGGGAAGGCATTGAGCCGAAAAACGGCTTATACTGGGGTTTTATGCCGCTTAGTTTTCGTGCCGGCAGCTTTTCGGCCATGGATCACAATTCGGTTTGGAATCGACAAAAGATCGATTCCAATCAGTAGGCGGAAGGAATGACCAGCCGTAGCGCGTAGCTAGCCAAAATTAGTAGCCAACCGGATTGGTTTCCGAGGGGGAATGTCCATGTCGATGTCCATTTCGATCAAGTCAGGTGATGGCGAGAACCCCTCTGATGCGCCGCTGTCGATCTTGGGTTCGGAGCGAGGGAATGGATTGAGTCCAAATCGTCGCCGAGTTCTGCAAGTGGGTTCTGCGGGGCTATTCGGGATTGGTTTGGCGGATTTGATGCGGCTTGAGGCTGCCGGATCGGTGCTCAATTCGCCGAAGATTGCACCTCGATGTAAATCGGTGATTGTGTTGTTTCTCTTTGGCGGCCCGAGTCAATTAGAAACCTTTGACATGAAGCCCGAAGCTCCCGAGAAGATTCGGGGGCCGTACAAGCCGATAGCGTCTCGTAATCCCGACTTGCGAATTTGTGAGCATCTGCCTCGTTTGGCAAATTTAGCGGATCAATTTGCGGTGATTCGAACGATGAGCCACACGTTCAACGATCACAGCGGAGGGGCACACTACTTGCAGACGGGAAAGCGATGGCATGTTCCGATCGGAGGTGGTTTCGCACCGACCCCGCGCGACTGGCCATCGATGGGATCGATTGTCGAGTATGTCGATCAAGCGAAGCTTGGGCTAGACCGACCTATGCCATCGTACATGGTGGTCCCTAATTCGCTCGGCAGGTTGCAGGAGGACGGACAGTATCCGCGTCCGGGTGAGCATGCCGGTTGGCTTGGGCAGAGATACAATCCGCTGACGACTCGCATCGACAAGCGGAGCAAGGAGGATAATCCTTATTGGCGGGACTGCACGGATACGGAATTGAAATATGGCATATCTGGACTGGATCAGCGCGATGAACTGGTGCTAGATCGCATGCAATCTCGGCATTCATTGCTTCATCAGCTCAACCGCCAATTGCAGCGGATAGATGCGAAGAAGTCCAAAGCATCCTTGGAGTCGAATTCACGCGAGGGGGCTGAGGATCTTGATGTCTTCCGGCAACGGGCTTTTTCACTGGCGACTTCGAAAGAGGCGAGGGAAGCTTTAGACATTCAGCGCGAGTCAGATGCTGTTCGCGACCGGTACGGTAGACATTTGTTTGGTCAATCGACTCTGATGGCTAGAAGATTGATAGAGTCGGGTGTTCGTTTCGTGACGGTGCAATACGATTGCGTTGATGGGTACAGTTGGGATTCCCATCGCAATAGTGACGACGTCGGCAAGCATCTATTGCCCACCTTCGATCAAGCTTGTTCCAGTTTGCTGATCGATTTGAAAGAGCGTGGGATGCTTGAGGAGACCATGGTCATCGCTTTGGGGGAGATGGGGAGAACGCCGACGGCAAATGCGCAGTGGGGACGCGATCACTGGAGTACCCTCTTTCCTTGTTTAATCGCTGGTGGAGGCGTGCAAGGTGGAGCATTGATTGGGCGTTCTGATAAAGACGCGGCTTATGCCCTCGAGCGACCGGTCTCGCCCGAAGACCTTGCCGCGACCATTTACGAATCCTTAGGGATCGATCCTGAGATGCGGGTTAATGATTTTCAAAACCGGCCTACGCCGATCGTCGACGGCGGCAAGCCGGTGCGCGAGTTGTTTTAAGTTAGGCCATCATGGCGATTGGTACGGCTGGTGTCTGTCGTTCCTTCTCTTTCATGGAGGGGACGACTATACTGAAGACCAAGCGAACTGGTGCTGGCATTGTGTGATGCATGCGGTACCGAAGCGTACTCGCGTCATTACAGATGTTGGAATTGGGATTTCGTTAAGCCGTTTTTATGACAGCAAGTTTTTGTATCGGTGTCGATTTAGGAACTACCAATAACGTTTTGGCTTTTGCTCCCATCGATGAGTCGGAAGCGATGATTGGGGTGTTGCCTATCCCACAAGTAACCGCTCCCGGGTCGGTCGAGAATCGATTATCACTCCCCTCTTTTTTATTCATCCCTACCAGCTTCGATGCGGCCTTTGAAGTGCCGGGGCTTGCCGGTAGTAGTGACGGTAGCACGGGAGTCGTCGGCGATTACGCCCGTCGAATATCTGCTGAGCAACCCGATCGCGTGGTGGTAGCTGCCAAAAGCTGGTTGTGCAATCCGAATGTCGATAGGCGTTCAGCAATTCTGCCTTGGGATTCCCCGATTGAATCGAAGGTATCTCCGGTGGATGCGAGTACGATTTATCTGCGGCATTTGGTGGAGACTTGGAACCTTCGATTTCCCGATGCACCATTCCATGAGCAATCGGTAGTCCTGACGGTTCCTGCTTCCTTTGATCCCACCGCGCGAGAGTGGACGCGGCAAGCGGCTATTGCAGCCGGGTTTCCCGAGAGTTTTGTTTTTCTCGAAGAGCCGCAAGCGGCCTTATACAATTGGGTCCATGCGCACAATAAAGATTGGCGTAAGGTTTTGCGTGAAGGCGATACGCTTCTGGTCTGCGATGTCGGGGGCGGTACAACGGATTTGACGCTGGTTCGGGTAGAGGCCGAGAAAGGCGAATTGACCCTTAATCGCTTAGCCGTCGGTAATCACTTGCTCGTCGGCGGTGACAACATGGACTTGGCTCTTGCCCACGTCGCGAGCGAACTATTCGCACAAAAAGGGGTGCAGTTGAATGCTTGGCAGTCCCTTTCATTGTGGCATAGTTGTCGGACAGCCAAGGAGAAGTTACTTGGTTCTAATGCGCCGGAATCCTTTCCTTTGACGGTACTGGGCCGTGGCAGCAAATTGATTGGAGGGACGGTAACAGCGCAATTAGAGAAGCAATCTGTTATCGAAGCGTTGGTAGACGGGTTTTTCCCGATGGTTGCTGCTACTGACCGTCCGCTTGATCAGGAAGCAAGCGGGTTTCAGGAGTTGGGGCTCGAGTATGCCAGTGATTCCGCAATCACGCGACACATAGCTGCATTTTTGCAAGATCATGCTCAAGAGTCCGCCGTAGGGGGCGAGCCTATGCGAGTCACCCATATCCTTTTTAACGGTGGGGTTTTCAACGCGGATCCGTTTCGCGCAAGGATTCTCCAAACGCTTGCAAGTTGGCGAGAAGATCAACAGCAACCGGTCGTGCTCGGAGGTGTTGAGGAGCTTGATCAAGCCGTTGCCTGTGGAGCGACGTATTATGCTTGGGCTCGTAAGCACGGAGGGTTGAGGATTCGTGGAGGATTATCTCGCAGTTACTACATTGGGATCGAGAGTTCCGGGCCTGCGATACCTGGATTACCTAGACCCTTGCATGCTTTGTGTGTCGCAGCGCATGGCATGGAAGAAGGAACGCAGAGCGATGTGCCTAGTCGTCCGATCGGTTTGAAGGTTGGACAGAAAGCTAGGTTCCGATTTTTTACCAGTACGGTGCGCAAGCAGGATCGACCTGGGGTATTGGTCAAGCATTGGGATAGCGAGGAATTGCAGGAAGCTTCGCCCCTTGAGGTGACACTCGGCGAGAGCAGTAGCGATAACACAGTTGCTGGGACAGGTACTGGTGCTGGCACTGCTGCAACGGTTGGTACTGCTGCCACGTCTGGCATGGGAATCGTACCTGTGCAATTTCACAGTAGTATCACCGAGCTTGGAGTGTTGGAGCTATCGTGCAAGGGAACTCAGAGCGACCAAGAATGGTTGCTTGCGATGAACGTACGTGAGGATGCATCTTGAAGTTACAACTGCCACGCACGAAGTTTTGTGGGTTTACGCGAGTTGGCGACATTCAAGCCGCATTGGAGTTGGGCGTTGAAGCCATCGGATTAAATTTTTATCCGAAGAGTAAACGATATATTGAACCGAAGCGAGCCAGGTCGATGCTTGATGAGCTAGCGAAGGTTACGGGTCTGCATAATGCAAAGCCCCAGTTCATCGGTGTGTTCGTCGACTATTCCCCTGAGCAAGTCCTTGAGGTGTTGCGGAGTTGTCCTTTAGATGCGATTCAATTGCATGGAGAGGAGTCGACGCAATGGGTTGCAGCAGCCGAGGCGTTGCCGAATTGGCCGGGTATTCCGATCCTTCGAGCACTACCGTACCGAGGTCCGCAGGACGATGCTCTGATCCAAAGCTGGGGGGCGTTGGTGGCATCAGAGACTTCGTCGATATATGGTTTATTGATCGATGCATACGATCCTGTTCATAAGGGGGGAACAGGTAAGCAGGTAGCTTGGGAGTTACTAGATCCGCTGCCGGATTGCTTCCGTTTCGATGGGGGTGATGGATTGGGGGAAGCTCAGGTTAGTGTCCCTTTCTTATTGGCTGGAGGATTGACTCCTGAGAACGTTGCCAGGGGGATGAAGATAGTGCGGCCTACGGGAGTGGACGTTGCATCAGGGATTGAGTCAGAACCGGGGATCAAGGATGTTGAGAAGATGAAGCGATTTATCGACGCATACCGCAGTTGCGCGAATGATTGATAAGATTTTGCGCAGGATGCCTGAGGGTAGTGAGGGCCGTGAGAAAATGGGCTTTATCCAAAAAGAACAGGTGGGGAAATGACACGTTCAGAATTGCAGTTTCCGGTCGAGATCGAGGGGAAGTATCGGGTGGATAACCAGGATGAATTCCTGGCGAGGCTCAGTGTTCTCGGGCCGGTGGAAAAACCGCTGGAGGAGCACGAGGACCATTACCTACGTCATCCATGCAGGGACTTTCGTATTACGGATGAAGCGTTGCGAATGCGGAGGGTTAATGATGGTTGGCATCTGACATACAAAGGTCCACGCAGCGAAAGTGCTTTGAAAATTCGCCCGGAGGTAGAGTTTCCAATAGCGCCAGGAACGCAGCAAGATTTGCAGCGAGTATGGGGGGCTTTGGGATTCGAACCAGTCGCTGTGGTGCGAAAAACACGCCGTGTATTTTCGCTTGAATCTTATCATCCTTGTATGCATGTGACATTGGATCACGTCGATGAGCTTGGTAGTTTCGCAGAGCTTGAATGCATCGTCGGCGATCAGGAAGCTTTAAAGCAAGCAGAGCAAGCGATCGAGGGTTTGGCCAAGCAGCTCAAGTTGGGATTTGTCGAGCGGCGAAGTTATCTGTCGATGATTTTAGAACGACACCGCTAGATAGTAACGACACCAATAAAGTGGAAATCCGGAGTGCATATGAGCGACGAGTGTGAGGGGCAAGGGGGCGGTTCGACGCGGGTTTTGTGGCGAATGGCAGATGCGAATCGCAACCGGGTTATGGAGGGATTGCGAACCCTTGAGGATATCGCTCGGTTCAGTGGGTTTGGGGTACTTCAATCGCAATACAAAGAGGCTCGTCATCGATTGCAAGGATGTTTGCAGGTCCTTGATTCGAGTGAACTGCTCAGTGCCCGCGATACGCGAGGGGATGTCGGATGCGAGGTTAAAACGGCATCGGAGTTTCAGCGTCCGAATGCGGTGTTATCGATTGGTCAAGCGGCGGGAGCTCGCGTTGAGCAAGGGTTAAGGGTGCTAGAGGAATGTGCAAAGGTCATTGCACCCGAAGCAGCAGCGACCATCGAGAAGGTGCGGTATGAGGTTTATGACTTGAATGCTGCGTTGGTATTGGCGATCGGTCGAGATCATGAATTCTTGAGTCGAGCGAAGCTGTACGTTTTGGTCGATTGTCGGCTTGAATTGGATCTGTTTGCCCGACGGATACGGGATATATCCGAAGGTGGGGCGCAATTGATTCAGATCCGAGACAAGGAGCGAAACACAAAAGACTTGGTTGAGTACATTCGGGTCGCGATGGAAACGGTTGATACGAAGTTGAGTCGCATTATCGTTAATGATCGTGTCGATGTAGCGCAGGGAGTTGGGGCTGCAGGAGTACATCTTGGTCAGGAGGACTTGTCTGTTGGGATGGCAAGGCGCATTCTTGCGCCGGCGCAGTATGTGGGGCTTTCGACGCACTGTGTCGCTCAAGTTGAGCAGGGGGCGGTTTTGGGGGCTGATTACATCGGCTGTGGGCCCACGTTCGAGTCGCAAACGAAGAGTTTTGATCGGTTTTCCGGGATCGAATTTTTGATGGGGGCTAGCGATTGGTTGCAGAAGAACCATCCTGGTCTTGCTGCTTTTGCCATCGGAGGGATTCACTTGGAGAATATTCAGCAGGTTTTGCAGGCTGGATTCTCGAGAGTGGCCGTCAGCCAAGGGGTTTGGGGGGCTGCAAAACCCAGAGATGCCGCTCAGCGATTCCGAGAGATTTTAGAAAATCGTTAAGGATTTGCTTGAGGGTGTCCCTTGGATCGATCGAAACCGAGGTGGGCACGTGCTTGGAAACCAGTTACACTAAACGTCCTTTAACGGGTTCCCAATGGGCAAACCATATTGGGATCTCGGTGAAAAATAGACCATTCATTTCTAAAACCGTTTTTGCAGATGGATCTGACCGCCATGCCGATTGGAAAGACACTGAATAGCATCGTCGAGAGTGTTGGTAACACCCCTATGATTCGCATCAATCGATTGTTGCCACCCGAGGCGGCAACGGTGTTTGCTAAGTGCGAGTTTTTCAATCCTTTGAAAAGCGTTAAAGACCGAATCGGATTGGCGATGATCGAGGATGCTGAGCGTAGTGGCCGGCTGACGAAAGAGACTCATATCATTGAGCCGACGAGTGGTAACACAGGTATTGCGTTGGCATTTGTTTGTGCTGCCAAGGGTTACCGGTTGACTTTAACGATGCCCGAATCGATGTCGATCGAACGGCGGGCTTTGCTGGCTGCCTTGGGAGCGAATCTTGTTTTAACTCCCGCCGCAGACGGGATGCGAGGAGCGATTGCCAAGGCCAATGAGTTGGTACAAGCCGACTCGTTGGGTTGGATGCCACAGCAATTTGAAAATCCAGCGAACCCTGCCGTACACGAACGAACCACAGGTCCGGAGATTTGGGCTGATAGTGCTGGAAACATCGATGCGATTGTCGCGGGTGTTGGCACCGGTGGAACGATTACTGGTGTTGCAAGATATATCAAAAAACTCAATCCGAACTTCAAGGCAATTGCTGTCGAGCCCCAACAATCCCCCGTCATCAGCGGCGGTCAACCCGGGAAACACCGCATCCAAGGAATCGGTGCAGGTTTCATCCCTAAGAACTTGGACACATCGTTGATCGATGAAGTCATTCAGGTCGATGATGCTTTGGCGTTCGAGTGGGGCCGAAGGCTTCACCGCGAAGAAGGGATCATGGCCGGGATCAGTAGCGGTGCCAACATGTGCGCCGCAGCGCAACTAGCGATGCGTCCGGAATGGAAGGGCAAACGCATCGTTACGATCATGTGCAGTTTGGGTGAACGCTACCTATCGACTCCTCTTTTCGACAGTTGATCCTGTTCGAAAGAAAGGCTCCAAGCATGCGAAAAGCTTGCGAATCAAATACCCGCACGATGCGTTCTCTTGACGATCCTCATCGCCTGACTCGTCAAGGCACTTCGCTGTCGGATAGCTCGCGGCGAACTTTTCTCGCTCGTATGCTTGGTGGAGGTGTAGGTGCACTCGCGGCTGGCAATCTAGGGCTGGGGAACGCCTTTGGAGCTAGGATTGCTGCCGATGACCGCAATCCAAAGTGGGAGTCCGCTACACGTCGGGGGCTGGATTTCTTGGCTCGAACCCAATCTTCACGCGGGCAATGGAATACCCCCCCCTACCCTGTCGCCGTCTCGGCGCTGGCAGGTTTGGCACTCCTGTGCAGTGGATCGACCGTGACTCAAGGTCCGTATTCCAAACAGATTGCTAGGGCGACCGATTATTTGCTTGCGCAATCCCGCAAGAACGGATTGATCGGGGATCCGGATAACGATCAGCGTTACACCTACGGGCATGGCTTCTCGATGTTGTTTCTCTCCCAAGTGCTTGGAGAGGAAGGATTACAAGATCGGCGAGATGACTTGGTCGATGTACTGAATCGTGCGGTAGCTTTTTGTGGCAAAGCGCAAACACCGGCTGGTGGCTGGGGATATGTCAGCGCAAAAGATGGGCAAGACTACGACGAAGGTTCGACCACGATCACACAAGTGCAAGGGTTGCGAGGTTGCCGCAATGCAGGGATCGCAGTACCAGGAGAGGTGATTGAATCCGCCAAACGATACATTTACGCTTGCCAGAATCCCGACGGCGGCATCAGTTACTCCAGTCAACAGATGGGAAGTTCACGGCCGGCGATCACCGCCGCTTCGCTTGCTGCTTTGTATAACGCAGGGGATTACGAGAGCAATAAAGTCCCTGAGATGCTCAACTACAGTCGCAAGGAATTGCATGACGTCAAGAAAGTTGACGATGCGTTCGGACACTGGCACTACACTTATTTGTATTACAGCCAAGTAGTGTATCGGCAAGGTGATGAAGAGTGGTTGTCATTTCGCGATCGGCTTTATACGCAGATCGAAGGAGATCAAAGTTCTGAGGGATCGTGGGAAGGGCAGATCCACAACATCTACATCTCCGCGTGCAACTTGATCATGCTGCAATTGGACTTGGGCTATCTGCCGATTTTTCAACGCTGATCCAACGCGTGTTTTAGTTGGCTAAGATCTAAAGCTACCCTCTTAAGAGAGATGGCGTTTTCGTTGCTGTTATGGCTGTGGTTAGCCTTGTTGCGGCAACTCTTGCTCCAGCAGTTCTTGCTGCAAAAGTTCTTGCTGTAGCAGTGTCGAAAGCATCATCCATTGCATCCATTGTCCGATCGCTAGTTCGTCGAGGATAGGAAGCTCGATGATAAGTCCGTTTACTTGGTGCGCAGGGGCTGTCGGCGAGGGGTGTCCTAGCGATTGAAGTTGATGGGCGTATTGCCTTTGGAGAGCAGTTGGAAAGCTCGTTGCATTACTCGAATCGGCTCCTGGAATATCCAATGCATCGTGCCGGACTTGGTCTACCTTCAAATGGCAATGCCATTCCATTGGGTGATGCGATGTAAGGTTTGAATGGAGGGGATTGCTCGGAGGGACGATTCGCCATGCGGGAGTATTGAGGTTATTTTGGCGGTCGGCGGACCACAAGTGCATCAACCATTCCATCCCACCTCGAAGTGTATTATTCCAGTAGTGCAGTTGCCTTGGTGCACCGATAGTCTGAACAAGTGCGTTCCAAGCGGTCCATCGCAGGATCGGGTTTTCAGAAGCAGGTTTGAGCTGGAATTCCTTAGAAATGAAGCTTGCACCTGCGAGTAACTCCATGATGTTGACCCCAAGGATCGCTGCCGGGAGCAGGCCGACGATCGAGAATGGTGAGTACAATTCGCGGATGTAGGATGGTAGATCGGAGTTGCCCGGGTTGTCGTAACACGGGTAGTCGTAATACGGTGCGTTGTAACACGGTGCGTCGTAACACAGAGCCGAGCAATCGGTCCATAGATCATCGTCAGGTTGAGTATCGATAGCTGGAGTATCGATAGGTAGAGTGCAGGCCGATTCGACGGGGTTTGATGGAAGTTCATCAGAAGCGATCTGATTGGATTCGAATCGGTTGTGCGTTGCGCGAGTAGCGCGCAAGTTTTTGAGTATAGAAGCGAAGGCATCTACTGAGTCGTCAGGGCGCGAAGGGGTGAGTTTCACCACACCCCAATCAAAATCTTCGAAACGATTGCAAGCTCTTTGCGGGGCAAAGAGCTCTAGCAAAGCTTGATGTGAATCGTTGTCAAAGGATTCACCTGCAAAATACATCCGAGGTTTGCTTCCCCGCTCAGCACGAGTCCGTTCATTCCAATATGGATCGCAACATGCGTCGACGATACAGCGGACGATTGATTGGCTGTGAGCGTTTCCGAGGAAAACCACTCGGTCGGAGTTCGACTGGTGTCTTGATGCGAGCTCAAAGATTTGTGTCAGGACGCTTTGCGAACGCTGTGTTGTGTACTTGGTTAACGTGTCTGTAGGTAATGCAGCGATTCGCCCGGCAATGGTGCTAATCGACGTTGGTTCAGCGTTTGGCAGTGTTTCAAACCATCGATTGCGAATGGCGTCGAGGCGTGCGAGTATCGTCTCGAATAGTGGTTTTAGGGGACCGTGCGAACTAGATTCCTGCAACCACAGGGACTGAGCAAACCGCTCGTCGAGTTTTAGAGGTGAGAGTTTGTTTTGCCTGAGTTTCATGAAATTTCGGCGGGTGTTGGAACGGTCAGCTTACGATTCGCCAAGGAGTCGGATGCGGGGCTTTGGGCGAATGCCGAGAATTAGTGATAGCAAAGGTCACGCATAAGGTGAGTTCAATTGTCGGTTTTCGATGGGTAACGAGCAAGCCGTATCCTGAGTGTGTGGGTGGGGAGAAGGGATGCTAGCATGACGGTGTTTGGGCGATAAGGAGAAATACGCAGGCTGGGAAAGGTTTGGCAAAATAGGCAGGTTCTTGTCAGATCGGTGGGGAATTCGTGTCGAACTTAAGATGGGATGGGCGATGGAAAATTGACGCAGAGCAACCTAGACATCGACTGCCAGAAGGTTCTAGCATTCATCGTCCGGTTGAAGTGGAACTCGAAAGGACGACAGGAACGGGGAAGATGGGTTTTTCAACGCAGCTTCAGATACAAAAAGAATGGTGCCGTTACTGGGTTCGAACGAAGTATGGGTTTCGAGCAAATTCCGCTTTGGTTTTGATACTGACGGCTGACCGCGAGGACAAGCCTGAGGCGGCCGAAAGGGAGTTAGCGCAGGCACTTAGAGAAATACGTTGGAATTTCGCGGTTCCGACGTTCATTCAGTTGCACCTTGAGTTTGAATACAGTGCCGCTCGAGTTGGGGTATGCCGCGCAAGCACGATGCAAGTGCGCGATGGCGAGGGTTCAGACGGTGAAAACTCCATCGGTGAATGTTCCGGAGGCATGGGGGAATCGGTTCGCGAAATACCACACCTGCGACTTGATGGGTTGATTGAATCGACCGAATTAGTGTCGAATGCCGAGGACCTTTGCGCATGGATGTGTGCAGCGGATAGTCTCGTGTTTTTCGGGGGAAGCGAGTTTGGTGATGCCAAACGGGAAGACCGCATTTTCGAAACGCTATGGGAAGTGGCTTATGGGATTGGCAGGCCATTGAACCGTTTGGGTGGCCAAATCACTGAGGAGTCTTCACGCCGCCGAGAGGTTGGTGAAGCAGCAACGAGCAGCGATCCTGCCGCAGATTGCATACGAATTCACGGGGGAGCTTTCACATGGGAATCGGTTCACCAGCCTCGAATCCCAGATCATCTACCGGAACCTAGCCGAATCGGGCTTAGCCGTAATCGAGGTCCGGATGGTATGTCCTATGAAGAAGGTCGCTTGCATTTGCAGTCACTTTGGAAGGTAGCCAACCAAAGTGATCAAAACGATGGCGATGCAGGAAAATCGAATGCTCGGAAGGTAGCTTAGGCCATGAATTCGCATGATAAGCAACTCCCCGGAAGGTTCACGCGTCATGGTTCCGATTATAGCGGCAGTACCCAAATTCCTAGTTCTAGGAAGCGAGAAGGCTCGATAGAGAGATTGGCGGTCCGGGATGGACTCTTTGGAAAGAGCCACTCAGGGAATGGTCTCGGAGAAATATTCGCGTGCGAATTGACCGCTTGCAGGATCCCGAAGGGAGTGAGAGTTTTGATGAGTCAGCAAAGTAAAAGATTCGTTCGTGCCACGATTTTGGGTTTGGCGTCGATCGTCGGGGGTGGCTTAACTCCTAGTTTCGGCCAAGAAACACCGGTTACGAATCCGAATCTGACGGAACCGGTCCTTCGCGTTTCCAAAAATGTTCCTTTCAATTTACCTGCTGGGGCGGCTACGACTGCACCCCACCCGCTCGATCCAGCGTTGGAACTCGCTCGCCAATCGCTCGGTCTGATGCAGAGCCACGTAAACGACTACACGGCGGTGCTCGTCAAGCGAGAGCGAATTGGCGACGAACTCGGAGATAACGAGTTCATGTTCGTCAAAATCCGCAACAGGAAAATGGAAGGGGATCAAGTCAAGGTTCCGTTCTCGGTTTACCTTGCGTTCCTCAAGCCAGCATCGGTCAAAGGCCGAGAAGTTATCTACATAGAAAATGCACACGAAGGAAAACTCGTGGCGCACGAAGGTGGTATGAAGCGAATGCTCGGAACCCACTTCCTTGAGCCGGACGGGTACCTCGCGATGGCCGGCCAAAAGTATCCTTTGACCGATATCGGTTTGGAAAACCTTCTGCTAAAACTCATTGAAAAAGGGGAACGCGATAAGCAACATGGTCATTGCCATGTGAAGCTTGAAGGTGGAGCAAAGGTTGGAGGTCGGGAGTGCTCGATTTTGGAAGTCGTGCATCCTGTGAAGAAGCCACATTACGAATTCCACAAGGCTCAGGTCTTCATGGATAACGAATGGAAGATCCCTGTTCGTTACGCAGCTTTCGGATGGCCAGAAGGGTCTGAAGAAGAGTTGGAAGTGATCGAAGAGTACACCTATCAGAACGTGAAGATCAACGTCGGGTTGACCGACAAGGACTTCGACGTTGCGAACTCCGACTACAACTTCCACAAGCGATAATCACCGCAAGCGATAATCAATCGCTCCATGGCTTTGCTAGAAAAAAGAACCGCCGATGAAGATCATCGGCGGTTCTTTAGTTTTGTGGATTGATCAGCAAACGATTTCTTAAACTTTGAAAACAGTGCATCGAGCCATCGCATTGGGATTCGATGCTAACGAATCAAAGTTCGAGAAGAAGTTACTTCTTCTTCGCTGCTTCTTCCTTGAGTTCTTCCAAGAAGTCATTCATGTCAGGGGATGCTTGCTCTCCAGCAGCCTTGATGGCTTCTTCTTGCGTTGCAACGGCCTTGGCCAAATCACCTAAGGCGTAATAAAGGTGGGCAGCGGTATCGAGTGTTGCACCCTTCGATGGGCCTTCAAGCTTGCCAGCGGAAGTCGTGGCGAGTTTCAGTGCATCGTTGAGCAAGGCTTCGTTCTTTTCGAGTTTACCTTGTTCGATCATTTCCCAAACCATCCAAGCAATTTGGTTGCCCATCATCGGTTCGGCACTTCCAAGATCCATTGCTTGCTTGAGCGTTTTCGCAAGTTCTTCTTGTTTGCTGCCAGCGATCTGATGAAGATTGACCTTCATCATCGTGAATTGCAACTTGTTCATTGGGTTCTTGACCGATTCGGTTAGCTCATCGAATTTTGCAAGAGCTTCGTCGAACTTCTTTGCGCGAAGCAATCCGCCGACTTCCTTTTGAACCTTCATTTGCAGAGCAGCAATTTGCTGGGATTCGACGAATTGCTCAGCAAACTTTTCTCGATCCCACTTGTTTTCTACAACTGCCTTCAAAGGGGCATCGAGTTCCATCGGGTGACCGATCCATTCGATCTTGCCGTCCTTGCCTACGAGAAACGCGCAAGGGATGCCGTTTTGCGAAGCTGCTTCCATGTAGTCCTTGTTCGACGAACCGTCTGGATCGGTGGTCAAGCAATAGGACTTGGTCAGATCCGCGAAAGTCATTTCCTTCTCAGAGCGTGGAACGCTACGATCGAGGAATTCTTTGACGGTATCGAGCGGTTCATCGCTGATGCTGATGATCTGCACGCCCTTCTCGCTGTATTCCTTTTGCATTTCGACGATGTGCGGCATGCTTGCAACGCAAGGTCCACACCAGGTTGCCCAGAACTCAACGACGTAGACTTTGTCTTTTTGGAAATCGGTGACCTTGGAGAATTTACCTTCCCCATTTTGTACCCAATGCTCAACATCGAGCGCCGGTGCTTTGCTACCGATGGTCAACGTGTCGTCGGCGAATGCCAAGGAGCTCATTGCGCTGACGGTTCCCAAGAAGCCGACGGCTGCAGTGTTACGAACGATTGAAAAGAATCGCTTCATGGACGATTGTCCTTTACTTACCAAAAGGTGACTGAAATGACTTGAACAGGCGCAGTGCAACACCGCAGGAACTACCACTGGCTCGCCGTTTTGCATCGCATCCGTACTTTGCCCGGTTCCCGTGCCTAGATGACGTCCCAGTATACGTATTTTTTATTCTTGGGGTAGGAATTCGAACCGTTGCGACCGGAAAATTCCGATGTGTCAACTCAGTTCCTACAAGCGGTAGGAAGAGGTGGTTATCTGATCGGATCGGTGGGAGAAAGAGCTAGATTTCACCGATAAAGTGGAAGAATTAAAAACCGGCGGATTTTCTAAAGGAAATCGGATCGGTAGCCGAAGGGCTCGATTTTCCCAGTTTCCTATTGATGGGTCATTCGTGCGTCGGCGTGATAATTCCCTTGTTGTGCAATTCGCTTCCGAAAGGTTTCAAACTCAATGCCAGTTGAATTCTTGAGTGCTACTTTGAGTTTACTATTCCTCGCTGTATGGCTGTTTGTCGGCCATATCATCGCGGCAGATTACTTTTAGGGAAAAATACAGATCGCGATGATCCTGCGGTTTGTATAGCCCATTTGTTCATTATCAAGCAACGAGCGATTGGAGAGTTTTCGTTGCTCTATGGTTGTACCGGACGCACAGGTGCGCCCTGTTGGTCCACCGGGTAAAGGGCTTTTTGTTGATCGAGTGAGCTTGTCATCAGTGCGACGAGTTCCTTGAGAACGGCAGGATTTGATTCAGCTAAATCGCGCTGTTCGAATGGGTCCTCGCTGAGTGAAAAGAGTTGGTAGCGGGATGCTTGGCCAGGGGCGGCCGGCCCAGGTGCTGCCGGCCCAGGGGCTGCCGGGAAATAATGGTAAATCAGTTTCCAATCCCCTTTTCGAAAGATGGTGAAGTAGTCGGAGCGATGAGGAGCATGAGGAAAGTGCATCAGGAACTCTCGGTCGCCGGTATGCGAATTCGAATTTGAATTTGAATCGCTCAGAAGACTTCGTAAAGATCGGCCATCGATTCGGTGTGTGGCGGGAATCTCTCGGTGGATCAGCTCAGCAACCGTTGGTAGGACATCATAGATCGCGCCCCATTGTCGTACGATGGAACCGGCTGGGATCTTGAATTCATTCTGAATGTCGTTCGGCGCGGGTTTCGCCCATGAAATCAAGAATGGGACACGGACGCCCCCTTCGTAATGAGATCCTTTCTTACCTCGAAGAGGCGCGGAGCTTGCGACTTCATGTGGCCCCCCCAAAGGTGCATCGGATCCGTTATCGCCAAGGAATATAACTAACGTGTTTTCTGCTACACCAAGGCTTTCGAAATGCGCAAGCATTTTGCCAAGTGAATCATCCATGCTTTGAATTAACGAAGCGTACGCTTGGGCGTTTTTATTCTTGAACTCGGGGTGTGAATCGGCTGGGAAGCTCGGATCGGGTTGGAAGGGGGCATGAACAGCGTAGTGTGGAAAGTACAGAAAGAACGGTTTGGAGTCCTGAACCGATTCCGTAACGTATCGCTTGGCTTCTAGGGTTAATGCTTCGTTTAAGAAAATTTCCTTGCCGTGGTAAGCTTCTAAACTTGGTACTCCATGTGTGGGTTTAGGCCCGATGTTTCCGAAATTCTTCGTTCCGTAATAGCTTCCAGGCTGACCGATGGAGGATCCCCCTACGTTGATATCAAAACCAAGGTTGGTTGGGTCTTCTCCCGGAGTGTTTCTTGGCCCGAAGTGCCCTTTGCCGACATGGATGGTGCGATAGCCCGCATCGCGAAACCAACGGGCCATTGTGAAGCTGTTTTTATCGAGTCCCTGCCAATTCCATTCCGGCGGACCATTGGGGCCTTTGTTGTTTGTGTCGGGATTGATCCAAGTCGTAGTGCGATGCCGGGCGCTATTCTGACCGGTCATCAACGAAATCCTCGAAGGGGAGCACACGCTCATTGCGTAAAACTCCGTAAACCTTGCTCCTTGCTCAGCAAGCCTTTCCATATTCGGTGTGCTATAAGCATCGTTCAGGGGGTAGCGGACGGGCTTTCCAGCCTTGTCAACAAGAAACGGGACTGAGGTGTCCATCAGCCCCATGTCGTCGATGAGCATGATCATCACGTTGGGCTGCTCAGATCCTTTTGATTTTCCACCGGTGGCTTCAGTGCGATCCGCAGCGAGAACGGTATTCAAGTGTGTCGCGGTGCAATAGCTCGCCATGGTTAAGACGATGCAGGCAAGGCTCAAGAAGAATCGTCTATAGGCATACATGTTCCTGGTCTCCGTTCGACTTTATTTTTGAGGGGCTTCCAATTTTGAAACCGATCCCCCCTGCCCTTCAACCCACAGAATGCGCTGGTTGGAATCGATGTTTTCCAGCGTCTCGGTTTCGCCGCTCGGCCATCGTACTTCAAGGCGATCGACATGAGTTGCTTTGCCCAATCCCACATGGATCAAGTGTTGGTTTGTTCCATAGAACCCGTCGCCGACGGTACTAGCTGCAACCCAACGCTCTTGGCCTGCGACTACCGTGACGATCGCTCCAATTGCATTTCGTTCTGATTTCGTTCCGATCAACTCGAGTTGCAGGAATCGATTGTCATTGACGGTGCGGTTTTCAAGGACTGCGGTGGGGCGATCAAGGTGCGTAATAGCGAAATCCATTTTCCCATCTCGATTCCAATCGAGCGCCGTTAGTGATCGTCCGACATTGTCATGCTTGAAATACTCTCCAGGGCTTGGTGTCTTGAGCCATTCGAATTTACCTTGCTGATTCCGAAGAACCTGTGGTGGCATTTGCCAGGGATCCAGGTAATCGATGTGTCCGTTGACGGTGATGAAGTCGAGCCAGCCGTCATTATCTATATCACTTAATTGGCATCCGAAACTCAACCACTCGAGGGTCGGCTCTCCAAGCTTCGCTTGCCGAGTCGCATCCATAAAAAACCCGGGTTGGACTTGAAGGTACAACGTGGAGACTTCGTATCGAAAATTCGTCACGATCAAGTCGATTAATCCATCGCGGTTTTGATCACCAGAAGCGATGCCCATCGAGGCTTGTGCACGTCCGAGTAGATCGACAGCAACGCCGGCCCGGATCGCTTCTTCGGACAGTGTCCACCTGTTTTTCTCGGATGCGTTTTGACTTACCAAGTAGTGATTCGGTGAGACGTCATTTGCGATAAACAAATCGTTGCCATGCTGTTGATCGAGGTTGGTAATCAGCGCTCCCAATGCATACCCATCGACCAGTGACTCGAGAAGCTCTGCGTCTGCAACAGTCCAGTTGCCATCCCCGTTATTGAAATGAATTCGGGTGTGACCTGCGGGAAAACGTTTTGGGTGGCAAAACATCGAATCGGGATTCGCTGGCGTGGGGCACTTGCGAGTTAAAAATTCTTCTCCGTCGATATACTCGCACTGGACGATATCCGGCAACGTATCACCGTTTAAATCGGCTGCTTGGATTGCACTGTTCCAGATTCCTGAAGTGGACGTAGGGAGTTGAGACAATGGGGCAAGTTCAAAAGTACCGTCTCCTTGGTTGCGATACCATCGGATTGAACCGATGTTGGCGATCAATAGATCATCGAAACCATCTTGGTCCAAATCCGCAACACCGGTGCCTTGACCATATCCGAGATCCGCGACCATTGCGGAACCTTCGACCGCTACGAATTTCTCGCCGCGATCCGATCGATACAGTTGTTTCGGAAGGAACATCGAAGCGGGATCTGAGGTTGCTTGATCGGTTCCTTGGACGCTCTTCGGCTCTTGTGATTGAGGTTTCGGTGACTGACCCGCTTGGGAGTAATACAAGTCAGGCCATCCATCTCGATCATAATCCAGCGATGAGACTCCTCCCCCGATGCCTTCCAGCGTCGTCCAGCTACGTCGTCCTTGTGCGCCGTTTTGATACATCGCGGTAATACCTATTTCTTCAGCGACATCTTCGAGTGCAATCGGGACGCTGGAAGAGGATGCTTGGGAGCCCGATGTATGCGGCTCACGTGTTGTTACTAAATCAGGTGTTGTTGCTAAATCTGAACCAGTTTTCTGATTGGTGCTTGCGAGTTCTTGAGGAATGGTCCAGCTATCGAGTGGAAGTTTCGCAAGCAGCGGGAGCGGTTGTGGTTTGCTGCTCTTGAGTTCGCGCTGCACATTGAGCAATCGTTCAGGGATAGGCTGCTTTGTATTGGTAAGTCCGATCGCTTCCCATCCAAAACTTGGGACAAGATCATTCAATTCGCCATAGAGTTTTGCGATTTCAAAGAAAGCGTCATCTTTCGCTTGGCCGCGTTGCAGTTGAAATGTCAGATCCTTGATTCGAATCAGTTTGCCTGTCTCTTCGCGCACCTCGAGAGCGAGTTGTGGTTGCTTGAGTTCCAGGAGACATTCAGCGAGCGACTGCATCGACGCAACGTGCCTACGGTCGAGTAGGAGAGACTCCGAGAAGCATTTTGCGGCAGCAGTCCAATTGTTGCGTTGCATCCAATATCGGCCGACGATGTACCAGTACTCGGGGTGTTTTGTATTTCCGCTAGGAGGCTTGGTGATCCAAGATTCAAGCAATTCGAATTGATTGGTTTCCAGAAGAGCTTCCGTATACCAAACCCATACTTCAAGTTGATTCGGAGCGGCTTGTACGCTTGATTCGAGTCTGGCAAGGGAATCCTTCCAACGGTCTGCGAAGAGCAAGAGTCGTATCTCACCTAATTGACTCATAGGGTCGTCGGGATGCCGAGTGCGAAATGCAGTGCGAAACTTTTCTTGATCGACCGGTTCGCGTAGATCGACCAATCGCATGAGATCTTCGGTTGTGAAATCTCCGATTCGGACGAGTCGGTCTAGCACCTTGCTGGCGTCCCAACGACGGCCTTGAGCATGAAGCACATCGACGAGAAGTCTCAGGGCGGGTACGGCGCTTGGGTAATCCTTGAGGATAGATCTTAGCAACGCCTCGGCTTGTGGAATTTCCCCGGCTTGGGCAAGCCATTCCGCATGTTGTCCGGCGGCAGCCGCACCGGCTTGCGGATCATCTCTTGGGATTTTGGAGATCAGTTGGATTGCACCGGAGAGGTTGTTCCTCGATGCCATAATCCTCGACGCAATGAATATCGCTGGATTCGATCCGGGTTGTTCGACCAAAAGCCCTTTAGCTAGTTCCCATGCTTCATCGAACTTCTTCGTTGCGTATAGCGATTCCGCTTTTTTCAGCCGTTCCTCAAAGCTACCTTCGGATGAGCTTGCCGTGCGATCAGGCTTGGAAGATTGATTAGCAGGAGCGGCGGCGGTTGGTTGATCGGAAGCGACTTGTTGCTCCGTTCGATTGCAACTGATCAAGGAGCACAAAGCCAATCCTAGAAGTCCTAATCGCCAATGCAAGTAAGGATTTGGCATCGACGAAGGGGACAGAGAGGATTGAGAAGTCATGCTTGAAACTCCTGATGTGGGCGAGGGCAATTCATCGAGGAAAGTCGATCGTGAATCATACAATCCCACCGCATAGGCTTCTTGAGATTAGGTCATACGGGATTGGTATTCGTGGACAGATTTTATGATCTTCTCGAGGCTGTAGCGTGGCTCGTAGTCGATAGCCGATTTAAGCCGCGACAAATCCGGAACTCGGCGTCGGATGTCTTCAAAGTCTTCGTCGTAGGCTTGCGCGTACGATTGAAACTCGATGGATGCTTTTGGATTGACCAATTCGATCACTTTCTTGGCCATATCCAGAATCGAGACTGGGGTGTCTGAACCGATGTTATAGATTCTCCCGAAGCAATCCGTGCTTTGCATTAAGGACGTCACTGCGTGCACCACGTCCGAGACATGCGCAAAGCAACGCGTTTGTTGGCCATCGTCATGGACGATCAGTGACTTACCCTTCATCGCGGCATCAACGAATCGGGGTAGTACCATCCCATAGGCACCGGTTTGTCGGGGACCGACGACGTTAAAGAACCGGCCGATGATGATCTTCATTCCGTACTCGCGCACACAAGCCATGCAGAGGAATTCGTCGATGGCTTTGCTTGCACCGTAGCTCCAACGGGGTTTGGTGGTGGGGCCGAAGACCAAGTCGTCGTTTTCGTTCCACATCGGTTTCGGGTTCTTGCCGTAGACTTCGCTGGTGCTAGCCAAGAACAGCGGAATGGAAGTACCTGCAAGATGTTGTCTGCGAAGTTCGTCGAGCAGCAATTGCGTTGGGTAGATGTTTCGGTGGATTGTTTGCGTAGGTTGCTTTGCGATCAAGGCTACACCGACGGCGGCTGCGAGATGGTAGACCGCATCGATCCCGTGGCAAAGCTCCTGGATACGGCCCGGTTGAGCGAGATCCGAAGGGATGACAGTCAACCGAGGATTGCCTTGATGGTGTTCCAGGTTTCGAGGGTTACCGGTGCTAAAATCGTCAACGACGAGAACTTCGTCCCCTCGATTCAAAAAGTAATCTGTCAGGTGCGAGCCGATGAATCCGCCCCCGCCTGTTACCAGTATTCGCATGAAATAAAACCTAATTACAGAACGGACTTGCAGTACGGAGCGGGCGTAGGACCGAGCGTTAGGTAGGGTCCGATCCGAATGATTGCGGAGGTGGTAAAAAACGTGCGGTTCATTGTACTAGCAAACTTCCGTTTGCAACGTACCCGTCGGCTGGGTTTCAGCTTCATCCTCGCAAGATGTAGGTTGTGCCCGTGGTCTGGGCATCTGGGCCCGGATGTCAAAACAAAGTCTATTTTTTGCGTGGGTGGGTATTCGAAGAATGGGAGGTGTGCGGGAATTGTCGACGTTCAACGCTTATTGAACCGATCTTGGTAAACTTTAACGATCGTATGGCTTGGGATGGTAAAGGATTCCGAGCCCGCAGATTCCGTCGATGTGTACCCTATCTTTCTGCCGATGTTGGACGAAGCACCGGAGGACACTGTTAGACGAGGTTTTTCAATCTGAGTCTTTCGGTGCTGAAATCGCAGGATTCAGACCTTTTTCTAAAGGGTCTTTTTCTTGCGGCGGGCAATTCGGTACATTACATGGATCAGTTTGTAACCGATGTCCGGAAATTTGAAGACCAACTTTCGACCTGACCATCAAGGGAATGCTGGGTATGAATCGATTTTCTCCACGGAATTCTGACCGCAGGAAACTCGTTGTCTGGACCCTCGCTTCCATGACAACCTTCGGGGGCTTCGCATTCGATGAGTCTCCCTTTGCCGGGATGGACCTTTTGTCAAACCGCTGCGCTGGGCAAACACGGCAGCAGCCGCCGAATACGGGCAGACCTGGAACCCCTCAGCCAAACAACCCTGGAACCAATCGTGGGAACACTGGCAGTCCAAGGCAGACTCCCGGTACGCAACGCCCCGCTGGACAAGGATCGGCAGGACCGGGCGCATCGGGTGCCACCGCAAAAAATCCACAAGCTCCCGCAGCCAAGAAAGTCAGCGAAGAAGATAAACGTAAGGAGCGGGCCCGCGCGCTCTTTGCCGATGCTGCTAATGCCCAAAACAACGGTGCTTATGCGCTGGCGATGGAACAGTGGTCGAAATTGATCAAAGAGTTCCCCACCGACCCGCTCGCTTCGAGCGCTCGCTATTACCTTGGGCTCTGCTACCAGGAGCAAGAAACCCCGGATTACAACAACGCGGTGGGTACATTCCGCAAGGCTCTTGAGGATAAGAACCTCAAGGAGCAAGAAGAGGCGATGCTAAATCTCGGCTGGTGCTTGGTCCAATTGGGGACACTTGAAGACTCCCAGTCAGATGAAGCGAAACGAAAGGCATCATTGGCCGAGGGTGCAAAAGTTCTCGCT
>Ga0208225_1000049_pt1 | contig 31155 bp, 14 predicted proteins | sample LakMenEpi15Jun10_FD_150701 | JGI IMG/M metagenome (GOLD analysis project Ga0208225, IMG submission 150701) | Freshwater microbial communities from Lake Mendota, WI - 15JUN2010 deep hole epilimnion (SPAdes) | ecosystem: Environmental > Aquatic > Freshwater > Lake > Epilimnion/Euphotic zone ... | reverse complement strand
TAAGATGCCCGTATCACGTCGCATTGTCACCACGGACTCTACGATTGAAAAACTTGTGGAATTGCTGAATCTTCATCCCTTCGGAATGGCATTGTGGTGTGATGAACTAGTGAGTTGGCTGCGAGGACTGGAGAAGGATGATCAAGCTGGAGTGCGTCAAAAATTCCTATCGCTCTGGAATGGCTATGGGAAACTGAATGTTGATCGAGTCACAAGAGGAGAGACTGTTTGCGAAAATCCATGCTTGTCGATTTTTGGTTGTGCGACCCCGGGCGGCATTAGCGAATATGTGCAGAGTGCGTTGCGAGGAGGTGCCGGCAGCGATGGATTGATGCAGCGATTCCAAGTGACGGTTTGGCCCGATGATCCCCCTAATAAGGGCGTTGTGGATGCAGAGCCCAACGTCAAAGCATTGACCAAGGCAGAGCAAGTGTTTCTGCGGTTGGCTGATCTTGATGGGCGTTCCGTGGCTGATCCGAGTTGCAAGATGGAGGAGAAAATCCCGTGGGTGCGATTTGATCGGGATGCGCAAAAGAGGTTCATTCGGTGGCTTGATGATCATGCGAAGCGGTGCAAGCGTGATGGGATTCCTGAGGCAATCGAATCACACTTGGACAAATACAAAAAACTCGTGCCGGCGGTTGCGCTGGTGCTTGAGTTGTGCGATGGCTGCGAGAAGCGTAGTGTTGGCGTTGCGTCTTTGGATCGAGCGATTCGATGGGCTCAATATCTTGAGTCTCATGCGATGCGGTTGTATGCGTTTGCAGCATCCCCTGAGCGAGTGTTTGCACCTCTATTGCTTGGCAGATTGCTGCAATGGAAACCAGATGTTCCGATTCGCGTTCGGAGTATTCGGCAAAAGGGATGGACGGGATTGGAAGAGCCCAAGGTGATCGAATCGACGTTGGATACGTTGGAGGATGAACGATGGGTGCAGTCAGTTGAGAACGTCAAAACCAGAAGCGGCGGGCGTCCGACAACATCTTATGTGCTTCATCCTGAGGCTGAGAAATGGTTGGGAATCCTCAAGTGCCGTACCACCGAAACCAACAAAACCGGTGCCGAGGTTGGAATTGGCTAGGTAGTTTCGGAGGTTTTGGTGGTGTGTTTCGCTAGGATGTTGGAATAAACGGAGCGAGGTGCATCGAGTTTCTAAGGGGCTCGTGAAATTGACCGTTGAGCGGGAGAAGCGAGCCCCGTATCTGCCCCAGGATGCGTTGAGACGGGTGAGTCTGACCGTTGAGTCATCGACTAGCCCAAGCGATTCCTGAGGCATTGTAGAGCGTTTGGCGAATAGTGTTGCATGGCGATTGCCGATGATGTAGGGTGATGGTTCCACGGCTAGGGTAGCTACCGAAAACCGATTCACCTAATCGGCTGCCGTGGGTTTTCTTTCATTAGGTGCGATTCGTAAAGGTGGCGATCAATGGCAAGTTTAATCCGTGAGGCGGGGCGAGATAGTTGGAAACTGCGCTGGCATGATGCCCAAGGGCGTCGATGCGTGATTGGCTTGGGAGTCATGCCCAAGAAGTCAGCGGAGCAATTCAAGGTGCGGTTTGAGGAATTGCAAGGCGTTGTGCGTGCGAATACTCCCATCCCATCGAACTTGATGGAGTGGCTTGATGGGCTTGATGATGAACTTCATGGGCGTTTGGCTTCCAAGGGACTTGTGGCGAAGCGGAGCAAGCGATCCCTGCGAGAGTTTTGCGATTCGTTCCGAGAATCAAGGCGTGATGTTGCCGAAGCGACCGGAGTGCGTGACAAGCAAGTCATCGAGTTGCTGATCGAGTTTTTCGGTGCTGATCGATCCATCGACACCATCGCTCCCCTCGATGCAGAGCGTTGGAGGAATTGGCTGCGTGATCATGGAAACAAGCGAGATAAGGAACGGGATGGACTGAGTGACAATACAGTCAGGCGTCGCACGGGAGTTGCAAGTCAGATTTTCAGCAAGGCGATGAAGTGGGGTTTGATCCGGTCGAATCCTTTTGATGGGCTTGAAAAGGCGTTGAGAGTCAATGCGGAGAAGATGCATTTTGTGCCGTGGGAAGTTGTGCTCAAGCTGATCGATAAGGCACCGAATGCGGAGTGGCGAGCGATCCTAGCATTCCTGAGGCTGACGGGTTGCCGAGCCCCATCCGAGTTGCATGACCTGCGATGGAGTGATCTGGATTTTGCCAACCAAAACATCACCATCCGATCCGCGAAAACGAAACACTTGGGCGGGCGTCATGCAGTGAGAATCTGCCCGATGTTTCCTGAGCTTGTGCCGTACTTGGAGGATTTGGCAGAGGTGGTTGGTCCAGGCGTCAACGTTCCCTTTAGCGATAAGGTTTTCCCAGCGGTCAAGAATAAATCGACGAACTTGAGAACACCTATTGGGCGGATGATCAAAGCGGCTGGATTGCAGCAATGGGAAAAACTGATGGTGAATCTGCGGTCAAGCCGTGAGACTGAGTTGATTGCAGAGTATCCGGTCAAGGATGTGTGCGAGTGGTTTGGCAATAGCCCAGCGATTGTTGCAAAGCACTATGCTCAATCGAGAGGTGAAGTTGCAGAGCTTGCAAAGTGTAGAAAGACGGTCGGTTTGGAGGGGTCCAATGCGGGACCCATGACCGGTCAAAAGGGGTCCAAAACGGGACCCATCACTAACTCGCACCGATCCACCACAATCCCCCAACATCGCACGAATCCCAATGAAAACACAGGTGATTCGATGAATAGTGATGGTGAGTGTAATGATTGTGATGGATATACCGATGGGCGAAGAGGGACTCGAACCCCCGACATCCACTTTGTAAGAGTGGCGCTCTAACCAACTGAGCTATTCGCCCCCATCTGTTACAACCTACGATTGCTTCGGCAATCGATCGGCTACTTCGCTAGGTTTTTTCCATTCCCTGGAACTTTTCTTGCACCAGGGATGCTCCCATCGTACAAGATGATAAACCTAGACGCTTGCTAGGGAGCTCTTGAGTTTTTTTGGCTCAAGAACCTCCCAGCGGTTGTTCAATATTATACGCCGTGAAGACGAATGCGGCGATTGCGACGCTCTGCTCGCTGCTTGCTACGACGCTTGATCTCGCTGGGCTTCTCGTAAAACTCGCGACGACGCATCTCCTTCTTCAACCCGCTTCGCTCAACCAACTTGCGGAATCGTCTTACCGCCTCCTGAATCGTCTCACGATCGCGGACCTGCAACTTAACCATGCAACCTAATCTCCAAATCCTAGGAAAAACCTATGTTCCGTTCGCTATTTGCTCGCTAAAGGGTCTAAAAGTTTAACCAATCCCTTCCCACCCGTCCAGTGGGCTTGGCACTTCCGGCGATTTTCTGGAAAACTTTCCTATCCCGCAAGGGTTTACATCCTTTGACGCCCCTACGCCTTAGCTTTAACCCCTTTTTCGGCTATTGAGAGAACTCTGACTGGCGAAATCTTTCCGAAATGGGCGATTTTAAGGAGTAGCTGTAATGCCGAAGAACAACCACGCCCGAAGTCGCCGGTTGCCTACGCCTTTCCAAGCCACCATAGTACAGGTACCTTAGGCTGCGTTCCGCCGTCCTTTCCCACCCCGCCACTTTCCTTCGAAATGCCATGAAAAAAACCATCTTAAGCTTGCTCGCGATCTCCGGACTGTCCGCCGGTGGCTATTGGTGGTATCAAAACCAAAAAGGTCTCGATTACGAAGGCTCCCAAGAACCGATGTTGCACAAAGTGGCCGAAGGCCCCTTTGACCACATCGTCCTCGAACAAGGGGAAATAGAGTCGAGCAGCAACAACGAAGTGAAATGCGAAGTCAAAGGTCGCGGGGGAAGCGGCACCCCAATCCTGACCGTGATCGCTGAAGGTACTTTGGTCAAAAAAGGGGATACCCTCTGCCAACTTGACTCCTCTGCACTCGAACAGGAATCGAAAAATCAACGCATCGTCGTCAGCTCTGCGGAATCTTCGGTGATCAGCTCCGAAGCTGCCGTCAATAAAGCTGTCATCGCCCGCCAAGAATACCTCGAAGGTACATTCTTGACCGAACGAAAAGCAATCTTGAGCGAAATCGCCGTCGCTCAACAATCGCTTCGCAAAGCCGAGCTCTCCCTCGAAAGCGCCGAACGACTCGCCGCCAAAGGAACATTGAAGCCACTTCAAATCGAAGCGGAACAGTTCTCGGTCGAAAACGCCAAAAGCACACTTGAGTCGGCTCAAGGCCGACTGCGGGTGCTAGATGAATTGACCAAAGCAAAGATGCTTGTCCAATACGACGCGGATATCGAAACCACCCGCGCGAAACTCGAATCGGACAAAAACACCCTGGTCGAAGAAAAGAACAAGCTCGAAGAAATCGAAACCCAAATCAAAGCTTGTACGATCAAAGCCCCAGCCGATGGCCAAGTCGTCTACGCAAACAAAAGCTCCGGTCGTGGCGGTAGCGAATTCATCGTCGAACCAGGTGCCCTGGTCCGCGAACAACAAACGATCTTCTTGCTACCAGATCCTACTAGGATGCAAGTCAAAGCGAAGATCAACGAATCGCGAATCAGCCTGATCCGCGAAGGCATGCCGGTTAAGATTCGGGTAAATGCCGTTGAAAATGAACTCCTAGGACGGGTCTTCAAAGTCAACAAATATGCCGAACCAGGCAATTGGTGGGGCTCGAACGTCAAGGAATACGCGACCTACGTTCAAATCATCGATCCCCCCGAGACGATCCGTACAGGGATGACCGCCGAAGTCCGTATTTTCGTCGAACAAATCGACAAAGCAATCCAAATCCCCGTGCACGCTGTCTACGAATCGAAACGACATCACTTTGTTCTCGTTCGCGATCAAAACAATCAGAACAAATGGGATACCCGTGAAATCAAAATCGGTGCTACCAACGACAAGTTTGTCACGGTCAAAGATGGGGTCGAAGCCGACGATAACGTAGTGCTCGACCCTCGGAACCATTTAGACAAAATGAACATCCCCGAATTCGAAGACGAAGACGATCGCTCGAAGCTTGTGGCTATGTCCAACGAACCCATGCCCAAGAGTGCAACTGCGGGTGGCCCAGGTGCTGGTGCGGGAGGCCCGGGTGCAGGTGTTGCAGGTGCAGGTGGTGCTGCCGCCGGAGGACCGGGCGCAGGACGACCAGGCGCACAAGGCGGGGCCCCATCGGCCGACGCCATCGTCGGCATAATGATGCAACGGCTTGATACCAATTCAGATGGCTCGATTTCCCAAGAAGAAGCCGCGTCAGAAGAGCGAGTGAAGAATTCATTTAGCGAATACGATTCCAATAAGGACGGTAAAATCGATCGCGCGGAACTCACCACAGTACTTCGCAAACGCATGGCTGCGATGTCCGGTGGAGCAGGCGGCCCTCCAGGTGGTGCAGGTGGTCCTGGACCACGCGCTAACTAGGCTTGCTCAAGCTGACTCCCGACAGCCGAACAACGCAATGTTTCGCAGTTGGTCGCTTGCAAAGTAAGCTTCTAAGTCCATAAACATTCCAGCTTTCAATTTACAGTCAAAGGACAGTCCACGGACTGTCAACGAATACGGTCAATACAAACGGTCAACCAGACGGTGAACACTTCGATGGCTGAAGAATTCAAAACCGACGGATACGCTTGCCGCGTCGTAGACCTTAAGAAGGAATATGTCCTGAAAAGCGAAACGGTCCGCGCTCTTCGCGGCGTTACCTTCGATGTTCCCGTCGGCGATTATGTCGCGATCATGGGCCCATCCGGGTCCGGAAAAAGTACTCTGCTGAACCTCTTGGGCTGCTTGGATCAACCCACCGCAGGTAGCTTGTGGCTCGGCAATGATGACGTTGCAAAAATGTCCGACGACCAGCTCGCCGACATCCGCTCTCAACGGATCGGATTCGTCTTTCAAGCTTATAACTTGATCCAACAATTAACGGTCGTGGAGAACATTCAAGTCCCCTTGTTTTATCAAGGTAAACCGCTGACCCCCGAACAACGAAAACGCTCGTTGGACTTGGCAAAAATGGTCGGATTAGGCGAACGCCTCGACCACCGTCCAACTCAATTATCCGGGGGCCAGCAACAGCGGGTTGCGATCGCCAGATCCTTGGTCAACGATCCGTACTTCATCCTCGCGGACGAACCGACCGGAAACTTGGACTCCCGCACCACCGAAGAAATCTTGCAACTTTTCGAGGGGCTCAACAACGAAGGTCGAACGATCATTCTCGTTACCCACGAAGACGAAGTTTCCAAGCGGGCGAAGCGCGTGGTGCGACTCAAGGATGGACGTTTGCAATGGGATCGAATTAACACGCAAGAAGTTCGCGACGAAGCCGCGAAGTACGCCATCGATAACATGCCTGTGGAAGTCTAGTGGGCTGAGTTTAGTTGTCGAATTCAAATATCGCAGTCTCAGCACTGCACCAAACACGCACTGCTTAGTGGAGATATCCAGCGATGGGAATTTTACTTGGGACGATTCAACTCGGGATCAAAAGCCTTTGGCTACACCCGATGCGGTCGATCTTAACCGTCCTCGGTATCTTTATCGGTGTAGCAAGCGTGATTTGGCTGCTTGCGATCAGCAAGGGGATCGGTGACGAAGCTCAGAAGCAGATCGAGAGCCTCGGGGCCGATACAATCATGGTTCGCACGGTCAAGCCACCGAGCGAGAAGATGTCGAGCCAAGGGTTAACGCCTTATGGGCTCACCCGTGAAGAGTTCGACATGCTTGTCGATACCATCCCGACTGTGAAGAGCGCGATTCCAATTCGCGAAATGCGCCGTCAATTTCAATTCAAAGACCGCAAGCTTGACGGTCGCCTTGTAGGCTGCACTCCGGAGTACGCCGAAGTCACCAAGTTACAAGTCTCCGCCGGACACTTTCTTACCGACGCAGAGAACTTCTCTCGAGACTGCCACTGCGTTCTCTCCGCGAAAGTCGCTGAGCGATTATTTCCCTACGAAGACCCCATCGGGCAGCGAATCTACATGCCTGAGAACCAAGACTTCTATTTGATCGTCGGCGTTCTTAAACCCAAAGGTGCCACTGCTGCAATCGGTGGTTCAATGTCCGCTCAAGACTTCTCGAACGACGTGTACATTCCGATCCGAACGTTGCAACAACGTATCGGCGATACGATCATGACGATGCGGTCTGGGTCGCGCGAAGGGGAGATCATCGAACTGAATCAAATCACACTGCGGGTTGCGGATGTAAGCGAAGTCAAGCAAACCGCTGAACTTGTCTCCGCAGCGCTCAGCAGCCACGAGAAAATGGAAGACATCTCCGTAGTGGTTCCACTCGAACTGCTTGAACAAGCCCGTACGACTCGAGCGATGTTCATGCTCTTCATGGGTATGATCGCGGCGATCTCGTTGTTGGTCGGAGGTATCGGGATCATGAACATCATGCTTGCGACCGTAACCGAGCGAACGAGGGAGATCGGTATTCGCCGTGCACTTGGTGCCAAGCGACGCGACATCATCCGTCAGTTCCTCGTCGAGACGAGCGTATTGAGTCTCACCGGTGGCATCCTAGGCATCCTTTTCGGATTGCTCTGTGCACCGGCAGTAGATCTTACGCGGGAACTAGCTACCGTATGGTTTCCGAAGCAAATGGCGGATCTACCAGAAGTGGTCCGCACAGTGAAACCCTCGATCGTTCCGGAAAGTATTCCTGGAGCCTTCTTTATCTCCCTTGCCGTTGGATTGATCTTTGGTATCTATCCAGCAACCAGAGCAGCGAAGATGAATCCAATCGAAGCACTCCGTCACGAGTAGTGCCCGGCATTTAATAAGCGATTCGATCTGGCTTGGTTCTCCAAGCATCAAAAGCCACGACCGCTTCAGTACGCAGATGTTGTTCCATCGGTACGATGCGGTCAGCTAGGGGCTTAGCAAGCTCTCGATAGAAGAGATCATCATCGAAACCTGCAGCGGCTGCATCAGCTCTTCCCGCTGCAAAATAGATCCGATCGAGTCGTGCCCAATAGATCGCAGCCAAACACATTGGGCACGGCTCGCAGCTTGTGTAGATCACACATCCCGCAAGGGATACCGTACCAAGTCGGCCGCATGCTTCGCGAATGGCCGAAATCTCGGCATGCGCCGTAGGGTCAAAAGTCGAGGTGACTCGATTCCACCCACTCGCGATAAGCTCGCCCCCTTCATTTCCTTGACCATAACGTACGACGACGGCCCCGAATGGGCCACCTTCGTTCGCTTGCATCTTCTCAGCCGAAAGCCGGATCGCTTCGCGAAGGTACTTCGAGTGGAACTTCGTTTGCATTAGTTTGATGTTGCTCGGGGATTCAAGTGGCTAACGAGTTGATTGGAGTGGGCATGTGCTGAGGCTTCCTCGCTCACGGTCCGGGTTGCTGATGCATCGTTTACACGTCGGGTTACCCATATTGTGTGTTGGCCGTTGGCCACGCAATAGTAACCCGATGCGTCAGCGAGTAAGAAACGGTGTAATGGCTGTACCGAAGAACTATCTTGAAGAACCTGGTTTACCTGAAGGCTTAACGTTGATAGATCGGCAAGTAATGGTATTTGACCGATAGGCTCAACACGGCCATCGAAGTACAGTAGACCGTACCTGCATTTTGTTCTTCGCCGCCGGAGGACTCCCAAGAACCGTTAGGTTTTTGTTGTCCGAGCAACAGTTCCGATACGATGCTTGCGGCTCGTTCAGCGTGCGTTCCGCCGCGCTGATGCATCCCTTGGGCGAAATAATACAAACCGTAAAGGATGAATCTTTCGTTCCATTTTGGTGGATGGTCCAATAGCCAATCAGCAGCACCAGCAACGAGAGGTGATTCGTATTGACCGCAAACTTGCATGGCAAGTAGCCCGGCGGACGTCATCGTGAAACTTGGCCCGCCACCGTTAGCTTCGTAAGAGAAACCTGCCTTGGCTTCTCGCGGTACGCCTTGCGTATCGACGGGAGAGGTAAACGATCGTTTGAGATATCCGATTGCATCATCGATGGTAGCAGAAGCGACATCGAGGCCGTCGTTCTTCGCACTTCGCAGTGCCATCACTTGCCATACGCTCACCGACAGGTCGCTATCTCCAGCATCGGGTGTATACCGCCATCCACCGCGAGCTTGCACCCCTTTCTTTACCCTCTGACTCTTGACGATCAAGTCGATAGCTTTCTCGCAAGCTTCGTGCAACTGGGCATCCATCGCGGGGTCGACACCCATCCCAAGCATTTCAGTAAGCATTAGTGTCACGATCCCATGACCATACATTCGCGAACCATCCGCTGCACCGAAGTAACCGGCTTTGTCTTGTCGGCCTTCTCCTAACAAAAAACGCAGTCCGCGCGTCATAGCGATCCCTTCCGGAGTTGGATCCGAAGGCTGATGGCCCACGGAAGCCATGGCCATGATTGCCAAAGCGGTCATCGCATTCTCGTGTCCACGATCGGTGATTGAGCCATTGGGCTTTTGTTGTGTCAACAAGTACCCGATAGCTTTCGAGACCCCCGAATCGATATCGTCTTTTTGGAAGGCTTGCTGCGCATAAGCCACCGAAACCGGCGGGGTAAGCAACGATAGTTGGAAGCAGACCATCAACAACAGTCCCGCAAACCGACCGAAAGCTCGCACGCTTCGCACGATGAATGGCGTTACCATAAGTCCTTGAGTGGCTTTCGTGTTTGCTTTATTGTCAGAGTGAAGAGTGACAGGGGCGAATGAACGCGATGGGTTAAGATCAAACATCATCCGCTTTCTCACTGACTTTTTCGAGAATATCTAGCAAGACTCGATCGACTTCGAGCCCTTCGGCTTGGGCTTCGAAGTTCAACAGTACTCGGTGGCGTAGGGAAGGCAAGTAAACGCGGCGAATATCCTCATAGCTGACGTTATATCTACCGTCGAGCAGTGCGCGAACTTTCGCGGCCAGTGCGATCGTCTGCGCTCCGCGAGGGCTTGCTCCCCAGCGAATGGATTGATTGGTTACATCGGTTGCCAATGGGCCATCGGGATGGGTGGCAAGCACCAGTCGCGCGATATAGTCTTGAACATGTTTCGCGAGGACGACTTGCCGAACGAGCCCTTGCCAATGGACGATTTCTTCGCCATCCATCACCTTCTCAGGTCGAATGTTCACGCCGCGTGTGGTGCGATCGATGATGGTATTGAGTTCTTCGCGGCTGGAATACCCCACGACGAGTTTGAACAAGAATCGGTCCAATTGAGCTTCGGGAAGCGGATAGGTACCTTCTTGTTCGATCGGGTTTTGTGTAGCGAGTACGAAGAATGGTTTTTGCAAGTCATACCGGGTACCGGAGACTGTAACCGTTCCTTCTTGCATCGTCTCCAAAAGAGCCGATTGAGTTTTCGGCGTGGCTCGGTTGATTTCGTCTGCCAAGCAGATTTGGGTGAAGATAGGACCTTTCTGGAACTCGAATTGTCGTCGGCCTTCGCGCTCGACGATCATGTTGGTTCCGAGAATATCCGAGGGCATCAAGTCAGGGGTGAATTGGATACGATTGAAATCGAGGCTCAAGGTTTCCGAGAGGGTACGAATGAGCATGGTCTTCCCAAGTCCAGGAACTCCCTCGAGCAAGCAGTGTCCACCGACGAACATCGCCGTAAGCACACCTTGGACGATCTCATCGTGCCCGACGATAACGCGTCCGATTTGTTCGCGGACGGCAGCGAAACGCTCGCGAAATCGTTCGGCCTCTTTCTGCATCGATTCGGCGGTTGTTGTCATGGCTTGAGATGAGCTTTCTTAAGTTGATAGGGCTGTGGAACTAAGGGTTCTTTTTCTGTGCTTTGCGTTTGGCTTCGAGCAACCGCGACGTGTAGTTTTCGCTATCGGAGGAGGAACTCTTTGAGTTTTTGTTGTTCTCGTCCGTTGGCCGAGCGCTAGGGGACTTTGTCGAAGACTCGATCTGTCGTCCGAACGAACTTGCGGCAGAGACTTCTGAAGAGATTGAAGGCGAATCGGTCGGTTCTAATGTCTCTTGCAACGAAGTGTTAGAACGTTGACGACCGATCTCGTCGGAGACTTTAGACTTACTCGTACGCAGTCGTTCCAGGGTCGCTTGACGCGATTGATCCTCAGCAGACCATTTGCGTTTGGTCATAAACGCTGCGAGCTTACGTAGCGGCAAGCCTAAGTCGACGGAGACACGGCGGACGAAGACATCCGCAAAGAAAAGAGTAGCGCCAGAAAGAACCACAAGCGGCCAGATGTCCTTCAACGATTTCGCAGGAGGGATCCCCGCCCGAAAAGTATCGACACCTAGAAGGTCGTTAAGATTTTCGGGAGCGAGTTCCGGTAGTACTTGTCCAGCTTTTCCGCCAGCGGGTTCGTTGGATGCGATTTGTTCGATCAATCGCATGTTCGCTTGTCGGATGCGGTACTCATCGGAGAAAGGTACCGTCACACCTGTTGTCAAAGCGGGTTTCCCTACGCCTGGAAGAACGCTGAGCATGTAGCTGCCGGCTTCTTCAGGCGTAAACTCACCCACGTAACGACCGGGAGCTTGTTGTTTCAAAGGTAGCGAGATCGGTTCAAGATTTGGCCCTACGGCCGTAGCATTCATCTCGAGGAAATTCAACGTGCGATCTTCTTTATCCGTTGCGTTGACGATGATTTGAACTCGCCCATCCTTGATTTGCGTAGCGAGAGAATAGTTCGCCGAATCCGATTGCGGTTTCATCGTCCAACGGACCAACTGCGAGAAGAACTGGTCGTAATAAGGGGAGCCGATCCAATCGCCAGCCCAACGTTTCCCTCCATCGCTGGTGAAGACAGCGGTTCGTCCTAATCCGTAATTCCACGTTGCAAGAATTGATGCATTTTGCTCGTCGGCAGGCTTCGCACCCAAGAGTGGGACTTCGACCAGAGGGCTATCTTTACGATCGGTCAGGACAAAGCCACGCAGGTTGGGCAAGTCCCCTGTGATGCCCGAAAGAATCTCGTGATTGGGAAGTTGCCGTACGGGGCTTACTCCTCCTTCGGGTTCATAGACCAGTGGTCGCGTCACTCTTCGAGCTTCGCGCATGAAGATCTTCGGCAGCGCCGAAGCGTTGTTTACGATGTAGTAATTCCCACCGGTGCTTGTTGCGATCCTTTTAAGTTCCGTTGTTCCGACAACACCGTGAGCACCGACGGCCACCGTGGTGATTTTGATTTGGTTCTTCTTGAAAGCGTTCAAGACACCGGGCGAAGCTGGAGTGGGGTCCCCATCGCTGATCACGATCATATGTTTGATAGCGGCAGGGACAGTAGAGAGGGAGCCGATGGCGAGTTTCAGCGAGGAATCGAAATCGGGCATATCCCCAGGAACCATGCGCGACATTCTCGAACGCATCATGTTTTTGTTCCCTTGGACCTTCATCAGTCCTTGGGTGGGGCTACCCCACAACCACTTATCACCAACCATGTCGTATTGGATCACACCGCAATAGTCTTGAGGACCGAGAGCTTCGAGCGCGGATTTACCGATTACTTTTTGCCAGTGATTTCCTTCGGCCATTTCTGAGGCGTGCATGACCATCGCAAGTGCGCCGACGGCGTTGAGCTTGGGGTTCTTGACCGAGAAGTTCACCGGCATTGCTTCTTCAAGTTTCGTATTGGTCCAGCCCCCTGCGCCAAAGGCTTCTGGGCCACCGAGCATAAGAATTCCCGTACCGAACTGCTGAGCGCTTTTCACCAGCATCTCGATTTGCTCGTCGGTGATAGAAGCGAGTTGGTCCATCGACTCACCGCTTGTGCGAGGCACACCTGCGATGATGACCGAGTCGTAGCTTTGCAGTTCGACTAACGACGAGAAGAGGTTTGCGGTGTTCCGAACATCGACTTCGATGTCATTGCGTCCTAAGGCTTCGATAAATTCATTGTAATTACCGATGTTGTTCGCGTCTTCGATCAGCATGACGCGAGCTCGGCCGCGAGCATAAGTAAACGCAGTGGCTCGATTGTTTTGTGGGATGGTGTCTTCCGATTGATCGTCCGCGATGAATTCCGCTTCGTAGGTGTAACCGGCCGTTTGATCGATCTTGTGTGGAATCGGAACGACGTTGACTTCGCGGTCGAGGGTGTAAGGCGAATCAGCGAGGACTTCGGATTGACTGCCGATCCGCCGAACGACTCGCAATCGCCCAGCGATGTCCTTGGGTGCCTCCCCGGCGGATTGGAAGCGGTTGATCACAACTCGGGCATCGACCGTTTGCCCTTGGCGAACATATCCGGGGATATCGATTTTCTCGACGAGGACTTCGGAATTCGAATCGAGTCGGACCGGGACCACATCGATACCGATGCCCGATTCAGCCAATCTCTTTGCCGCAGGTTGAGCGGAGCCGAGGGTTTGATTGCCATCAGTGAGGATCACAATTCGCTTTGCGGAGTCTTCGAGAAACGTGGCTGCTGCCAGCTTCAGAGCGCCTTCAAGGTTCGTCGCATCAGCTTTTCCGAAGTTGCTCTCCGGTTTCGAGAGAGGTGGAAGGTTCTCATCCAAGGGGGGGATTTCAATGGATGCCTCTCGTCCAAACAGGATCAATCCCGCTCGATCGAATCTGTTTTCACGACGGAATTTTTTTACACTTTCGATGGCATATCGAAGCATCAACTGCCGTTTGGGAAGCGGGATCGAATCGCTTTGGTCGAGCAAATAGATCACCGTTTGCCGATCGCTAACCCAAATCCACTGCACCCCGGCGAGGGCAAGAATGATAAGCAGCAGAACGGCGCTGCGCAAGATCAATGCCAACCATTTTCGCGTCGGCCCTAAGCCTGCTAGAGAACGACTGCCGATCCACCAAGCCCAAGGGATAATCGCCAACAAGAGCAACATCCAAGGGTACTGAAAACCGAATTGGAAATTGCTGAACATAAAGTGCCGAGACGAAAGTGAGACTTGTTCATCAAGCCGCAGTGGTAGGGATTGAACAGCAAACCGATTGGACAGCAGAAATCAATTTCCGGGTGAGTCGACTCTGCGTGATTCGGTTCTGTGTACAGGATGAGCAGGGTTCATTATGGTCGATTGGGCAAGCAAAATGCAATTGGGCAAGCAAATTGCGGTAGATATTACGGTAGAGATTAGAGATTACGGTATAGATTACGGTAGAGATTGCAGGAGAGTCAGAGAGATTGCGGGAGAGCCGGGGAGTATTTGGGACACTGGCGAGCATTTTCTAAACTGGACCAACTAGGAAACGGGGCCACCTAAGAAACACTTTCGGCCCAGTACGCAACATTGCGGGTTGTTCCTTCAAATAGGGCTTGCCCCTTGAGAAGACGCCCCCGGAAACCGATCCGTATAGGTTTTCGACGGTTCTGTTTAGGATTTCGATTGGGGGAAGTCTTTGGCGAGGGAGGGATCTAACGCCGGCGGGCAGGCCGTGGTTACTTCAGGTGGGGACAAAAGTATCGAATCGTTGTTTCACCGTCGAAAAGGATCTGTTAGAATTTGGTGAAGCAGGGGTCAAAAGATCGTTCGATTCCATCGACGGTTGACCTCAAAATTTTCCATTGCTTGATGATTGACCTATGACACTGTTCGTTTCTGCACTCGTTCTTGCTTTCCTGGTGTTGGCCGGGATCGTATGGTTGGCTTTCGGGCCTCCATCGGCGAGTTTCGGAACGATGCAACCTCGGACATCTGATCCCATCGCTTCCATAGCGGTGACGGAGTCCGCTGTGTTAGACGCTTCTTCGCACACTTTCGCCAACGGTGCCCCAAGGCTTGCGAATCTGATGCTCTCGGTGCATGCACCGGAGGAAAATCAGTATATCGCGGGACGAAAAGGGTATGCGGAGCATGTGCGGACACGTATTGACTCCTCGCATTTGAACCTCGGTGGAACAATATCCTCGGGGCCGCATTGCGCTCACGGGGGGCATTCCCCCACTTCAATGCGCAGCGTTTAGCAGGGTTTAGGTAGGTCGAAGGATCAAGGGATGGAAACGGATCGAAGCTCATTGAGCGGCGTTATTCGTTTACCCAAGAAAGAAATCCTCGCGTGACCCGATACATTCTCTCTCCGTTCGGAAATCCAGCCCATTCCCTTTGCTTGTTCGGACTTCCAGTCGCCTCTTATTTTTCAGACCGCCTGTGGATCATCCACTTGCCGTTGGCACAAACCGGGGGCTCCAATAGCATCCTGTTTGCCATCATCGGCCTAGCCCTCGGTGCGGTCGCCATGTTTGTCGCTCAACGGATGCTAGGCCAAGATGCCCGCACCCAATCCCAACGTATGCTTGAACAAGCCAAGCTCGACGCAGAGAACTTGGTCAAGAAATCTGAATTGGAGCAGAAAGAGAAGCTTTTTAAGCTGCAGACGCAGTTCGAGCAGGATCTGAAAAAACAACGAGATGAAATTCGCGACCGAGAAAATCAGCTTGCTCAACGCGAGCAGGGAGCCAAACAAGCTGTCGAAGACCTCAAGAAACAAGAGCGATTCGTTGAATCAAACCAACGCAAACTCTCCGAGAAACTCGACGATGTCACCAAGAAATCCGACCAGTACAACAAGCTCATCACCCAAGCCCAATCCGACTTGCAACGAGTAACTGGGCTTTCGAAGGAAGAAGCAAAACAGCAATTGATGAGTTTGATGGAAAAGGAGCTCCAGGGGGAACTCGGATCCGTGATCCTCAAGCATGAGAAGAAGGTAACGGAGATCGCTCAACAAAAAGCGCAAGATATCCTTTTGACCGCGATGCAGCGCTACGCTTCCGCACAAACTTCCGAGAGCACCACATCTACGATCGATATCCCCAACGACGACATGAAGGGCCGAATCATCGGACGAGAAGGGCGCAACATCCGTGCGTTCGAAAAGTCCTCTGGTTGCGATTTGATCATTGACGATACGCCCGGCGTGGTCATCGTCAGTGGCTTCGATCCAGTGCGTCGTGAAGTCGCTCGGCAATCGATGGCAAAGCTCGTCGCTGATGGTCGAATCCATCCAACGCGGATTGAAGAGATCGTCGCTGCCACAGAGAAAGAGATGGATGCCTTCATTCGACGCAAGGGTGAGGAAGCAGCGCAGGAAGTCAACTTGCAGGGTTTTCACGAACGTGTGATTGAAATGCTTGGACGACTCCATTTCCGGACCAGTTACTCTCAAAACGTACTTCGTCACTCGATCGAAGTTGCGTTTCTTTCCGGCTTGATGGCGGAAATGATTGGTCTTAACGGTGCTCTCGCCCGTCGTTGCGGCTTACTGCACGATATTGGAAAAGCTGCCGACCACGAGCTTGAAGGTGGTCACCCAAAAATTGGTGCTGATTTGCTCAAACGAAGTGGCGAGAACGAACATGTCGTGCATGCCGCACTCGGTCACCACGACTTACTCACTACGGAATACCCGTACACCTTACTCGTCGCCACTGCGGACGCTTGTAGCGCGTCGAGGCCCGGAGCACGTCGCGAATCCTTGGAACGGTACGTCAAACGGATGGAAGAGCTTGAGTCCATCGCCAAGGGCTTCCAAGGTGTCGAGCAAGCTTTTGCGATTCAAGCTGGACGCGAACTGCGAGTGATCGTTAGCTCGAAGGACACCGATGACTCGATGGCAGCGAAAGTATGTCGCGACATCGCGAAGGCCTTCGAAGAACAGCTGACCTATCCTGGCGAGATCAAAGTTACCGTGGTCCGCGAAGCGCGTTTTGTCGAGACCGCACGCTGATCAACCAGTAGGTATCGCATACGATCACTGCCGCGAAGAGACAAAAGACTAGTCCTAGCCAAAGACTACCGGTCCAAGCGAACCAGCCAAGGCCCAGCAGCAACAAATCCCACCAAGGACGCTGCTGGAGCCATGCTCGGTACTTCAAGCCAATCCCAAGATAACCGACACAAAGAATGATCGGGATTGCCGCAAAGACCCACTGAGGCCAATGCGGGACGTTCAGCCATCCTCTAATAAAGGTCGGTAGGTAAACCTGATTCGACCATTGTTCAAACCGGTCATACTGCTCAAACCGATCATACTGCTCAAACCGGTCAATGTGTCTAACGCTTTCGGTACTCGATGTACTTGAAGTTGCTCTACTACCTGACGTTGATTGTCCTGAAGTTGATTGTCCGCCAAGCCCCAGGCTTGCATCGAATGTGGAGTAGGGCCCGAGGAGTTGCCCCCAGCGCGGGAAGTCGACGGTAAGCTCATCGGTGAGCCCGACGGCCATTTCATCACCGACTGTTCTTTCGTTAGCCGATAAACCAATCGCTGTTGGACCGTTGGACAATACACCGTCGGCTGTTAGCTTGATCAAGCGATCGATACAGGCTTTCGAACGCTTCGCTGCCAGATTTACGACTCCGCGGTCTTGCCGACGGAGCGACTCGGAATCCAAAAATCCTTCCCATTGTTCGAGACGCAAAGCAATCGACTGAGCCTCGCTTAAGTATTTTCTCGACTTCACACCGCTATCCTGGCCCTGTTGGCTATCGTAAATGACCTCGCGCTCAAATGTGTTCACCGGGCTCGAGGTTCCTTTAGCTGGTAAAGCCGATGAGTAAATCCGTCGAGCGTCGAATCCTTTCAAGTTGCTCGGTTGTGCGCCGAAACGAAGCGATGGGGCAGTAGGCTCCATGCGAGGCTCCGTCTCGAGCCAATATTCGAAGTAGTTTAGTTTCCCAAGTCGGGGAAACTCGAGAGTGATACCATTTGCTGATTCAACAAATGGGACACTGCGACCATTAATACAAACCCATTGAGGGCGAGAGCCTGAAGGAACAGATAAATCTATCTTCAGCGTTGGCTCGGTTGAGATACTTGTGGAATCCGAACCCTCATACGAAACCCAGAACTCGCTGTAGATTGAAACAGGTGTACTGTGGTGAGCTTCAAGCAGAATGGTTGGTTGGATTGACGGAGCATTGGGTTTGAGTTCCGAGAGGGAATCCTTGGAATCCTCGCGGATCAATTCGAACACATTTGGATCCAACCCTAATCGGGTGAGGATTTTTTCCGCCGCAGGATTCACTGCTGCAATTTTTTCTTTTCGAATGCGAACAAACCATATCGGAGAACGGATCCCATCGACTCGAATATCGCGAAGAGATGCCCATTGGGTACGTGAAACTTCGTTGTTATCGGTGGCTGATGCCAGTAGATCGATTGCAAAGTCGACTTGCGATTCGGAAGGTGTAGGTTCGCGATCCGAAGGGAGGCCGGGGTATTGGGTGCGATCGATTTGAACCGTCGCTTGGTCCCAAAGCATCGAGGGCAATTCACGAGAGATTTCAGCATTTGGTCGAACGATGCGAATGTCCTTCGGGATCGACAACTCAACGTGTTGCCAAGGTTTTGGTGATTGAGTAAGGGACACCCCAACGAGACGAATCGACTTCGAGACATCCTCGATTTCAGTCTGAGGTTCATCGCTTAGAGTCAAATCGCCATCTGCATCTTCCCTTGAGTTGGAGGCCGCGGTTTGGGGAGCGGGAAACACGATACTGCGTGCTTTTGAATCGTCGATGACGACAAGAACTCCCTCCCAAGCGTTCCGATCGGACTTGATCTGCATATTGCGAAGGGATTCATCGGAGATGTATCCGGACCATAGGGGAGTCTGTGTGCCAGCGCCCCGTTCAGACCGTTTCTCTAGGAGAGGATCTGTGTAGAGAACATTCCACGTTCGATCAGCCGATAAGCTAACTCGGCATTCCTTAGAATTCCAACCGATCCACTGCATTTCGGGAATAGGCACGTTTTGAGCATCAGCGAGTTGTGCATCAAGTGCGTAACTTGCGGTGATCCGTATTTCGTTCGAACTCTCGGAGTTTCGATCGAAAAAGACTTGTGTATAACCCGAATTACCAATCACCCAAGATTTATGCTCAACAGGACCGTTAACACCGGAAATCTGATCGATTTTTAGATAGGCTGGGTAGGAGAAGAGCAGGGGATCTTGATTGCCAATCGGGCCCGAAGACTGAATTCGCCAGATTGCCGAAGCAGACCGCTCACCGAGAAAAACAGAGCAGTCCGCATCCAAGTCTTTATCTCGCAACGCCGTCTGTTTGCGTAGAACTCCGAAACCGCTATTGATGGGGATTCGAAGGTTCGTCGATAGCGGAAACTCGCGAAGCTCCGGCCAATCCAATCGGTCCTTTGCATTGATTGCCGGGATCCAACTGCTGATACTATCCAAGCTCCAGGTCGATCCGGCAACTCGCGAATAGCGCAAGGTTCCTTGGCGAACACGACGGTCTCTGCACTCCGCAAAAAGTACACTTCGCAGAGGAGCGTCTCCCACGGGGATCCAAGTCGTCGTGATTACTTTCCTACCTGAAGTTTGTAACTCTGCAACCTTGGAAACAGCCTCCTCGGACGCCTTCCATCGCAAGACAAATCTATTCCTATCGAGCGTACTACCAGATTTAATCTCAACGAGCTGTGCATCTCCCCATTGAGAACCTATAGGAGCCCACTGCGTGTCGGCTTCGATCTCGATTTCATTCCCTAGATTCGTCCCGCGAGGAACATCAAGCACTGTGCGGGCGATCAATTGATCTCGATCGATCAGCAACTCCGTATTCATTATGGGAGTTTCTGTCGTGGTGGTTGGAAGATCCCCAGGCATAGCCATCGGGGCGTTTCGAATCGATTGGGATGGTTGATTTTGGAACTCGATCCGCATCCGAGGGCGGTTACCCAATTGAACGATCGACTTACCGATCGAGGGATTCACAGAGCGACCAGCAGCATCGATATTTACGGCCCAAGAGCCATCCGTTTCGACATCGAGAACTGCGTTGCAAGCGGGCAAGACCGGTAGATCTACCAGCCAGCCCGCCTTCGATTTATCTAACGCACCGTTTACGCCTGCCAGTCCGCTTGCCGGGATCTGGCCCGGTACTCCCCCCAAGCCGCGATCGTCGCGCTGTTCCGATTCGAGCACCGTAAGTTTGGTTGTACTCTCGATCTGAATCAACCTTTTGCCGCTGCGTTCAGGGAACCACACTAATTCCGATTCGCTTCGGTTTACCCGGCTGGAGAGCACCTCGATTCCATCGACGGTGAATCTGGTCATCTTCAAGTCGCCGGCGGGATACGGAATTCGAATCGCTTTACCGACCGCAAACTCGCCAACAAAAATCTCATAAGAATTCGTCACATAGGGATCGGCAATCGCGAACCCCAAGGATCGGCCATCGAAACGAATCGAATGTTTCGCCCCTAGTACGTACGACTTGCCTTGCTCCGTTCGCTCGATTCGCTCTTGCTCCTCGGCCCACTGCATCAACTCCAGAGGTACGTAGACCGTAGTACCAGAAACCTTGTTCTCCTCGTCGACGGGAATAAGGATATCGAACACTTTGGGACCATCACTCAATAAATCTTGAGCAACGATCAACCGCCCTGCGTCATGGTAAACGAACGCTGCGCCTACGATCAGCCATATCGCCAGAGCGGCGGGGCCTCCACCATTAGTTCGCAACATTGGATTGGGGCTATGCTCGTTGCTCGCACGATCCTCTTCCGTGAGATTCCACGACTTAAAGATTTCGCTTGGACGATGCGGAGCTTGAGGAGGAGTTGTATCGGACACGCGTTGCAAGGTGCGTTGCAATAATACGCCGATTCCCAAACCAGCTAGAACCATTTGCAATAGCGACTTGATTTCAATGGGCGCCCAAAGCATCGCCAGTGCAAGCGCGAATGCCACGACAAGGACAAATCCCGGCCACCGCTTAAAACCGCTTACTCCTACCACAATCGCTAGGAGCGATGCCCAAATCGCCATTGTTCGCGACGAGCGATTCGAGAGTACAGGCCCTTTTCCAGGGGCATCCCAAGCGGAAAGCCATACATGTCGATCCCAAAGATTCGATCGATCATCTTCTCCCAGCAGAGTAAATGTTTTACTAACGGTTGAACGATCCGGGAAGAATCCCGTTGCGATCGAACGAAACCAATCCGGAAATGGGAGTAAAGAGGGAGTACGTGAAGTAGTCGTTTGAGTATCGGCACCATGAAGAAAAATCCCCTTGGGATAAACCAGGAACCGCTCCAATTCGGTATCAACGTTTTTCTCCTCCGCGATAATCGCCGGCCATGATAAAGCATAGTGCCTCGCGCTCGTGCGAAACCATTTTGGAGGAAACCATTTGTTGGTGACTTGCCAAAAGACATTATCAGCGTCAGTGGAAAGAGCCGGACCGAACCAACGCACCTGTAGATGCCCACGATCGGAATCTTTGGGAATCCGAACTGATATCCGCGGCAACTCGTTGTTTCGATCAACCGGAATTTTGATCGTGCTACCGTCTGAGAATTGGTACACCGCTTCAACATCAGCCCAACCGTCCGGTACGGTCCATCGAAGTGTCACTTCTTGGGAACCAAATTGTAAAACTTCTGCATCGAATACCATCGATTGCTTACCGGCTGGATCGACGATCAACTGCATGGACGGTTGATGAAGAAATGACGAGGGAGAATCGGTGCTACCTAATTCTCTTATCGCAACCCTTGGATCAATGACATTTACAGATACCGAATCCAACGAAGTGCCAGGTACTTCGATCGTGTAACGACCTTTACTATCTCTCCCAACACCAATCTTCTCTTCAGCAGTTTCCTTATTTACGGGTTCGACCGCACCTTTTTTATTTGAAGTTGGTACTCCAGAGATCGCGAGCGATTCTTCCATTTCGATGGTCCAAGTATTCCCCGTCGAACCGGATATCCACGGCATGACAATGCTGCAAACGCCATTCGTTAAATCCTGTGAGCCACTTCCTGATGACGACTGTGTCGATTGCGCTGGATCGCCTGGAGAGCTTGCCATCAGAGGTTCGCGGCGATACTCCCTCGCCAAGAGATTCACAGGTACTTCGCTTTGAGCTAATCGCAAATTCTCGGTGCGGACCAACCACTCTCCGCTCGATGCATCATAAGTAGCTTCGACGGGCAACGGTCCATCTTGGCCTGTCGCGACCCATTGAATGTTCGCCGGTAAATGTACTTTCAATTCAGGGCCATCAAGCAGGTCTGCCCCCTCAAAAACCGAATTAGATAATGCAATTTGATGTTCGATAAACCACACTTTTTCGTTTTTGCGTACCCTGGTCAATATCGGTGTCAACCGCATGGCTTTGTCGGAATGAACAACAAGCGGAGGTAGCTGATTTCCCTCAATCCGCAGCAAGACGTATTTACCAAGTCGCGGCAGGAGATCCCTTTGCCAACTGCTAAGCTCCTCTTCGGGTAATTGCCAAGGCTTAACAGGACCGAGCAATTCGATTTGGTTCAGAGGATTGCTTTCCACTACTACGCAATCAGAACGAGTCCATCTCCGATTATTGGTCGAACCATTACCGGATGAACCGCTGACTGTTGAGCTATTGGCTGGAGACCGATTCGTCGTCGACTCCGATTCAAACCATGATCCTTGGGCAAGGTTCAAATCGGTCCCTGCGGCGGTTTCGCGACGAAGGGTCAGATCCAGGATTACCTCACCGGAAGCCGTGCCTGGGTTTTGCACTCGAAGCTTGGTATCAGTGATAGACGACTGACCGGTGCTAGGCGATTCAATTCGTAGCACCTTAGCAGGTTTTGATGTTAGCGAACTCGGATCGCAGGTCCAACCGTTAGGTAAATTGAGCTCACATTCTGGAGTTTGAGGATCAAATGAAATCCTCCACCGCACAAACGCTTGGATCTGATTCCCTTCGGCTGCAATTCGGGTAAGCGATTCCAATTTGTTTTTGCTAGAACGTTCCCGAACTTGAAACTCCAATGTAGGAGCCTGTTGGAACCAACTATATTCAAGACGCAATGAACCTTCGGTATTCCTTCTGGCCGACTCCAGACGCACTTCGCTGGGCCTAACGGCTAAGAATTCAGAACGACCTCCATCTTGAAGAATCGTCGTCCCAGCCAACACGTACGCGTTTCGGTTGCGAACCGGGGGAACGCGCAGCGTCTTCTGTGGATTCGGATCAGGGATTGATTCGGCGGTGTCATCCGTCTTTGTGCTGGAAGCCGAGTAAAGGAATTCCGCAGCCATTCGATGTCGATTCGCTATCGGACGCTCAGCCCCCTTGATAATCATCACATCGAGTTTATTGCGATCGACTTCGATGGGTGGTTCCCGATCATTGACCTGTAGCGATCGCAATTTGTATCCTTCAGGCATCTCCAACCGAAAAGGTGGTTGCTCTCCGGGAGGCTCCGTCCATTCCCATTCGTATTGAATACGCAAATCACGGCCACTTCCGCTGACTTGGATAGCCTGCTTCGTGACCAAGCGATCGAGTCCCCATTCGGTAGAAGGAACCGGGGCATTGGATCTCAGCTCACTCGAACCGAGATCTACAATCAGTGATACATCGGAGCGTCCGCTGAGTTCGACGCACCAGAATGAAGCATCGATCCCAGAGGGAGTGGGGGAAGCGTAGAGTGGATTTCGGTCAGGCCAATCAGCTAAGCGAGCGAGGACTTCGTTCCAATCGCTGAGTTTAATCGTTGTGACATCTGGAGATGTCACGCGTGCTTTACTTGGGAGTTGTAAGATCAAGCATCCGTTGGCGGAACGGGGAACCCGCAATCGATACTTCAATTGATTCGGTCCCGACTCAGACTCAGGCCGCAGCGACCAATTCGCCCAGAGATCTCCAACGCTATTTGCAATCCATGGATTACCATCTTCGTCGTTACCCCAAAACGGAAGATTTCCATTTGTTCGCATGGCCGCATTCGAGCTCGGCCTGAGTTCACCCGGCTGTGAATCAACAGCTTGCTTGAATTCACTCCTTCTTTTATCGCCATTCTCGGTCGCTTCAAAGAGATCCTCAGTTGCTAAATTCCAAGGGGCCAAGCGGCGTCGCTGGCTCGTTGTGTTGGTGCTTAGCTCACCAGCATCGAAACGCAATCGAGTGCGATCGGAGACAAGATCACGTCCTACCAAGCGTGCGACGGTATGCAACGAATACACGGTGGTAAATTCATCGTCGATCCCCAAGTTCTCAACCCCATTCGATTGAGCTACAAGTTCAAGCAAGTTAGGGAGTCGCTCGAGCTCGATCGGTCGCATGCGGTCTAAGGTCAGCTCAGGCAGTTCACCCTGTGGAATAAAGATACGACGGATGGGGCGCATTCCAGAGCTAGCCGCCATCGGGGGAACCGCACTATTTAGACCTTCGACATTTGCATTCAGACCATTCCGATTCGCTTTTGAATCAAGTGGCTCTTGAGCGAGTAAGGCTGCCGAAGGGAACGGAGTCAGAAGGAGTTCGGTCCAGGCGACAAGAATCAACAGGATTCCGCGTACGACAGACCCGACAACAAAACGGCAAGGGGTCATGGACTTTCCTTGCCTTCCGCCGCAACGGTCGAACGAAGCAATACGGAACTCGGGGAGTTACGCTTGGGCACGATGTTATTTGAGTTCGCATTTGCCGCGTTATTTGAATTCGCATTAGCTGCCGGGGTGTATTGCCGGCTGACAAAAACGCTGCGCCGTCGAGCACGTCGGTCCAGAACCCATCTGACCAAAGAATAAAATACAGCCAGCACCATCGAGGCAACCGCCCCTTGAAAAACCAATAAAGAAATGTCGAGTGCTACTTGAGAAAAAAGGAAGAATGCGCAAAGGAAACAAGCCCACAACCAAGGTCGCCGCATCCATCGTTGATCCTTCATTAACATGGTTAACCCAAGAACGAAGAGCGATGCGGGTAACCACACCAGTGCACTCGGCAAAAAAGTAGCTCGCAAATCATCTGTGTATGCAAGGCTAGTCATGTCGTATTGGTTAACTTGCTGAGATACCACCGGCTGATGGGTAGCCTGGAACCGAGTCTCCAATTCTCCTTGCGTGTAACTTCCTGTGCGACGCAAGAAGAAATCTTGCCAATGCCATTGGTAGACCGGTAGCAGATTCTGAGAATTCCAAACCAAATACTCAGTGCGTGGCACAAGCACTTGCCAAACCATGGCACCGGGTGCAGTCGAACCGACCACTTTGGTGCTCAAAGGCTTAACACTACGCCACCAACCACGTGGTGCTCGTTCCGAGGTGAAAACTTCCAATACGTGGGTTTTGGAATCGACTTCTCGATTGCCATCCCCTTCGGTCTGTACGGTTTTGCTCACCTCTGGCAGAGGAATAACCGCAACTCCGGGTCGATCGATATCAACCCTGGCCGTAACCCGTTGACCATCGAGAATCCAATCCGCATCGCGTTTCAGACCATCCGCAATGCTCACTTCGATCGTACTCAAATCCGTCGTGATCAGCGCGACATATCGATCGCGTTGGTCGAGAGCGTTAACGATGGTCTGCACCCACTCTCCTTCGATCAAAATGTTTCCAACATGAGTTCTCGCAGCGCGATGGACAGGGACCTCGGCATGGAGGGTAACAGGATCAACCTCGATCGATCCAGTAGATTTCTCTTCGGATAAATGCCAACTCGCATCAGCAGCCGCTTGAACATTGACAGTTGCCGCGTCGACAACCCATCTTTCCTGTTCGCGTTCGGTTCCAATTGAGGGTAACTCGAGATTCCATGTTGCTTGATCACCTGAAATTCCACCCATTGCAGACTTATTGCGAAAGCGACACTCCAAGAGAAAATCGAGTCGGTTATCTCCCTCGGTTGAAATCGGTGGCAACTGGACTCTTGCCTTCCTCTGGCCTGCGAGAGGAGGATCACTAGCGGAGAGCCAAGCCCATTCACACGGAATTCCGTCGACAAAAAATGACGTTTCCTGCGAATCGGCGGCAACACCTTCAGAATCTTTCTGGTTCGGTAGGTTGACGATGATCGCATCGGGACGAGACCCAAAAGCCCTTGCATTCCACAAGACACTCCACTCGTTGAACTGCTCTGCCAATCGCACCGATGCCGAAAGGTGGGCTGTTACAAATGATCCTTTCCTAGAACGAGCCCCTTTCCATCGAGCCGACTCAACTCCCTCGGAAACCAAATACTGCAAGTGATATGGTACAACCCCGGTCCCCCACCTCTCGACCCATTCCTTGTTCTTCGATCGTTCCGGTGGTATCGCAACTAGCCCGGAACTTTGAGAGATGTCCGTCGTTAGTCGGTACGGCCAAGCGTAGAGCAGCAGTCGTCCTGGCACTGCGCGAACAACGCGTTGCTGGGATTCTTGGGATAACCAAGAAAGCTGTGGGATCGCTATCCCCACTTCAACGGCATTCGCTTCGATCGGGCGACTCAACACAAATTCAATTCTCCAATCCGATCCAGCTTTACTGTCGCTCGAGGCGGAATCGAACTCGTTTGGCGAACGAACTGCCGAAGCAGCCCCTGTTGCATCACTTAGCTTATCGCCACGGTTCTCAACGCGAGTATCCCCACGACCATCGTTTCGCGCGCCATCGCCTACATCGTTCAATCGAGTTGCGTTTGCACTTCGAATCCAAAGATTCGCTGCGATTGGCAACGACCACTTCAGATCATCACTGCCTGGCGATTGCGCACCCGTTGCAGCCGCGCGAAAACTCTCCAAAGGCAACGATACTTCCGATGGGTAAAGGACGATTCGTTCAGGCTTCCAACCTTGGGCTTCGAGTTGCATCAAAGGCAACTGAATTGGATCGGTCCCAAATCTCCAAACACCTCGCATGATGAGCTGCTTTTCGCGGACTTCCATTTGCAAATCCGATTGAATTTTCGGTTGATCGACGATCGTGGTCCACTGCGAAAGAATCGATGCAGGCTGAGATTCGAATTGAAATGTATACACCAACGAGTCACTTCCGTCGGCAGCTTGCGTCTGCCGTTGCAGTTGGGCATTCCCTTCAGGTTTCCAATCAAGTGAAATACTCTTGGGTATGATCACATCGATCACTCCGGTGTGCCTATCGACCTCCTCGAATGCAATCGGAGCGAACAACACACTTGTTCCCGACTCGGCTTTAGCCGTCGTCCACTCGATCGCGAGCTCCAATTCGGTTCTTGCAAATGACTCCTCGATCTCGATCCACCAGGATTCGGGTTTACCCGACGCTGTGGCATCCGCAGGTTTGCTCGAAGGGTCTTCGGTTCGGATCGCTTCGTTTAACGAAGGTGAAAGCTCTGCGTTTTGACCAGCATCGCGCACGATGCGGTAGTTCGGAAAAGTCGTCGATGCCGAATTCGTCTCTCGCAATGTGCTTCTAGGTGGCAGATTCCATCGAAATCGCTTTCCGCCAAGTTTCCAAGGACCTCGGATCGAAACAGTCGAAACCGCTCGCCACTGCGAAACGTCATTCGATGGTGAGAACTTCGTGTCACTCCGGACTTCGATCGCAGCAGTCGTCTCTCGTTCCAACTTGCGAGACCAGACCAAACTCAGGCTAGCCGACGAGGTCCGGATGATCGCGACAGAATGATCACCTTGAAGTTGAAAGGGTTCGATCACCTCGTTCCCGCCGCCGCTGGCACTAAGTTCCCAGTCTCCCTTTGGAAGTTTGAGTTTGACAACGGTCGCTGCTGCTGGGAGATCCAATCGCATCGAGGAACTTGTCGGCGAACTCGAAAGCTTGCACAACGCGTCAGCCTCAAACTTTCGCTCGGTTCCTCGGTTAGGCAATAACCGCCAAAGATACCCATTACCTCTGGAAACCAATGCAATGCTTCCGCTGCCATCGATCCCTTCGGCTTTCGGACCATAGGAAGGAAGCCATTGCAATTGCCCGAGTCCAAGTGGCACTTCCCATAAAACCTGGTTGGGTTGTTTCAGCAGCAAACTTGTTCGAGCGCTCACCTTGGCGTAATCGCTCACCGGTTCGATCGTAAGATCCAATTGCGTCAAATTCGGCAACCCACCTCGGCCGTTCTCGCCTAACTGGTAATCCATCAGTCGCCGCTCAAAGTCTTCGTAGGTTGTCCGTGGTACGAGAACTTCTTCCCCCTTCTCGTTGCGCATGAGCATCAAATCCGGAAGGACTCCGGTTCCGAGTATCTCTGCACCACCATCCCTTGGCATTTGCCCTAATCCTTGCACTCCCGCCCCTGGGCTTGCTCCAGCCTGATTTGCCGGACCGACCGCAGGCATCGGCTCCTGGCCCATCGTTGTGCAAGTAGCAAGCAAGAAGATCGATGCAACAACGCACAGAAGTACCTCGGCAAGAATCCGTACTGAATCCTTTGCGGTGGGGCCAATTACGAAGGCCCCCTTGGCGCCAGGGCACCAGAAGTCGGGGTGCTGAGAGTAGGGGTATTGGGAGTCGGGGTGTTGGGCACACGTCCCTGTCCCTGCACCTTTTTCAGTGACACGCGAAACGATCAACGGAACGACATCCTCTGTTCGTGGAAAACTAACCCGTTAGGCCGAGAAGTCAGACTCTACTATTCTACGCAATTGGCGAACGGAGCAGGGGCATTTTACCCAATTCTCCCCACCAGACCGATCGGCCAAAGGCCCTAAATCGCTAGAACCGGTAGAAAGGTTGTTTTCGGAACGGTTGTGGCCCACAATAAGCGATACTTGATTCTACTGAAAATCTATGCTCCGTTTTCACCATCCACTGTTCCCTCCTTCCAAGCGATCAAACTATGCCAAAGGCATCCTGGATCCAAGCACAACTGGCATTCGCAGCACTCGCTTTGACTGCTTCGATGTGTTTGTCCGGGTTTTCCCAAGATCCTTCAAAGCCAAATCTCAATAGTGCGGATGAGAATGTATCCACAACCGAAAGTCGAGAGCTTAGCCACACCGACGAGGAGACCGCCGAAACCACGGTAGACTATGTTCGCGATATTCGTCCTCTTTTTGAACGGCATTGTATCGAATGCCACGGACCTAAGCACCAGCGTTCAGGCTTGCGATTAGATTTCAAAAAAGGGGCGTTGCGTGGCGGTGACAGCGGTGCGGCACTAATTCCAGGCGATACTGAACAGAGCCCGCTCTTGGAATGGATAACAGCCCAAGATGATTCCGAGCGGATGCCTCCTGGGCCAGAACATGAACGACTTTCCGAAGCTTCCATCGAATTACTACGACGATGGATTGCAGAAGGTGCATCGTGGCCAGATGGAATCGATAGTGTGCAGGAAGCAGATCCGAAATCTCATTGGAGTTTCCGTCCGCTACAAACGTTCACTCCGAATGAGACGATCGATTCACTAGTTAGTCGAAAACTTGAGGCATCAGGGCTATCTCGATCTCCGGAAGCGCCCCCAATGCAATGGTTGCGCCGCGTTTCTATCGATCTTCATGGTTTGCCCCCATCGCAGGAGTTGATCGCATGGTTTGCCGCACAAAATCTCGACGAACACCCTAGCGTTGGTGATCAACGTATCGAAACCGCTTACCGTCATGTCGTCGACGAATTGCTTGCCTCGCCGAGGTACGCCGAACGCTGGGCGCAACATTGGCTCGATGTGGTTCGATATGCAGATACGCACGGCTTTGAAGTCAACACCGAACGCCCTCATGCTTGGCACTATCGCGACTATGTCATCGACGCCTTGCACAAAGATACTCCGTATCAAGAGTTCATTCGCGAACAGATCGCCGGAGACCAGCTAGGCCAAGACACTGCGCCGGGATTTCTGATCACTGCCTCCGTTTTATTGCCGGGACAAATCGGGGCAGACGAACCTAGCAAACGACTCGCTAGGCAAGATGCAATCGACGAGATTTTAGTCAACATCAGTCAAACGTTTTTAGGATTGAGCATCGGTTGTGCACGTTGCCACGACCACAAGTTCGACCCAGTCTCACAAAAAGACTACTATGCGATGCAAGCCTTCGTTTCGGGGGTGGAATACGACGATCGAATTGTCACAACTCCCAGAACAAAAGACTTGCGGTCGCGAATAGAGGCTCTATCGAAAGAACGTATCGAGCTTGAACAAAAAATCGACCGTTGGGAACAACCCGCACGCTTGGTAACTCAATCCATCGAACTTCCGAACTATGCGAAGAACGAAATAACCATTGCTCCGACTCGTACCCAATTCGTACGGATGGAAATCTTCGGGTCGAATCAACACCCAACGCTCGGCATCATCGAACCGTGCATCGATGAATTTGAAATTTGGACACACCAAAACCCACCGCAAAACATCGCATTAGCCTCGCGTGGAACCATCGTAAAGGCATCGGGGAGTCGAGAATCGGCCACGCATCAATTGAAGTTTATCCACGATGGTGAATATGGAAACGCTTCGAGCTGGATGAGCGATCAGATGGGGCAAGGCTGGATCGAATTTCAATTGCCCGAAGCGGTGGAGATTTCGAAAATCACTTGGGGACGCGATCGAAATGGACAGTTTCAAGATCGCACGGCAACGGCATATCGGATCGAAGTCGGCGAAACTAGGTCCTCACTAAAAGTAGTCGCCGGGGTGGATCTACCTCGCCCAATGATCAATGCCAAGCGGAACTCAGACCGTTTCCCACCTACGATTGCCACCGCAGCACGATTGCGGATCTTGGAAACAAACCGACTTGAGCCTTGCATCGATGAACTCGAAGTCTTCAGTACGGAAGGAGTCAACGTTGCACTAAGCCAAAACGGAGCGACTGCAACATCGACCGGAGATTCCGTTTCTATCGATCGCCATGAACTTAAATTCATCAATGATGGACAGTACGGAAACGAACGAAGCTGGATGTCGAATCAAACCGGGCAGGGTGAAGTCACCCTAGAGTGGTCGAAACCAATACAAATCGATCGCATCGTCTGGGGCAGAGACCGTCAGGGGAAGTACTCCGATCGATTGCCGACAAAATACGTTTTGGAAGTGCGCACAGAAGATGGGACTTGGGTTCCTGTTGCCACGCAAGCTGACCGAGTGCCGTGGACGGCCGATGGTTCTAACGCTACTTTTCAGCAAAACAGTGCATCACAAAACGCTGCATCACAAAATATTGGGGGACTTCTATCGTCTCTTGGTATTTCCGGAGGGACGATATCAGCCGAAGAACTCGCCAGCATTCGCGAAATCGAGAAGAGACTCCAAACTATTCAACAAGAAATACAAGACGCTACCGAAGCCCAAAAAGCGTTTGCGGGTAAGTTTCGCTCGCCGGATGAGATTCGGGTATTCCATCGAGGTGATCCGGAACAACCCAAGGATCTTGTATTTCCAGCGATCCCGAGATTTTTTGCCGAGTACGGCTCAGAAGCAAATCACTTCTCCGACCTTCAACTTGAACCGACCAGCGACGACGCCACGCGACGCTTGGCCCTTGCGAATTGGATTGCTGATCCGCGCAATCCACTTA
>Ga0208225_1000048_pt1 | contig 31260 bp, 18 predicted proteins | sample LakMenEpi15Jun10_FD_150701 | JGI IMG/M metagenome (GOLD analysis project Ga0208225, IMG submission 150701) | Freshwater microbial communities from Lake Mendota, WI - 15JUN2010 deep hole epilimnion (SPAdes) | ecosystem: Environmental > Aquatic > Freshwater > Lake > Epilimnion/Euphotic zone ... | reverse complement strand
GTGGGTACAATGGTTCGCGAGGCTAGGCATCTGTTTTTGCACAAGGGCGCATGGCCTAAATTTAAAGGGTATGCCTATGCGCAACTTCATAAAATGCGAGGCAAAAAGCCTATAGGCAAGCGAATCGAATTGCGCGATGAGTTTGGGTACGATGTTAAGTTTGCCTATCATACTGTACGATTGCTCGGTGAGTGCGAACAAATCCTGATGGACGGCACTATCGACTTGAGACGTGATCGGGAACACCTCAAGGCGATCAGGCGTGGCGAGTTATCGGAAAACGATATCTTTCAATGGGCTTCCGAAAAAGAGAAATTTCTAGAAGGACTATATCACTCATCAAAATTACCGAACCACCCAGATGTAGCTACGATTCGCCAACTGCTTCTCGATTGCCTCGAACATCATTACGGATCACTCGGCGCATGCGTTGTCCAAGTCGATCCAGCGGTCGTCGCATTGCGGGACATTCGAGATATCCTCAATCGCGTTTCAAATGTCTTTGAGTAAGGTCTAGGGAGATAAACATAGGTATCTCCAAAAGGAGGCATTCATGGCGATTTTCGTATCTTGTCTTTCATTGTTCATGCCTTTTAATCGATAACCTACGCATTCGTTATTGGAAAGAGTTGCATGCTCATCGCGATCCTAGAAAACATTGTTGCAGCGGGTGGTCGCCCATACGAAGTCGGTGGCTGTGTTCGCGATCGACTTGTCGGAACGACTTGCAAAGATATCGACATCGAAGTCTTCCAGATGAATTCTGACGATCTCGTCTCCATTTTACGCAGGTTCGGAAAAGTAGACTGCGCTGGCGTTTCGTTTGGCGTTATCAAACTCAACACAAGCGATGGCATGGAATACGATTTCACGCTTCCGCGTCGTGAATCAAAGTTAGGTTCCGGACATCGAGGATTTCTTGTTGAAATCGATCATTCGATGACTATCCAAGAAGCAGCCGCGCGTCGCGATTTTACTATCAATGCTATTTATCGCTGCCCGCTCGCCGACCAGTTATATGATCCGTTTCACGGGGTAAACCACCTGGAAAACAAATTATTACATGCAACTAGCGACCACTTTGGTGAAGATCCATTGCGTGTCCTGAGAGGAATGCAGTTCGCAGCACGATTTGGATTGTCTGCTACAGACCAAACAATACAAATGTCGCGAAACCTCCTACCTGACGCGACAGATCTAGCAAAGGAACGAATTTGGCATGAGTGGGAGAAATGGGCCTTGCGCTCCGCTCACCCTAGCTTAGGACTTGTGTTTCTGAAACAAACGAACTGGCTGAGTCTATATCCTGAATTGCAGGCGTTGGTTGGTATCCAGCAAGATCCAGAGTGGCATCCCGAAGGGGATGTCTGGACGCACACATTACACGTTTGCGATGCTGCAGCAAAAGTCGCTGAGCGAGAACAGCTCGAAGGCAATGACCGCATCACCATACTGCTGGCTGCGTTGTGCCATGACCTAGGTAAAGCAACTCATACCCGGTTCGAAAATGGTCGATGGCACGCATATGGACACGAAAGTGGAGGTGTCGATCCAACGAAAAAGTTCTTAGATCGGATCGGATGCCCCATCGCAATACAGCAGTCGGTGGTGCCGCTTGTAGCGGACCATCTCATCCATGTGGTCGATAAAGTAACTCCAAAATTGGTTCGCCGACTAGCCTATCGACTTGGGGAAGCCTCCGTAAAACACTTGGTCCATCTCATCGAAGCAGATGTTTCGGGCCGTCCCCCATTGCCGCCGAGATTGCCGGACAATGCAAAACAGATTTTGGAATTTGCATCAGTGATGCGGATCGATCTCAACGCCCCAAAACCGATCGTACAGGGAAGACATTTAATCGAACTTGGATACAAGCCATCCCCATGGTTCGGTAAGATTCTCAAAGTATGTTTCGATGCCCAATTAGATGGTCGCTTTGAGAACGAGGAAGATGGAGTCGCGTTTCTGCGAAGTCAGTGCGAATACGGAATATGATGTCTTGCAAGCCACTCTATGAAATCAGTCGCTCGACACAACCGATGTAATATCGCAGTCCGCACAGTTCAGGGGCTGTCCCCAAACTAGCCTGTTTTCGAATACTAGACTTTTGGGACTCTAGCGGCCAACGCAAACGATCGACCGCTTTCTAACCCTATAAAAAAGGATTACTTCAACTGCTGGAGAACCTGCCCGTTATCAAGCTGCCAAATCCAAAGCACGCCATCCTGACCTCCAGCAAACGCCATCGGCGTCTTCCCTGCCACAACACTGCAATATACCGCTTCCGCTGGCCCCCCTATCGCTCTTACTTGTCCACCATTGCTTGCATCATGCACCCGGACTTGCTGATCCGCAGATGATGTCACCACCTGGTTGCTTCGCCCCACAAACGCGATCGATGTTACCTCCTTGCCAAAACCTTGGATCGTTCGGATCGCTGTACCACTCTCTACATCCCAAACCTTGATGGTGTTGTCCGCAGAAGAACTCGCAATCCAATGACCATCATCATGCCATGCTACTCCAAGCACATGGTGTGTATGCCCCTCAAGCGTCCGCGGGGCCGGTTGCGCTACCCCCTCCGGTACATGGACTTGGTGAAGCCGCAAAACTTTGTCCGCTGCCCCTGTCGCTACCCAATTTCCATCCGGTGAAAATTTCGCAACCAAGATGGAGTCGCTATGAACTTGCCCAAAATCTTTAACCACCAAACCATCGGACACTCGTAGCAACTTTAACTCCCCGAATCGGCTCGGAGCACCACTTCCTACCACCAACAACTGGCCATCTTCACTCCAATCCATCGCTGTTACCCGATCGGAAAATGGCGATTCCTGAGCAGTTCCAATCACTCGCTCCAAACTCCAGCGATTCCCCCAATCCCACGCCAACGCTCTCCCGTCATCCAACGCCTCTACCACCCAACCACCTGCCGTAACAAGCAAGGAATTGACGTTAGGAGCACCCCCAGGTAACACCGATTGCTGAACCCCCTTATCTCCTCTCACGATAGATATCGTTCCATCCACCCTCGCCGTAACAATACTGCGATTATCCGGCGTAAAGGCACTCTGGAGCACAGGCACCGGTACAACAGCCGCTTGCGTTTGAGCAAGCCCTTGCTCAAACTGGGCAACTTTTTGTTTCTCCTGTTCGATACTCGCTTGAAACTGAGCAATTGACGCACCTGCTTTCTCAATGGCTTGCATCGCCGTTGCAATGGTCTTATCCATCGTCGTCAGCTTGGTCTCTACTTCCATCTTCGCCTTCATTGCTACCATCTGTTGCTGCTTCTTCGCTTCAACATCCTTCGCCGCGGCTTCCACCTTCTTCATCGCTTCTTCAACTGCAACTTTTGCCGCTTGCATCGCTGCTTCGCTATCCGCTACAGCCTTAGTTTGCGCATCGAGTTCCGTCTGCTTTTTTCCTAACTCTTCCATAACGGCTGTTTTGGCTTGCACCAACTTTCCATGTGCCTCGACTTCAGCCTGCTTGGCCTTCTCCAACTCTGGAACCCTCGCAGTCGTTCGCTCTACTTTTGATTTCTGTCTCGCAAGGGACAAATCCGCCAAATCCAATCGTCGCTGCCCTTCGAAGTCGATTTTCTGCTCCCAAAGCATCGCGCCATCAGCACACTTCCACGCCTTGGTCAAACCATCGTTCCCAATCGTTGCAAACTTTGACGCATCGGTCGCAGCGAGTACGTGTTGAATCGCCGCACCGTGCGCAACGGTTCGTAATACCGCTCCGTCCGTCCCTTGAACTACCCGAACTGTACCGTCCGCCGTTGCAACCAACACGCGTGGCACACTTGCTTCCTCGTACCTCGCTAACCCAATCACATCCGCAACATCTCCCAAGCGGTCAATCTTGGCGAATACCGTAGGTGACTCGGCCGTTACTGGCGTCACTGTGATCCACTGCACTTTTTTCTCCGGAGTGATTCCCACAAGTGTTTGCGCATCTTGTACGACCAACATTCGCAAAGGTTGCTCAAGCTTTCCAGACAGACTAGGTTTGACCGCAACCGGGCTGGGTGTGTCATTCGCGGGTAACGCGTATTGCGCGATTGATGCATCTTCACCAACCGTCCATAAAACAGTACCGTCAGCACTCCACGCCAACGATACGACTGGTACCGGGGCTTCGAGCTGATGTGTGACTACGCCGGAGTCCGCTCGGATAATTTCAAGACTCGGCGTCCTCGTTGCTTTCGCAATAGCTGTCCCCTGAGGAGAAACTCGCAGCAAATGAGCACCCCGCAACGAAATCGCTACACCTTGATCTGTTACCCCAATACTCCTCTTCCAAATCTTGATGTCTCTAAAACCACCTGTAGCAATCCTAGAACTATCAGGACTGATCGCAATCGACTGAATCATATCCAAATGACTCACCGGTGCAGTGGTTTGTAACTGACCTTGACTCTGGGGATCAATCAATTGAGCAACATCGCCTGCAGCATCCAATGACGGCCAGCGATAAACCATCGCTTGATTCCCTCGACCTGCTACCACCCATTGACCATCAGAACTCGCATCCATGGAGTACATGGGACGCACACTCTCCGGGACCTGCTTCCATTGCATGTTCTGATTAGGCTTTGCAATACCAGCGGGTGCTCCCGCATCGATCCAAGCTTGCAGCAAATCCATATCAGAAGCACTGAAGCGTTTGGCACCCACAGCATTTTTATCCGGTGGCATCACGGAATCATCCGTCGCCCTAACTCGCCGCACCAACTCGCTCTCGCTCCCTTTCCCCACAAGCATCGTTGGACCACTATCCCCTCCCTTGCCAAGCTGCTCATAAGACTCAAGATTCAATCCACCTTCAGCCTTCTGTGCATTGTGGCAAGCGATGCAATTTGCTCGTAACAAAGGAAGAATGTGGTTAGCAAAATCCTTGGGCTGACCAGCACCAACCGCAGCATCCTGCGCGTCGCTCCGAACGCCTAAAGCCAAGAAAACGCCAAGGAAAAGCGTGCAATGTAACGTTATTGAAAGTTTATTTTGCAATGCGATATTCATGTTTCAGGGTTACTTATGGGCAAGCGATGTGATTTGCTTTGAAATATAAAAATTTTACTTCGGCGGCTCTGCCGCAGGAACAACTTTTAGACGGAAAGGAGCCGAAGGCAGAAATGTCTGAAAATCCCTTGGAGCAATTTCTTTCGCAAGCGCTTCAAGCTTCGGATTTGTTTCCGCAATGATCTTTTCGGCCGCTGGACGATCACCAGCCCAATTCGGATCTGCTAACAATCCTTGTATGCGGTCCCGATATGCCAAAAGCCGACTGTGTGACTCGGGATGCAAAGATTGCTTAAGCACAATCTCGGTGGCAAACCAAACCGTGTACTCACCGACCGGTGCATCCGCTGCTACCTTGATTTCCGGATTGGCTTCAAGTGCTTTCTCCGGAAGTTCAAACTCACCAAGGGTGACCTTAGGCGGAAGGTTCTGTGGGCGCATGATGCCCTTCGCTTCACCACCAGCACGCCGAACTGCGCGAACAGGAAGCTTACCTGCTCCCCCTTGTGGGATTTCAAGAACCAGTCCAGGTGATTCTCCAGCACGTATTTGAATCGGTGCAAGATCCTGATCAACTACTTTCAAAAGCCACTGACCAGATATTCGAGCTTGTGGTAAGCCTCGATCACCTGAAGCAGAAACGACAATCGCCGCTGCTTGTATCGGTATCACAGTTTCCGGATCAGCCGGATTCAACTTCGTCTTTGCAACAGGCTTAATCGCCCCTAACGAACCAACTGCATTCTCATCTGCAAAGAACACCAAAATCCCTTCACTCTGCCCCGGCGCAAGAACACTCGGAGCAACGGTGACTCCCGCAGGCAGACTCTCGCAAGAAAGCTCAATCGGCAAATTATGATTTCCAGCCCGACGCACGCTCACATGCATCGCAACCTGACCACCCTTTGGTAGTGACACTCCTGTCGTCTTAGCTTGCGCTGAATTGTTTGTATCCGGTAACCAATGCCCCACAGCATGAACCCTAGGAACTGGCGGCCCTAACCTCAGCAGAACTTCCGTGGAATGCTTACTCGATGGCTGCAGATTCAGATCACTAACACTCAAACGAATGTTTTTGTTCGCCGGCCCTGGCGGGATCGAGAAAATAGGATCAGTCGTTACGAGTCGTACAGCGCGCGTTCCAACGGCAGAACCATCTTCGGCAATCGATATTACGTCACGTCCTGTAAAACGGCCCCTGGCCAAAAAGTCTTGGATACGTTGTTGCAAGCCGGGATTATCTGCAACGACTCCACTCGGATTCTGCGCTAACACGTTCCGTATTTCAACAAGTTGCTCCGGAGTCGGTGGCGGCACAACCCGGTCCGCGATAACGCGGATATCCGACAATTGCCCCATGGTTTCTGAAAGCACCTCGCATTCGTAGGTTGCACCCTCGCTAGGAGTAAACTCAATCTCACGCGTCGGCTCTTTCGCACTAAGCCTGAATTTCACTTGCCATGGCGGCGAAGGAACCATTTGCGGCAAGATCGCTTGCGGCGATGAACCATCCTGCAATGCCGAAGGCTGCGCATTAGCATCGACACTAGGCCAGTCGCTAACTGCAGAAGCAAAAACGCTAAAAGGTGATTTCCAAGCATTAGCGCTAATAAGTGGGTGATTATCCGGTGGATCGATCACGAGGGCAAAAGACATGCTCTCGGACGATCGGTATAGAAAATCATGAATCCCAAGTCTCAGCTCTTCAATCTGCTTGGTGGGCACGGATGTGGGAGTCATAAACACAATTGGCTCCCGATTAACGCTACGCAATTGGCTTAAAACACTCCCCTCGCTATCCGAGACTTGCAATGCAGCAATCGTCGTAGCATCAATCGATTGCGATGCGAGAAGAATCCTGGGCCACCGCTCTGCTTTCTTAGTGCGAAGCAAAACTCGATCATTGCGTTTTGTTAGCCCAACGTAACACACTCCCGGCAAAACTTCAGGTGGATTCTTCGGGTCAATCGATGGTGGAAGATTTTCAACGGGCGTATTTACCACCGCGATGAAACGCGAATTGGAAACACCATAACGTCCGGTAGCCCACAACTCGTAAATCCCAGGTGGAACACTTGGATCGACTGTTACTGAGAAACTTCCGTAAACCTTCTGCGCCGTCGCAAGCGGATCAAGAGGAAGGCTCGCTGACTCATCCAATTTCGCAACGATACGAGGATCTGAAAAAACAATCTGCTCGATGTCTTGAGTAAAGCGTCCCCCCGTGACCTTGAGGGCATTGGGATGATTGGTGGACAACACGGGAGGAAAGACAGCATCAATAGCGAGAACAGGAAGCTCAGCGCGCGCAGGGATTGCAAAGATGCAAAGGAGGAGCAACCCGATCCCTCGCGTCGCATGCTTGAACGATCTCATGATGTCAGCTAATTCACGGTAAGCGATTAGTGGTTAAATAGGAATTCTTTACTGTTGATCACGCTCCAAAGTAGATCTTCGTACGCTTCACGCAACTTATCAGAACGCTGCATGAGATACTCGAGCGCGACGGATTGCTCCGAATCAGTAGGTGGCCTGCTAAGTGCTCGCAAATAAAGTTCGCGAATCCGCAGTGGTGCTGTCTTCCGAATATTCTCCGATGGACTCAATGATGCATCTACCACAGCGGTAGCAGACCACGTCGAAGCGTAGCTAGCATCCGCCCCAAGCTTGGATTGCATTTCCTTCGAGTTCAGCAAATGAAGGCTTTGCGCTAGGGTCGAGGAAATCGTCCGCTCGCATTCGCAAGCCGTCGAAGAATCCGGTCGACCAAAGACCGTCAGGAAATACGAAGCGAACGAAGTATCAGGGAGTTCCACCGCACGTGTACCAAGTGGCATACCATCGAACTGAGATGTACTACCACTAACAGCATCAATGGCATCCAACAACATCTCCGCTTGAAGTCGCTTCGGATAGTAACGCGAGAAACAGTTGGTGTCACGGATGTTCAATTCGTTGGCATTCGCACTGAGCTGATAGGTAGTCGACGTACAAATGGAACGAATCAAATGCTTGAGATCAAAACCCGACTGAATAAGTTCAAAGGTAAGATTATCGAGAAGCTCTGGATTCGATGGCGGATTGGAAATACGCATGTCATCCTCTGGTTCAACAAGACCTTTGCCGAGAAAATGTTTCCAATATCGATTCGCGATCGACTTTGCAAAGAAAGGATTTGTGGAAGCGGTCATCCAATCAGCAAGTGCCGCTCTAGGATCTTGAAAATTCGCAAGCTCCGTCTTGGGTGCATCCAGCCCCGTTGGTGGAAGTGCCTGCCCCGTTTTAGGGTGATTCGCAGAAGCATTCGCTATGCGAGAAACGAATTTCGGTTCGTTTGGCAACGTCCCTTCCCTTCGCTCAACCGTCGAAAAGAAAGCGGCCATTTGGTAATAGTCTTGCTGCGCCCATTTCTCGTATGGATGATGGTGGCAACGCGCGCACTGAAGTCGTTGCCCCAGGAAAAGCTGCGCAATGTCTTCAATCCTGGACTCGGTATTGTTAACCTGACGGAACCAAACGACAGCCGGATTGCTTTCGACATCTCCAGTCGCGGTCAATAGTTCGCGAACAAGGATGTTGATTGGCTTGTTCTCAAAGAAGCTCGTGCGAAGCCAATCATGGAACGCATATGCACCATACCGGGTGTCTTCGCTGGTGTGATTGTTTCTGAGAATCGCTGACCACTTGCTTGCGAAATTCGACGCGTAGTCCTGTGATGCTAAAAGCCTATCGACGATTTCAGCACGACGAGCTTGAACCGCATCCGGCGAACCACCCGAGGATTGAGCTATTTGCAGGCTCTCGATTTCAGCAAGAGTGGGAAGTCGTCCGGCGATATCGAGCGTCACCCGACGTAAAAATGTCTGGTCATCGCACAAATCCGAAGGAGGAATACCAAGCGCTGTAAGTTTCGCAAAAACGGCTTCGTCGATCTTCCCTCTCGCAATTGGCAGACTCTGGGTCAATACTCCGATCGGCACACTCGCACGGAAGACGGTCACTTGGCCTTGATACCTAGCCATAATCGAAACTTCGCCCGCATAGTCGCGGATCTTTACCAATCCATTGGAGTCAACTTCAGCCATGTCCAGATTGTTCGATTCATACTGAACCGTACGTGTGATGTCTTCGGTCGACCCATCGGAGTACGACGCGACCACGCAAAGTTGCTGCGCAGAGTTTCGCAACATCTGCCTGTTAGACGGTGTTACTGAAATCGAAGTCACCTTGCGTCCGTTCGGATCACCGTATGGCATCGCTTGCGCAATCCAACGACGTAGCACTCGGTACTCATGAGAATCGACGTCCATGCGTTGTCCACCTCCATGAGGAACAGACCCAACAGACTTCGTTAGCAACAAACTGGTATCAGGAGCCGCTGGGAATAAACGGCGACCACGAGATTCACGAACGAGATGCTCGTAGTCTTCAGCCGCTTCGGATCCGAGGAGCGATAATCGGAAACCATTTTGCCCAGCGATCTTTCCGTGGCAACCACCTCCATTGCAACCGAACTTGGTAAAGATCGGAACAACTTGATTAGGAAAGTTCACCAGTTCTTCTTGGCTCGAAAGCTCAATCGAAACTTCTGCAGAAGCGGGAGCATACCCATCTGCAATTGCAGTAACCGTAAGCTTGCCACTAGCAAGCGGCGTTACCAATCCGTTTGCATCGATTGAAATCAGACTCGGATTTGAAAGTGTAAAGCGGACGGATCGAGTCAAATCCTCGATCGCCGATGAATTGGAACTTGAAGACTTGCATCGCACGAGAAGTTGTGCGCGAGCATCGCTCCCCTTGAGACTGATCGTCGGGACGTCGAACTCCAACTGTGGCACTGCTGAAATCGCTTGCGTAGCTGCACTGGCTTCTTGAGCCGGCGTATTCCCTTGAGCTGGATTAGCTTCTTGCGCAATGCTTGAAACACTAAAGAAACTAAACGCTAGAGCCGCGGCACATAAGCTAGCGACAGAGCGCAGGAGTTTAGGATGCAGGCAGGATTGGTGCATGGTAGTTACTGCGATCTTGGTAGGTGTAGCGAATCTAAATCAATTCGCGGATGGGTTCGTGATCGACCAGAAACTGCGGACGACCCGTCGGGTCTACGATCGTCGAAGTCGATACGCTGATCCCAAGGTTATGGTAGAGGGTGGCAATAATCTCTTGCATGTGAACAGGACGTTCTTTCGCGTATTCACCAAGTCGGTTCGTAGCACCGATCGCTTGGCCTGTACGCATCCCACCCCCGGCAAGCCACGCGGAGCTAACTTGAGACCAGTGATCGCGTCCTGCCCCGTTATTAATTTTAGGTGTCCGACCAAATTCGCCCCAAACAATGATCGTGACGTTATCGAGCATATCACGCTGCTGAAGGTCGTCCATCAACGCGCTAAGGCATTGATCGAGTTTCGAACCATGGTCACGTACGAGATCAAAGTTTTGGCCGTGAGAATCCCAACGTCCATAGCTAAGGCTCACCACTCGCACCCCGGCTTCGATAAGCCGACGCGCGATCAACAAATGGTCATTACAAGTCGGTGCGCCGTCATACTGGTACTTATAAGGTTTGCCGTCTCCGTACCGCTCGACAAGCTTCGGATCTTCTTTGGATAGGTCCAAAGCATCGAGTAGCTTCGAACTGGTAAGCACATCGAGGGCTCGTTGCTCAAACGCATCCATACCTGCCATGATGCCCGAAGCGTCAATGTCGCGACGCATCGTGTCGATACTGGTCAATAACCGACGTCGATCTTTGAGTCGATCAAGACCAATGCTTTGCAACTTCATGTTCTCCATCCCAGGACCATCTGGCTTGAATGCAGAGTATGCAGCGCCCAAGAATCCTGCTTCGCCCGAATTCGACCAAGGGCCATGCTGGGTTTTTGCAGCAAGCCCAACAAAGGGAGGGACAGCCGGATCAACCGATCCTTGCAACCGTGCTACCGCTGATCCAATCGATGGACGCCCTCCCAGAGCCTTCAAGTCATCAGGAAACCAACCACTCATGCACTGATGAGATTCATGGCGATCTTTGCATCCCACTACAGATCGAATGATCGCGGCTTTGTCCATCCGTTGTGCAAGCTGCGGAAATACTTCGCAGATATCAATTCCCGGAACGTTGGTCGATATCGGTGAGAATTCACCTCGAATCTCCGAAGGAGCCTCGGTCTTGATGTCCCACATATCTTGATGCGGAGGACCACCACCGAGGAAAATATTGATCAAGCCTTTGTGGGAATTCTTTTTCCCAGCCGCTTCCTCCGCACGCAGTAAGTCAGCAAGCGTAAAGCCACCAAAGCCGAAGCAGAGAGACCCAGCGGAAATAAAATTCCGACGGGATAAACCGCTACACATTTTTTGAGAACCGCCAAGGAATTGGAGCATGGCACGATTCCTGTTAGGAAGGGGCAGGGGTGGGATGGGTGGGAACCCGTAAATCGGCTTATTCGAACAACAGGAGGTTGCGACCGATAATGGGGTTAGGATTATCACCGACGCGCTGCAACGCGGTTTCAATCCTCTTTATATTATGGATCGATCGGGTGGGCTGGTGCAAGTCCGGGAGAGAAGGAAACCATCAAATAGAGGGGTTAGCGAAAATGGGTAGGAAAGTATCGGTTTTGCCGATTTTGCCATTGTTTTTGTTCTTCGCGTTCGTCTTCGACGGAATTAGACACACAGCCCACGGCGACGAGAAAAACCGACGTGAAACCGCCGTTCGCCAAGATAGACAGAACCTCACCGGGGACGCTCGCTGGTTGTATAACGATGTCGAAAGCGGGTTTCTCGCCGCCAAAAAACTCGATAAACCTCTGCTGATCGTCCTTCGATGCGTTCCCTGCAAAGCCTGCACCGGGATCGACGAGAGTGTGCTTCACGCAAAACAACTGCAAAGCCTACTCGAAGATTTTGTTTGCGTTCGATTGATCAACGCCAATGCGATCGACTTGTCCAAGTTCCAATTCGACTACGACTTGTCTTTCTCAACTCTCGTTTTCCATCCCGACGGAGCCCTGATCGCAAGGTATGGGTCCTGGCAGCACCAACTCGACGAACTGGAAGCAAGCACAGTAAGCCTAGAAGCTACCCTGAGGCGTTCCTTGGAACTGTTTAAAGATTGGGGAACGGTCGAACCCCACATGACTGCTAAGCAGGGTGGAGAAACTCCTTTCGCACTCCCGATCGAAATACCAGGACTTGCCGGTAAGTACGAGCGTGAACTCAAGTGGGACGGAAACGTCGTACAAAGCTGCGTTCACTGCCATCAAATCGGAGATGCATATCGGGCTTGGTATCGCAAACGAGGTGAGCAAATCCCAGAGGACTTGATTTATCCAATGCCCGATCCACGCGTCGTCGGATTGCGAATGGATCAACGCAGCGGTATTCGCATCCAACAAGTAGAGTCCGATAGCATCGCCGAAACTGCTGGGCTAAAGTCTGGCGATGAAGTGATAAAAATCAATCAAACGCCGATCGTCTCCCTCGCGGATATCGCTTGGGCACTTCATCGCGCGAAGAACGAATCTTCACAAGAATGGACAGTGAACCGCGATGGCAACGAAATTGCAGTTCGAATCCTACTTCCTAACGGTTGGCGCAATCAAAGCGACATCTCGGCTCGCGTTGGAACTTGGCAAATGCGTGCGATGGTTTTAGGCGGTATGGTTTTGCGAACTCTAGATCCAAAGAAACGAAGCGACCTTGGTCTCGAGTCCAACGATCTAGGACTTATCGTCCATGGATTAGGTGAATACGGCGAACATGCGGCAGCCAAAAATGCTGGGTTTCGCAAAGGAGACGTAGTCCTTCGCATCGAAGGCATCAACACTGCGGACAGCAAAACGGGGTGGACCGAAAGCGAATTGATCGGGAAATTGCTCTCACAGCATACTTCCCCAACTAAGTTAGCTTGCACCGTTCTGCGCGATAATCAACGCATCGAACTAGCTTGGCCTATTCAGTAACTGTCGGCCATCTCGCGAGCATGATATGAACTTCGAACAAATGGTCCCGAAGCCACCTTGGCAAACCCCATGGATTTGGCAATCAACCGTAACTCATCAAACTCCTCAGGTGTCACATATCGTTCGACAGGTAGATACCGAGGACCTGGTTGAAGGTATTGACCGAGCGTAAGGAAATCGCATCCAGACCGACGCAAATCGGCCAAGCACTCGAGAAGCTCCTCGCGAGTTTCTCCTAAACCAAGCATCAGGCCACTCTTGGTTCGAATGCTTGAATTGCGTTGCTTTACATGTTCAAGCAAACCGAGTGTCCAACGGTAATCGCTTTTCGGCCCACGAACGCGCCGATACAGCCGAGGAACCGTTTCCATGTTGTGATTGAAGACTTCCGGTGCCGAATCAATGACCCGATCGAGTCCATGGCGGTGCCTAACGAAATCTGGCGTGAGGACTTCGACGCTCGCTCCCGTCCGCTCTCGCACCGCAATCACACAACGATAAAAATGATCGCCGCCACCATCCGGCAAATCATCGCGCGTCACCGAAGTTATCACGACGTGCCGAAGCCCAAGCCGCGCGGAGGCTTCTGCGAGACGCTCCGGCTCATCCGCTTCCAACGCTTCAGGCTTTCCTCTAGCCACAGCACAGAATCCACAAGGTCGGGTACAGACGTTGCCGAGGATCATGAAGGTAGCAGTTTTTTGCGAATAGCATTCCATGCGGTTCGGGCACTTCGCATTTTCGCAGACCGTCTCAAGCTTCAATTCACGCAAGAGCCCATGGGTAAACTGATTGCCATTCCCTTTGGGAACCTCTCGTCGCAACCAAGAAGGCAACCGCCGACTCGGCTCGAAAAGCTTGTTCTGATTCGGGATCGTCCCCCCCATCGAACCGCAACCACCAAGCCGCTGAGTTTGCGATCCCGCCGATGAATCCACTCCTGAACCGATCGAAGCATTCACATCCGGATCCGCCTTTAAGACCGGTAGAGCTAAGTTGGGTAAAACAGCTTTGTCCTGATTCATTGAATGCGTTTCCCGTTTTGGGGCCGGCGTTGGGGACTGCGATCGGATCGACTGAGGCACGGTTTCGTACCACTTGTGCTTAGAACTGTATCTAGCCTTGGTCGAATTGCCAGTCCATTTACCTTGGAGATTAACCCAAGAACCGGTCGATTGACTCTGTAGGGATCGTACGACCTGTAGGGCCTGATAACGGGGAAAGCACAGAAAAGGAAAAAAGGAGGAGACGACTGGCCATTTTATCCCCTTTTCCTTTACATTAAGGTGGTGCACTGCGGGTTAGTCTGCCTTGTTCGTTCAGGAAAGACTTTCCGTTGCCATCCTCGATAATACGACGAAAGTGGTAAAAAATGTTGAAGAAATGGATATTTGGCGGGCTGATCGCTTCAGCCTTGGTGATTTTCCCTGCACACCAGATCTCAGCCGTTCGAGCCGAAGAAGCCGCCGAATGCTGCCCTTTCTGCTCCGCCGCCTCCCAAACACTTCGCCAAGAAAGCCTCTCGATGGATGCAGTCGCGATCGCATCCCTGCAATCCGATGGCCGACTTGATATCGACGGAAACGCAACTTTCGTGGTCGAACGAGTTTTGCGTGGCGAAACTCTGCTGCAAAAAGGACAAAAAGTCGAAGCCAATTACTTCGGCCCCGGGAAAACCGAGAAAAAGTTCTTGCTCCTCGGTGTCGACCCGAGAAACCTTGTCTGGTCCTCCCCGTTACCTCTCTCCGCAGATGCAGAGAAATACATCGATGCGATCCAGAAGTTGCCCGAAGATCCTATCGAGCGACTGGATTTCTACCAAAAGCATTTCGAACACCCGGATTCGCTCCTAGCAAGAGATAGCTACGACGAATTCGCCTTGGCACCCTACGAGGACGTTAAAAAACTCAAGTCAAAAATGGACCGCGAGCGATTGATGGACTGGGTTCGCGATCCAGCGATCGCGCCAGATCGCAAACGCCTTTACTACACCATGCTCGGAATTTGCGGAACCGAAGCGGACGCAGTTGAATTCGAATCGATGATCCGAAGTACCGATCCAGATAAACGTGCAGGCCTCGATGCACTTATCGCCTCCTACCTTATGCTTCGTGGCGAAGAAGGACTCCCGTTGATCAATGAGCAGTTCTTAGCCAACCGCAAAGCGACCTACCCTGATGTTTACTCCTCAGTTATGGCTCTGCGTTTTCATGGCACCGAAGCTGATCGACTCCCCAAAGAAGCTATCCTTGTTTCGATGCGGCATCTGCTCGAAGCCCCGGATCTCGCTGATCTGGTTATCCCGGACCTAGCTCGTTGGGGTGATTGGAGCCAAATCGACCGACTCACCGAACTCTTCAAAAAGGCCAACGAAGATAACTCGTGGGTTCGCGTCCCAGTCGTAAACTACCTGAGAGCTTGCCCACTCCCAGAAGCTAAGGAACGACTGACCGAACTAGAAAAGATCGATCCAAAAGCTGTGAAACGCGCCGCAACCTTCTTCCCAATCCCCGCACCCAGCGCCTCGAAAGATGGCGCAGCAAAAGACGGCAACTCGAAAACCGATGCCGACAAAACCAAAAAAGACGCGAAACCAGGACAACCAAACGAAAACTCTTCGTCGAACTGGTCGCCAGCCATTCGCAACAGCTTAATCGCAGAAAGTAACGACAATTCTTCCCGATTTGCCACAACAGCTGCCGGCCCAAATCGGATCGCAAGAGCCGAACGATTCTCCAGTCGCAAACTCGTCGCCGGCTGGCGCCTTCAAGACAACAAGTTGGTTGCCTTTGGTTCCATCGAAACACCGCGCTCGGCCGCAAGCTTCCCTACAAACGTATCCTTTTCAGATGATCCGACAGCCAAAACGAGCGAATTCGGGATGAACTCTTGGATCGTCTTGACCGTAATGCTTCTTAACGGTCTTGCCCTTGGAATCCTCCTCTGGATGATGCTCACCGGCATGTTCTCCCGAGAACATTGGGTTCTGCGCCGTTTGTTGCTTTCGAGGTCCTAAAGAAAAATCCCTACTTCGGGAATGGATACGAGTCAGATGAGTGAACCCTCAACCGAATTGGTAGGTTTACAAGAAGATAAAACCAATCGATCGTTTGAAGCCTACGGCGAAGAACTCGAATATGGCTATCGCTCGGTCTCACGAGCCGCAGTACTAAGCCTAGTCTTCGGCTTGCTCGGCCTGCTGAGCTGGTATTCGCCACTGCTGCTGTTTCTTTGTGCAATCGGGGCTGTCTTCGCCCTGATCGCCTTTCGAAACCTTCGAAAGTACCCAAGCGAACTCAGTGGTAAGTCTGTTGCTTGGATGGGAGGCGTCCTGAGCTTCCTCGCACTCATCGGTAGCCCTATCAAACACACCGTTGAATACTACACCGAACTTCCCGACGGCTATGAAAGAATCTCTTTTGCCGCTCTAAAGAGCCCTTTGGGTGCCCCCGACTACCCACCACAAACCGCGATGGAACTAGACGGTAAAAAGGTCTTCGTCAAAGGCTACATCCACCCAACATCTCTGTCGAGCAATGCATCGAAGTCTTTCATTCTTGTCCCTGACTGGGCAACTTGCTGCTTCGGCGAACAACCTCCGCTGACTCACATGATCGAAGTCCGACTGACCGGAGATGAATTCGCCTCAAAGTCCCTTCGACGCCATTCTCTCGCAGGAAAACTCTCCGTGCGACCGTTCCTCAAACCAGTAGACGGTCTAAACGGCGTATTCTACGAACTCGAAGCCGACCACTTTCAGTAAGTCGGAATCAAACATTCGACCCGTGAAGTTTCAAACCTGAGTCCGTAACCCGGAACGCTCGATCCAAGTCGCTCGATCCGATTTACTCTCCTTCCGATACCGCGCGGTCGTAGTACTCTCTAGCCACGCGATAAGCCACCTCGGCAGCATCTCTCTCCTCTGGTCTGATCATCGGAAACTTCTTGTTCCAACATACATCGACCGCTTCGCGACACCACTGCGCACTTCGCTTGCTCGCTCGAATCTCCTTGCCTCCTACATGCACAAATATTGGATTCGAATGCATGCTCGGGAAAACTCGCAACGCAACCCAGCTAGACTTCTCTATCTTTATATCCCAAACCAAATCGCGCCACTGACCATCTGCCTCGATCTCCTGACTTGCCACCGCCTCTCCATTGACGATTAACTCCACAGGCACTCGGCGCGAGCGACCAATACGGCTACGCTCAATGTGCCAATACGGTTTTTCATCCAGTCTCCTACCGGCAATCCCTTTCCCTAGCTCCGTTTGCTCCGCAGGTAGCATAGCGCACACGGTCGACTCCACCCGAACTTCTCCCGCATCAGCAAGCCGCAACTGACTCACATTGCCTTCCGAATCGGTTCGACCAAGCCCAACATCACCGACATGAAATCGCTTCAAATGACTCGCACCATCCCCGACGTAACTTCGCCCATCCAACAAACCTCGAACCCACTGGTCATAAGTAAGAGGCAACTTCGAGTCCATCTCGACATACACTCTTCCTAGCCCCACACGCTCCCCATAGATGCATGGAAAGTCGGTCTCTCCGCTGATTCGCGTTTTCAAACCGGTATTCAAAACGTGATACCAAATATTCAACTCCCACACCGCTGGCGTATCGACCGTGCTGATGAAATCACAAGCATCGTTCGGGGCAGCGACAATGTATTCGTTGGCTCCAATCCCATCAAAAGGTGGCATCGCATAGTCTGGTAATTTGTCCGCTGCTCGGCCCGTATTACCCGGTCGACTTCCACCCCAAGTATTCGGTAACGCTCCACGCGAACCGTCGGGCATGTAATCAGGCAACGCTAATCCCCAACCACTATGGCTATAGCCCACAATCCCCCCCTGCTCTTGGCCCCATTTGAGAATCGGAAGCGTCCAACTCGGCCAATCCTCGATTTTCTTGGTGTTCGGATAATCATCCTCCACAAGATTTAGCAAACACAAATGCCCAGCATGCGACGAAGGAAACCCGCTTACCTCTACGTCGTAACGCATTAAGTAATCCGCTCGCGAGAGCTTGGAAACCTTTCCATCAAAAAATTGTTTCTGATGATACCAACAGGGTCCCCAACTCAGCACGCAGCCGACGTTCAAGTCCTCTCCTGTGATATGTCGCATCATGTCTTCAGGAGTCACTCCCTGAGTTGGATTTTCATAATGTGCACATCCGGCTGCATGCACGTGGTGATCCCCCGAATACCAACCTAGTGCAGCCATGTGCACCCAACGCTTGAGCTCAACCTCAATCGTTGGCGCCTCACCCTTTTCAGGCACCTCGATCTCCATCCGACTCTCCAAGTATTCAGGCCCACGCGATGCAGTGATAAAATACTTTCCAGCCGGCAAAACGACTGTCTCACCATCTGCACGATAGATCTGTGGATGAAAAAAGAAATCGGGCGCTAATCGGCGCGCTGGATTCGGATACACACGACCTCTGGTATCTTGGATCAGTAAAGCACAAGTCGTCTTCTTGCCATCGTGATCGCGGACACGAATGGAAACAGGCTGGCTCGGCAACGCTCGAAACAACACTGGTACTTCACTGCGAAAGCCCAAGTCTTGCGTCCCCTGCCCTACATCAAATGCTAACGTCGCCTCGCGCATCCCTTCATCGCGGCTATACAACTGAACAATCCGATACTCCACTTTCAATCCTGAAAGATTCTCAACCATCGGCTCTTGTACCGGAATGGATACCTCCAACCAGCGCCGCGCCGACTCCGCTTCCGTGATCTTCATCTCTGGTGCTGCTGCTGATGTACTCGGAAGAACCATCCTTTGCGACTGGGGACTTGAACATCGTAATGGTGCTGTCACTCCAGCCTCATTGACGACCTTGATCAGAAACGTCCTCCAACCCTTCTCCGCCAACTGCTTGCGAACCTCTCCGACTGCTCCCTTAACTCGACTCTCCGGATTGATCGAAACCACCGCCAAGCACAATGGATCAAGCAACTCCTGCAACCGCTTTACAACCACTGCATCGTCCGGGTTGTTCCGCAACGAACGAATCTCAGCATCTAACTCTACGGGTAATGGTTCACCTAGAAACCGCAATGATTCTGCTAACCGCTGCACCGATGCTTCAAATGGTTGCCTCGCAACTTCGATGCTCTTAGATCGCACTTCATCCTGGGCATTCAAACGCGCCACATAGCAATTCGAAACAAATAAGATCGCCAATCCAAGTACCAACCAACCGGCGGACTTCTTTGCGGCTATCTCCTCAATACTCCCAACCGGAGAATTCACGAATTGTACTCTTTGCATAATAAGCCCCCCTGCGAACGCGGGTTATCGATTCGTAAGCAAACAACGGCTTCATTCTAGCATCTTGAGCATCTAGCTAGACACGAAAGAACGTATCGCACAGTAGTAATCAAAGCATATCGATCGGGTCGATGTCGATCAGATACAATACACCTTCAGGTAACTTGGTGTTCGCTTGCAACTGCTGCAAGATGGAATGCAATGCTCCAGGTTGATCGGACAAAAACATCGCATGATACCGATAACTTCCCCGCAACTTCGGTATCGGCGGCAACGAAGGCCCAAGCACTCGAGCCTTGCAACCAAGCTTCTGCACTAAGCCGCGAGCACGTGTCACAAAACTCTCTGCAAATTGCTCAACATCTTGCTGCTGCTCACCACGAAAAATCACTCTGGCCAAGTATCCAAATGGCGGGTAACCAAACGGCTTGCGATTCTCCAATTCCACCGCTGCATATCCCAAAAAATCATGCTGACATGCCGCAACAATCGCTGGGTGCTCTGGTGAAAATGTCTGCACCAACACTTCCCCTGCCCGGTCCCCTCGCCCCGTCCTTCCCGCTACCTGCGTTACCAACTGAAATGTCTTCTCACCTGCACGGAAATCAGGGAAATGCAACGTCGTATCGGCTTGGATTACCCCCACCAACAATACGTTCGGGAAATCCAAACCCTTAGCAATCATCTGAGTACCAAGCAATATCTTTGTCCGCCCCGCACGGAAATCCGCTAGCGTCCTCTCATGACTCCCAGGCTTGCGCATGGTGTCGGAATCCATACGCGATAGGGTCGCATCGGGAAACATCGCTTGAACCTCTAATTCCAAACGCTGCGTTCCTAATCCTGAATAACGAATCCCACTATGCGTACACTTCGGACATTGCTGTGGTGCCGATATGGTGTAGTCGCAGTAGTGACACATCGCCTTGTTCCCGTCTCGATGAAACGTCAAAGGCAAATCGCAATCTGGACACTCCAAAACCAAACCGCAAGAAGGACACTGAACTCTCGTCGAAAACCCCCGTCGGTTTAACAACAAAATGATCTGCCCATCCTCTTCGCTAAGCACCTTCTTCATCGCTTGCACCAACGGCTGCGATAAGCTGCTTCGATTGACATCGATCCGATTGACTCTTAAATCAATCGTCCGCACCTCCGGCATCGGACGATTCAGAATCCGACGCGGCAACGATACCAATTTGTACTTACCAGTCTTGGCTCGATAATAAGTCTCCAAGGACGGAGTAGCAGACCCGAGCACCAGCGGTACTTTCTCCAAAAACGTTCGATGGATCGCTACATCACGAGCATGATACCTAGGAATCTTGTCCTGCTTGAAAGACCCTTCATGCTCTTCATCAAGGATCACTAACCCCAACTGCGGAACCGGCGCGAAAATCGCACTCCGAGGACCGACCACCACCTGAACATCTCCACTTGCAATCCGCCGCCACTGAAAATTACGCTCGGGCCCACTCATGTTCGAATGCAAAACCGCCACCGAGCGAAACCGATTCTCGAATCGACTGCGAGTCTGCGGCGTCAAACTGATCTCGGGCACCAAAACGATCGTCTGCTTACCAAACTGAATCGTTCTCTCAATTGCCTGCATGTACACTTCTGTCTTACCACTGCCAGTAACGCCATGCAAAAGAATGGTCGAATGCTCGGAGGAATCCAATGCAGAGAAAATCGTCTGCAACGCTACGCGTTGATCCGTAGTCAACGCAGGCGGCATCCCACCCTCAACCTCACCCTTCTTCCCATCTCCTTCATAAGCCATCACTCGTTCAGTGAAAGCCTCGATGAACCCGGACTCTCGCAACTTCTTGATCACACCGTCAGAACACTGTGCAAGATTTCGTAATTGCTCGCCCGACAAAGGCTCATCGGCAAGTATCAATTGCTGAAGCGTCTGCCGTTGCTTTATAGGCAACGTAGCTAAAAACGCATCGTCGCTGGCCATCTCCGTCGGCCTTAACAAAAGCTGATTGCGCGTACCAGCACCCGCACGCACCCCCGCAGGTATCACCGCTTCCATCACTTGCCCCGCCGGAACCAAATAGTATTGGCTCATCCAACGCACAAGCTCTATCAATGGAGCGCTGCACAAAGGCTCCTCATCGCAACAGCGCAAAATCGACTTCAAGGAATGCGGACGATGCTCCGCAGTCTCCACCCCAAAGACATAACCAGTGATCTCGCGATCCCCTTTTCCCAACGGCACAACAACCCTCATCGAGGGCATTAGCTTGCCGGCAAACTCCTCCGGAATCCGGTAGGAGTAAGGACCAAAAGGAGCTTCTGGAAATACTACATGCGCGACAGGGGTTATCGACTGCGCATCGAGTTCCCAAGGTGTCTCATCGCTCGGAAACAACTCCCCCTGCCGATGCTCTCCCATCTCTATTAAGTACCTATTCGCTTCTCAATCTCTGCGACTACCTCATCGATACTAATACGCCACTGCTCCATCGAATCACGCTCGCGAATCGTTACCGTACGATCCACCAACGTCTGAGAATCGACCGTGATGCAATATGGCGTACCGATCTTGTCTTGCCTCCAATAACGCTTGCCGATCGCTGACTTCTCGTCATAGAAGACATTGAATTTCTTCTTCAACGCACCGTAAATCTCCGCTGCAATCTCCGGCATCCCGTCCTTCTTGACCAACGGTAAAACCGCCGCTTTGTAAGGTGCAATCCGCGGGTGAAAACGCATCACCACACGCGACTCAAACTTACCTCCAGACTCCGAGGACTGAACTTCGTGATAAGCCTGACACAGAAAGGCCAACGTCGCGCGATCAGCACCCGCCGATGGCTCAATCACATGCGGTATAAATCGCTCGTTGGTCAAGTCATCTCGGTAGGACAAGTCCTTGCCACTCCCACGGTGACGAGGTTGCCCCTCCTCGGTCATCTCGACCTCTAACGGTCGCTTCTTCGGATCTAACTTCCCTTCGGAGTGCGATCGAAGATCGAAATCTCCACGATGCGCAATACCCTCTAACTCTCCATATTCCCCCGGTGGCAAAAAGGGAAACGCATACTCAATGTCCGCCGTACCACACGAATAGTGACTCAGCTCGTCTTGCTCATGCTCTCGTAGACGCAGTCGCTCACCATCAAGTCCCAAATCTTTATACCACTGAAGACGACGATTTCTCCAATACTGATACCAGTCAGACGACTGCCCCGGATGACAGAAAAACTCGATCTCCATCTGCTCAAACTCACGAGACCTGAATGTAAAATTCCTAGGCGTGATCTCGTTGCGAAAACTCTTCCCCACTTGCGCTACACCAAAAGGTACCCGTATCCGCGTCGAGTCGACGACGTTTTTGAAGTTCACGAAAATACCTTGCGCTGTCTCGGGGCGCAGAAAAGCTGCCCCCTCCTCGCCACTCAACGCACCGACATAAGTCTTGAACATCAAATTGAACTCACGCGGGTCGGTCAATGTTCCTAACTCGTCGGTATCTGGCCCCAACACAACCCCACGATCCTCAGCTGTCAGCTTATCGAGCGTCAACACTCGATCTTCAAACTGTAACTTCTCTAAATCCTTCGAACGCAAATTGAAAAACTTCAATGCCCGTCGCGCGATATCCTCCCGCTCCTGCTCCGGCTCGGCCATCGTGGTGATGAAAATCCTCTGCGTATCACGCGTGACCCACTGCCCCCGCAGTTGATCAAATCGATATCGCTTCTTGGTCTTGCGACAATCGACCATGTAATCATGAAACAAATCGTAATGCCCGGAACACTTCCATACCTGTGGATGCATAATGATCGTGCAGTCCAATCCAACCATGTCGTAGGTGCTCGGCGCTTGCGCCGGTTGAACCAACTCATTGTGGTTCTGACACATATCCTTCCACCACGACTCTTTGACGTTTCGCTTCAGCTCCACACCCAACGGCCCGTAATCCCAAAAACCATTTAGCCCACCGTAGATCTCACTGGACTGAAACAAAAATCCATTCGCTTTGCAATGCGCAACAAGCTTGTCCATCAAGTTTTCAACTGCCATGGTTTTTATGCGATGTGCCAATCTTAATGGCACCAATAGTGGAACGAATGAAAACAACAACCCAAGGAAACCAACACTAGCTGTTCCATATCCAGTATAGCAACAGCAATGATCTTCGCCGGACTCTTACGACGGCTTTTGTGCCACCAAGACCCTCGCCAAACCTGCCAAATCTTTCACCTGACGAATCTCTCGCCATCGACCACTGTCTTCCAACAACTTCTGGCAAGTCGCAGCAATCATCGGCGAATGCTCGAAAATAATCCATCCACCAGGCTTCAACCGATCCCACCCCTGCTCGATCAACCGCTCGATTATTTCCGTACCCGACTCTCCAGATACCAAAGCTAATTTCGGTTCAAAGTCTCGTACGCTCTTTTCAAGCTTCTGAAACTCAGACTCCGAAACATAAGGTGGATTACTCAACACGAAATCGCAGGAACTCGGTTCAATCGGACCTAATAAATCACCTTCAATGCACTCGACGATCTCGCTAACCTGATGCCGCTCCGCATTGAGCTTCGCCACACCTAACGCCTCAGGAGAAATGTCTACGGCTGCGACAGATAAAGCCTTACCCAACCGCAAGCCTTCCTTCGCTATTGTCACCGCGATGCATCCTGAGCCCGTGCAAACATCCACCACCCGAACTGTTCCGTCTCGCTTCTTTAAACGATCCAAACACTCGATAACAACGTGTTCGGTCTCTCCTCGCGGTATCAAACAATTCTTGTTGACCTCAAACGTCAAGGAGTAAAACTCCTTTTGGCCAACCAAATAAGCTACCGGCTCTCCCGCCGCTCGACGCTTGACCATCTCCCGAAACACCGCTTTAACTTCCTCGGGCGGCTCTTCGTTAAACGCAGCATAGAGATCGATCCGCTTGCACTTCCTCGCATGCGCGAATAACACCTCGGCATCTAGCCTCGGAGAACTCGATCCATGTTTCTTCAAATGCTCGGTGGTCCACTGAAGCATCCTTAGAATCGTCCAAGGCTCGTTTGGCGTCGTACTTGTCTCACTCATGCCTTGCCACTTCCCTGCTCGATATTCATGACACTCGGTATTCACCACAACCGTTAATAGCTATACCCGTCAGTCAGCTAACCGGCCCCACCAAGGCTGCTGTGCTGCCGATGCACCCATCACTAACCTTACGCCGCTTCGTCATCTCGCAACATCGAGCGCTCATACTCAAGCAACGCTGCTGCTACAGGCGCTAAATCACCCGTCATGACGTGGTCTAGTTTATAAAGAGTCAAATTGATGCGGTGATCGGTAAGTCGATTCTGCGGAAAATTATAGGTCCGAATCCGCTCCGATCGATCCCCAGAACCAATCAAAGACATCCGCTCCTTCGAACGCTCCTTGCGCTCCGTCTCTCGCTTCGCTTCATATAACCGAGTCTTCAAAACCCGAATCGCCTTCGCTAAATTCTTGTGCTGACTCTTCTCGTCCTGACACTGTACAACAATACCGGTCTCCAAGTGTGTGAGTCGAATCGCTGACTCCGTCTTGTTCACGTGCTGACCACCAGGCCCCGATGCACAGAACTTGTCCAACCGATAATCCTCAGGCTTCAAGTCAATCTCGATGTCCTCCGGTTCTGGCATCACAGCAACGGTAGCAGCAGATGTATGGACCCGTCCCTGCGCCTCGGTCTCCGGCACCCGCTGAACACGATGCCCCCCACTCTCAAACTGCAACTCGCGATACGCACCATCCCCTTCAATCGAAAGGATCACTTCTTTAAACCCACCACGCTCTGAAATGCTCGAGTCCATCACCTCGAACTTCCAACCCTTGATTTCTGCATATCGACGATACATCTCAAACAAATCACGAGCGAATAACGCAGCCTCTTCACCACCTGTACCGGCTCGGACTTCCATCACACAGCGAGTTCGGTTCGCATCGTCTCCTCCAACCGACAACTCTAACAACTCGTCCCAAATCCTCTCGCGCTCTTCGCGTATCCCCTTCGTCTCCTCTTCAGCCATCTGCTGCTCATCCGGATCCGCCGAAGCCAACATTGGGGCTAGATCACGCAAATCCTCCGAGAGCTTTTTGTAACGGCGATACTTCAAAGCTGTCTTCGACAAGCCTCCATGCTCGCGCAAGATATTCGCCATATTGCCGGTCTCACCAGACAATATCGACGGATCAGACATCATTTGTTCAAGCTCGGTAAATCGCCCAAGCGTCTGCTCAAGTTGCTCTCGAATTTTCATTTCGCCCCTACTCCCAATCCCTTCAGTCGCCCCGATACCACAGAAGCAAAAAAAAACGCTGCAAGTTGCTTCGGCAATCTCGCAGCGCACTGAATTTTAGATTGCCATCGACGCTGGGCTATCACACCAGCCTAACGCGATGGAACAGCTACTTCTTCTTGGGAGCAGGCTTCTTCGACGAGAGACTTGCATAAGTACCAGCAGCAAACTTGTTCTGGAACTTCTCAATCCGGCCCGCCGTGTCGACGAACTTCAACTTGCCGGTGTAAAAAGGATGGCAAACATTGCAAATGTCGACCTTCAACTCTTTACGCGTGCTTCGAGTCGAAAAACTGTTACCGCAACCGCAGGTTACTTTGGTCTCGAAGTAATTTGGATGAATGCCGTCTTTCATGATCAATTCCCACGGTTGTGGCGATGTTCAAAATGTAATGTTGGTCGCAAAGCCCAATTTCCCAAAACTGCAACCGCCCAAGCACAACAAAGTAATTCCTTGAGAATTGCAATTCAAGCGGGAAAGTTATAGTCGATTCGGCTTTCAAGGCAACTTCAATTCAACGGAAACCGAAAAAGTCTCACTCTACCCAGCCGAGATATCCGTCGAACCAAACATCCAGCACCACAAACACCACCGATAAAAAACACGCAAACACTTGCCTTAAAAGCACTTACAACAAGCCAATCCCTCATAATGATCAACTAACGGGACAATGGTGCGTGCTGCTCTTTCCAAGCATTTAACAAGGCGGCGGTTGCCCATGCCGTTCCCATAATCGAAATGAACTGATCGGTCTCGTGCGGATCCCCATTGTCAAAATACTCCTGAACCGGTGTCGCCCGACTTGATACATGCCAAGAACCATCCTCCCCTTGTGATTCCATCAAATATCGTAATCCCCGCAAGTGGTACCCAAATAACAAATAGGTTGGTGAACCACTCGTCGGCGGCACGCCACCATTCAACCGACTGTAGACTTCCCCAAGAACCAACAGCACCATACCAGTTGAATAAGCGTCACTCTCCATTCCCTTTGCTTGCCCCCACCCCCCATCAGAATTCTGAGCTCCGACCAACCGACGCCCCGTATCGTTCAGCCCTCGTCTCCTATCCGCTCGCATTATTTCTAAAATCTCCTCGCGGGAATAACGGGACTTCAACCAATCGCGCCACATACGACTTCGGGATAACTTCAATTCCCCAGTATCAGAGATTACGTACTTTTTGAAAAAGAAATCGTTATCTGTTAGACCAAGCAACCTCGCGATGGCTTGTGCTTGCTCAACGCTCGCTTCTTGTTTCGCCACCTTCGCGACCTCAATCCTAGACTCTAGAAACAAATCTTGATCCGAGTCCAAATCGTCCCGCCCAAGCTCCCGCCCCCCAGGGCCCTCAAAAATACCGCCCTGAAAAACCTCGCCTTTCAACAACTCTGAATTCACAAATCGATTCAGCGCACTACCTAACCACAGCAATCCGCAGTAATCTTCGGTCGTGCTCGGCTCCTCACACTGTGCATACCAAACCAATGCACGGAATATTGCCTCGCGCGCAGCGGCCTTCTCGGAATCAGGCAGTTCCAAGTCCCCCAAAAGTTCTATCAAACTTGAAACCACCAGCGCGGTCGCAACCAATTCTGACGAAGCTGCCGGCGGACGGTGCGAATGGATCCGCCAATGCCCGTCCTCTTGCTGTGTCGCTAGAGCTTTACGAATCAAACGCAACTTGAGTGCTTGCAGCTCTCCTCTATTGAATTCTCTACTTCTTACCCCACCCTTTCCCAAGCTGCGATTTGCAAGATCCAAGGTCCAGAGAGCATACCCAAGCGTCAGGCCGCGGCCATCAAGCTCCTCGGAATCGGATAAAGCTGCAAGATCTCGGCTCAAAGCTTCCATGCTGAATCGATGAATCGCATGCATCTCCCCTTCAAATTCCCCCTCTTCATCCTTCCCTGAAACTGTCTCCCCTGAAACGGACATCCGCATCGCAAACATTGGCAAAGTTTGGTGATGACACGAGAAACACTCCCGGTGCTTCGGGTAGTTCGCAGCTCCCTTTTTTAATATCTCCAACCCCTTCAAACCCGATTCGCCAAATTTTCCACGCCCCTCACACCATTGCTGCTCCGATTTAGACTTCCCGTTCTCATCTTGACTCGCCTCCTGCCTGTCTTCTTGGGATTCTTCTTGGGATATAGCTTCCTCAGCTCCTCCCAAAAAACACAACAACAAGGCCATTCCTAAGCTTTTGAGCGTGTACATAAGAAAAAATCCGATCTATCCGATCCTGCTCCACCCACTACTTCAATCAGAGCCGCGGTATTGCGAGCCCAACCATCAAGCCTCGATGAGCTAAATCTGCAAAACCCAACCGCCAGAAAAACCAGCACTTATAATAGACCTGCGGTATTAAAAAATCAAAACCACGCCCCGCCCCAGGGCGCTGCAAGAGCTTAGAGCACATTGCCGATCCGTCGAAAAAGCATCAATTCCGACAAAACGGACATTTGCACTTAGACCCCCGGTTGGACTTGTGACCTTTTTTCAATACCCGTAAACTGCTTCGTTCTTGTAAATTACTCGATTCCTGAGACTTACATCCCACACTCAACACCCACCTACCCCATCAGACACTCGCCTCCTATGGCACCCCGGAAAGCTAGAACTTGGATCTCGCTGTGCCTCTGCGCTTGCTTTGCGCTCTGGGTTGGCGTTGGGTCTTTGTCCTTTTCGAACGCTGTAGCTTACGCGGTTAGCGTTCCTAGCCCATACGCTTCGCTCGCTCAAGATCCCGCAACAGATTCTGCGTTGAAGACTACCGCGGCAAGTGCTCCGGTTCCAGCACCGGCGCCCGTTGCTCCTTCAACGCAGCTAGAAGCTCCAGAAGCCAATGCGTCTGCGACGGCTCTTCCGAACTCGGAGCTGGACAAAACCAAACCTAAGCTAACCTTGTTTGAAGAAATCCTTGCGAATCCGCTGCTTGTTGCTTCCATTATGTTTGCGGTTTTGTACCTCGGTGTATTGCTGCCTGCTCAGCGATCCACCAAGCGGGCGCAGCGTGAACAAGAAGAACAGGTAGCAAACCTGAAAAAAAACGACCGTGTGGTCACATCATTCGGCGTTCACGGTGTCGTAGTCAGCACAACGCCTGACGCGGGAACTGTTACCATTCGAATCGACGAAAGCTCAAACGCTAAATTGACTGTCAATCGCGATACTATCCGTGTCGTTAAAAAGGACTAAATCTCCTATGTTGGATTGTTTGCTCTCCACCTCCGTCCTAACCCTAGCCCAAACCTCTTTAGGTTCTGGGGACTCCACCGTCAACGATTGGCGAGGACTTTACGATGTCGGCTTGTTTGTACTTGCCGTCATCGTCCCGTTCATCCTGGGCAAGTTCTTCGCGAACCGGCTTCGCATGCCGAATCACGCGATGGCTTTCAGCTGGATCATGCTGGCGATCATTGCTACGGGAATCGTCCTTGCTACAGGGCAGCTTAAGCTCGGTCCTGACATCAAGGGTGGGACGAACCTGATCTATCAGATCGATCAGTCCACAGTTGGCAACAGCGGAACGAGAGTTTCCTCACGCGACTTTATTGCTCCACTTCAAAACCGAATTAATCCATCCGGCATGAACGAGTCGGTCGTTCGTCCTGCTGGTGATGACAAGATCGAAATCATTATTGCGGACGTTGATCCGACCGAAATCGAAGAAGTCAAACGCAAAATCACCAATGCGGGGATTCTTCAGTTCCGCATCGTAGCGAACCTCAATGACCACGAGGAGCTTATCAAGACAGCGCGAACTCAAGCCGAGAATTTAAGTTCGGACATTCGTCTGCGTCGCGAAGTTACATTACCAAACAAAACCACTGGCGAACCGGAAGTCTCCGGCGTTTGGCGTACGCTCGGACGATCTGCTGATCAATCGGGAGCAACGGAAGTCCAAGGGTACGTACCTGGCGATACGATTCGAAATGCGAGAACAGGCGAGATTTTAAATCCAGTTCTTACCGGGCGTCCTAATGATTTCGAGTTTTGGCTACAAAGCCAGAAAATCCAGGATGTGGACGTTCTGTTGGCACTTCAGAAGAATGGCACACCTTACATCGAAGTCAATGGTGCCGATCTCTCCAGAGCAAAGGTTGAAATCTCTAAGAACGGCGGCTACTTGGTATCCTTCGTCATGACCACTGGTGGTGCGGAGAAGATGCTCAAGATGACCATTGCCAACCAACCTGATACCAACACCGGCTTTAAACGCCGAATGGCGATTCTGCTCGATGGTATCGTGTTGTCAGCCCCGAGCCTCAATAGTCCGATTCGCGGTGAAGGCCAGATTGAAGGCAACTTTACCCTTAAGGATGTTGAATTCCTTGTACAGATCCTAAATTCGGGTTCGTTGCCTGGTGCCATTAGCAAGCAACCTATCAGCGAGAACGTTGTTGGGGCGACCATGGGCGCTGATGCGATTGCCAAAGGCAAATTCGCTAGTTGGCTCGGTCTAGGCACGACCATCGTAGGAGTGTTAGCGTATTATAGATTCGCAGGGTTTGTCGCTACGATTTCCTTGGCTTTGAACTTGGCGATGATTATGGCTTGCATGATGCTCTTCCGCCAACCGCTGACGCTCGCAGGCCTCGCAGGCCTTGTTCTCTCAGTTGGTATGAGCGTGGATGCGAACGTTCTGGTTTTCGAACGGATCAGAGAAGAACGTGAAAAGAATGCGACAACTCGAATGGCAATTCGAAATGGCTTCGATCGTGCTTGGACCACCATTTTCGACTCCAACCTCACGACACTTATCAGTGCCTTCGTACTTTACTATGTTGGTACAGAGCAAATTAAAGGCTTTGCGATGACGCTGATCATCGGTCTTGTGATCAGCATGTTTACCGCTGTGTTCTTCGCCCACAACCTGTTCGAAATCGCCGAACGCTGGGGGTTAGCGAAATTGAATATGGCCGATTACGTAAACCAAGCCAAACGATCATTGTTCGGCCCTCAAGACATAGATTTCTTGAGTTATAGAAACCTCGCTTACTTGGTTTCCGGTCTTCTGATTGCTGTAGGCCTTGCTGCAACATTCTTGCGTGGTAAGGAGTTCCTTGACATTGATTTCAACGGTGGGACATCCGTTGTCTTTACGCTTGATAAGTCCATGGAACCCGATGAAGTTCGAACGATTGCCCAAGCTGCATTCCAAGAAGACGATCGAGGGTTGCCTATTCAAACCACCCTAACGAATGTCGAAATGAAAGACTTCGCGAAAAACTCGGTTTACAAGCTGGACGTTTCGTTGAAGGATGACGCCCAAGTCCGCGAAAGACTTCTCAAGGGTTTTAATGGAGCGAAGGGTGCTTCGTTGGTAACGTACGACATGGAGTCGAAGATTGTAGGAAAAACACAATCAAGTCTCCCGAGAGATCGCCGGACGTTTATGGTTGCCTACCAAGACCCCGCAGCTGAGCCAACCGCACCGTCCCAGACGCCATCTGCTGAGTCCGCCCCTGCAGAAGCTTCTTCAGCCCAGTCAGGCGTTGCACCTGCAGCCGAACCAGTGAAACCTAGTTTCGCACCGGAATTTACCACCGAAGCCAACTTGGTTTTCCGCGATACACTCGGCTCTACGGCGGCGAAGCTGAATGCTTCGCAAGTGATTGAAGGGTTAGTTGCAGCAACGAGTGCTGCGGGCCGA
>Ga0208225_1000047_pt1 | contig 31554 bp, 15 predicted proteins | sample LakMenEpi15Jun10_FD_150701 | JGI IMG/M metagenome (GOLD analysis project Ga0208225, IMG submission 150701) | Freshwater microbial communities from Lake Mendota, WI - 15JUN2010 deep hole epilimnion (SPAdes) | ecosystem: Environmental > Aquatic > Freshwater > Lake > Epilimnion/Euphotic zone ... | reverse complement strand
ATCGGCGCGGCTGGTGCGGCAACTACCGGGGTGATCGTGGCCATGACCTTCTGGCCAACGACATCGGCAACCGCATACTTAATCGCTGGGGCGGTGCCAGAGAAGGTAATCACCGGAGTGAAGGTGACCGTGCTGCCGCTCAATGTGTATGTGCCAACCGGGTTGTTCAGGTTGTCAAAAACGGTGACCGAAGTAAGCGTGCAACTTGCGGCGACGGTTTCGCTGCTCGGGCACAATCCAACAACGGTCAAACCGGTCGGGTCATTCGTCAACGGCGTGATTGTCTGCGCAGTATTCCACGGACCACTCTTTGTATCGTTCACAGCCACCGGCATCGGTGGTGGTGTAACGGTCGGAGTGTATGTCGTCGTCGAAGGCTGACCAAGTGCATCTGAGACCTGATAGGTGATTGGAGTTGCAGTGCCCGCGAATGTTGACAGTGGTGTGAAGGTGATCTGGCCGTTTACGACAGCATAGGTTCCCTGGTTTGCAATTGTCACCGATGTCGCGTTGCAGTTAGGCAGAACCTGGCCGCTCGCACAGAGCTTCAAAGTCGACGGGTTCAATGTTGTTCCACTTGCTGCCACATCGTTTTGCAAGATGTTAGCTGTTTGAACAGTGTTGTATGGACCCGAAGTTGTATCGACTGCAACTGTTGGCGCAGGAATCACCGTTGGCGTATAAGTTGCACTGACAGTTTGACCTGAGTTTGCAGTTACCTGGTAGGCAACCGGTGTCGCGGTGCCAGACCATCCGGTGACCGGTGTGAAAGTGACCACGCCAGTTGCGGTGTCTACCGTGTAAGTACCTTGGTTTGCAATTGTCACGGATGTTGCGTTGCAGTTAGGTGAAACCTGGCTGGTGGCAGGGTCACAAAGTTTCACGCTGGTTGCGGTGAGAGTTACGCCCGCAGCAGTGGTGTCGTTTGCCAAGACGGTCTTCACCTGAGCTGTGTTCAGCGGGCCAGAACTGGTGTCGTTCACGGCGACAGGCGCAACCGGTGGCACCACGGTTGGCGTGTAAGTCGTGGCAGCAGTCTGACCTAGCGAGTCACTGATTTGGTAGCCAACCGCAGTTGCCGTTCCGGTGAAGCTGATCAGCGGAGTGAACTGAATGGTGCCGCTTACTACCGAGTAGGTTCCCTGGTTTGCGATGGTCACCGATGAGGCGTTGCAGTTTGGTGAGACTTGGCTGGTTGCAGGGTCGCAGAGCTTCAGGCTCGAAGCAACCAGTGTTTCTCCGAGGGCCGCGGTGTCGTTGGTCAAGACGTTCATGGTCTGCGTGGTGTTCCAAGCACCGCTAGATGTGTCGGTTGCTGCAACCGGCGCTGCCGGAACAATCGGCGTCAGGGTCGAAGCTGCGGTGAGCCCGGCCTGGTCGGTGACTCGATAGGTGACCGCGGTCTGCGTGCCAGGAGTGATGTTCGGCAACGCCGCGAAGGTGACCGCACCGCTGGCGATTGTCCAGGTTCCTTGGTTCGCAACTGTGAAGCTGCCGGTGGTGATGCAGCTAGCGGTGTTTGCTGGGTTCACGATGCAACTTGAAGTCAGAGCGGCAGAACCCTGAGTGGCCAGCGCTCCGGCACCAGAGTCAACATCGGTGAACGCAACGCTGGTGTTCGGCAAGAGCGTCTTAGTCTGCGGGCTTGCAGTTGGCGCGGTTGGTGCAGCGACGGTTGGGGTAATCATCGCTGTTGCGTTCTGAGAGAACGCGTCGACAATTGCATACTTGATTGCCGTCGCTGTGCCAGAGAAAGTTGCGAGCGGAGTAAAGGTAACAGTCGAACCGCTGAGCGTATAGGTGCCTTCGTTTGCAACTGTCAAAGTTGTCGCGGTGCAGCTTGCAGCAGCGGTCGACACTGTTGGGCAGAGGCCAACAATAGTTACGCCGGCCGGATCATTAGTGAGCGGAGTGATTGTCTGTGCGGTGTTCCAAGGGCCACTCTTGGTGTCGTTCACCGCAACCGGTGCCGTTGGTGGCGACACGGTTGGAGTGTAGGTAGTCGATGCAACTTGACCGAGGGCGTCTGCAATCTGATAGGTGACAGCCGTTGCGGTGCCAGCAAAACTTGAAAGCGGTACGAACTGCACCTGGCCCGAAACAATCGAGTAGGTTCCCTGGTTAGCAACGGTCACCGAAGTCGAGTTGCAGTTCGGCGAAGTCTGGCCCGAAGCACAGAGTGCAAGCGAGGCGTTGTTCAAAGTAGTTTGCGCGTTTGCGTTGTCGTTCGACAACACGTTGCTGGTCTGCGCGGTGTTCCAAGGCCCAGAGGTTACGTCGGCAGCAACGGTCGGGCCAGGAATAACGGTTGGCGTGTAGGTAGCAGAAACAACCTGACCTGAGTTGGCCGTCACCTGGTAGGCAACCGCAGTCGCTGTGCCAGACCATCCGGTAACGGGCGTGAAAGTAACCACACCGGTTGAAGTGTCAACCGTGTAGGTTCCCTGGTTGGCGATCACCACGGATGTCGCGTTGCAGTTCGGCGAAGTCTGGCCGCTAGCGCAAAGCTTCACGCTGGTTGCGGTGAGAGTCACGCCAGCTGTTGTGGTGTCATTGGCCAGAACGGTCTTCACCTGAGCCGTGTTTAGCGGGCCCGAGCTGGTGTCGTTCACGGCAACCGGAGCAACCGGAGCCGAGACGGTTGGCGTATAGGTAGAGCCAGCCGACTGCCCGAGAGAGTCGCTGATCTGGTAGCCAACTGCGGTTGCGGTGCCGGTGAAGTTAATGAGCGGCGTGAAAACTAGGCTGCCGTTGCTGATCGTGTAGGTTCCCTGGTTTGCAATCGTCACCGACGTCGCGTTGCAATTCGGAGAAACCTGACTGGTAGCCGGGTCGCAGAGCCTCAGGCTCGAGGCAACCAGTGTCTCACCGCTGGCAGCGGTGTCGTTGGTCAACACGGTCATGCTCTGCGCGGTGTTCCAAGGGCCAGTCGAAGTATCTGGGCTTGCGGTTGGCGCGGCAGGAACCATCGGGGTCAAACTCGATGAAGCTGTTAGGCCTGCCTGGTCGGTAACTCGGTAGGTGACTGAAGTCTGGGTTCCAGGTGCGATGTTCGCAAAGGCTGCAAAGGTAACCTCGCCGTTGGCGATTGTCCAGGTTCCTTGGTTGGCAACGTTGAAACTGCCCGACGAAATGCAGTTGCTGGTGTTTGCCGGGTCGACGATACAGCTCGAAGAAAGGTTTGCAGATCCTTGAGTTGCTAGAGCACCCGCGCCCGAGTCAACATCGGTGAAAGCAACGCTGGTGTTCGGCAACAGTGTCTTGGTCTGTGGCGATGCAGTTGGCGCGTCAGGTGCAAACACGGTTGGGGTGATTGTTGCCTTCACGTTTTGCGCATACGCATCAACAGCTGCGTAGGCAATCGGGGTTGCTGTGCCAGAGAAAGTTGAAAGCGGCGTGAAAGTAACAGTCGAACCGCTGAGTGTGTATGTGCCCTCGTTAGCAATCGTCAAAGTGGTCGCGGTGCAACTTGCTGCAGCGGTTGAAACTGTCGGGCACAAACCAACCATGGTGAGACCAGCCGGATCGTTTGTCAGCGGAGTGATTGTTTGAGCGATGTTCCAAGGCCCGCTGTTTGTGTCGTTGACTGCAGCCGGTGCCGTAGGTGGTGTGACGGTTGGAGTGTAAGTAGTAGAAGAAACCTGCCCGAGTGCATCGGCGACCTGGTAGGTGACAGGTGTTGCGGTGCTTGCAAAACTTGAAAGCGGTGTGAAACGAACCTGGCCCGAGACGATTGAATACGTGCCTTGGTTGGCTATGGTCACCGATGTCGCGTTGCAGTTTGGTGCCGTCTGGCCCGTGGCGCAGAGAGCAAGCGAAGCTGGGTTCAGAGTTGTTAGAGAATCGGCATTGTCGTTAGCAAGAACATTTCTGTCCTGTGCGGTGTTCCATGGCCCAGAAGTTGCGTCGGGCAAAACCGTCGGCGCGGGAATAACTGTTGGCGTATAAGTGGCACTAACTGTCTGACCAGAGTTAGCAGTCACTTGGTAGGCAACGGGGGTTGCTGTGCCAGACCAGTTGTTTGCCGGCGTGAAGGTCACAACGCCTGTTGCAGTGTCGACCGCGTAAGTGCCCTGGTTTGCCATGGTCACCGAAGTCGCGTTGCAGTTAGGCGAGGTCTGGCCGCTCGAGCAGAGCTTCACGCTGGTTGCGTCTAGGGTGACCCCGCCCGAGGTGGTGTCGTTTGCCAACACGGTCTTGACCTGAGCTGTGTTCATCGGGCCAGAGCTGGTGTCGTTGACTGCGACCGGTGCAGGTGCCGCAGTTACCGTTGGGGTGTAAACACTTGAGGCAACCTGTGCCAGTGAATCACTGATCTGATAAGCGACCGGGGTTGCCGTGCCACTAAATGTAATCAGTGGTGTGAATTGAATTTGCCCGCCAACAATTTCGTAGGTGCCCTGGTTTGCAATGGTCACCGATGTTGCGTTGCAATTTGGTGCTGCCTGGCTAGTTGCCGGGTTGCAGAGTTTCAAAGTCGATGAATTGAGTGCATAACCGGTCGGAGGCAAGTCGTTAGCAATAACGTCAGAGGTCTGTGGGGTGTTCCAAGGGCCCGAAGTTGAATCTGGGTATGCGACTGGAATTCCAGCAACCGACGGTGTGATGGTTGATGATCGAATCTGCCCGATTGAGTCGGTTACTTGATAACCGAGTGGTGTTGCCGTTCCGGCGAATGAAGAAAGAGGAACAAACTGAACGCTGCCATCAGATTGAACTGTGTACGTTCCTTCGCCGGCAACTGTGACGGTTGTCGCGTTGCAGTTATTGGGTGTTTGCCCCGAGGCGCAAAGCTTGACCGAAGTTACATCCCAGGTAACACCTGATGCGGTTTCGTCGTTGGCAAGAATGTTTATGTTTTGGGTTGCTGAATTCAAACCAGACGATGTGTCAGGCAGGGCAAACGGAACGCTCGCTGGAACGATAGTCATCGAATAGTCTTCGACCTCACCCGAGCTCACCTTGCCGGTTGCCACGGTAAGTGGGTCATAACTCAGACGAACACGGGCATAGGTAAGGCCAGGAACAACCAATTGTGGAACTGTCCAACTCAAGGTTGCGCTAGTTGCTCCAGCAGCAACAGTCGTGCAGTAACGCTCACTGAATGCAAACACTTCGTCGCGGTTGAAGTCGAGCCAGGAACAGAGGTTCGCTGTTTCGGTAACGCCAGACAAGGCAACGGTTGTGCTGTAGGTCGAGCCGGCGTTGCCAAAGTTTATAGACGGCGATGAAACCCAGGCGGCGACACCATCATCAGCCTTCGGGTTTCCGGCGAGTGAAGTTCCGCTGGCGACCGCGTCGGCGTTGGTGGTTGCGTAAAGCGCTGAGGCCTGGTCGGCAGCGACGGTGGCACCGAGCCTCAGATCGCCAATCGAGTGGCTGGCGACCGGGTTGTCATAAGCAGTTGGAACAAGACCGAAGTCCTCAGAGATGCTCGCGGTCAGGTTCCAAGCATCTAGATAACCGGTGCCGCGAGCAGAGCCAAGGTAAACCTCGAATGAGGCCGAAGAAACGGTGCCGTTCAGCTGAATCGAGCCGCAGCCGGCAGTTGCAGTCGCTCCGTAGCCAGAAGTCGAAGTGCAACTAATCGATGGGTTCTTTACAATCGGCTGAATATATGTGCCGTTGTTAATTACCTCGATGTTTGTTCCACTCAAAACTGACATGGTCAGGTTTGGAGTAATGAGAGCCATTTCAGACCACGAAGTCGAACTTCCTGAGCCGCCACCCCATCCTGCGAAAGATACAACGGGGTCTTTCACTGGCTTTGAGAAGTAAATAGTCATCACACCGCGAGGACCACAGAGCACACCTGCGGTACAGGATTGATTTCCGGTCGTGAGCTTGAGTCCAGGTTCAGTTACCAAACCGGTAGCTGTGAAGTTTGAAGGCACACCACCGCGCTGAGCTAGCGACTCGGTTACTTCGTTGATACAGAGATAGTTTCCGGTGACACCAACGCTGTAGTAAACACCGTTTGGTAACTGGGTCTCTTTGATGCGGTTGATGCTGCCCGCACCATCACATTGCAAAGGCGCGTTGGTAGCGTTGTCGTATGGCGTCGTCCAGTTCCATGCCTTGCTGGTCGGGTTGCTGCTTTGACTGAACGATAGGGCGTCGTTACCGTTGGTGTCTTGAATCGCCAAGTTGGTCGCAGAGATGTTTGAGGCTGGAGCTTCATAGGAAACAATCACTTCTGTGCCAGCGGTGATTGCAGATGGCATCGTCAGCAGAACACTCGAGCCCGAAACCGTTAGCGAGGTTGGGGTTACTGGCGCTCCGCCCACAAAAACAGTGAATCTGCTTGGTGCTGGCAGCGGCGCACCCTGAAGTGCCTCGTTGAAAGCAACGGTTACCTGGGTGCCGCTGTAGGTCACTGGGTTGTTGGTTGCCAGTACCGGTGAAACTCGATCCGGGCCGAAGCCAGAGTTGTTGACTACCGGCGCATTCGTGAACGAGACCGAGTCATTACCGAGGTCATCCTGGATGGCTGCGTTGTTAGTGGCCTTGTCAGAAGTTGGAGCAATGTATGAGACGGTAACAATCTTGTCGCTATTGACCACGCTAGCTAGATTCAGGGTGACGGTTGAGCCACTGACGCTTCTGCTCGCAACTGTGACCGGGTTGCCGTCAACGTTAACCGTGAACGCCGTTGTCGCAGCAGTCGTGGCACCAAGAGCTTCGTCAAAGGTGAGAACCAGCGAGGTTCCATTTGCACTCAGAACTGCACCATTAGACGCGGTAAGCACCGGACCAACCAAGTCAACTGCTCGACTGAATGTCGCAGCGTCGTTTCCGTTTAAGTCTTGAAGTGCGGCATTGGTAAGCACATTGTCTGAAGTTGGTGCGGTGTAGGCAACCGTGATAGCAGTGTTGTTTGGAACCGCCGACGGCAGAGTTAGTACAACTGAGCTGCCCGAAACCGTTAGCGAGGTCGGTGTGATTACCGAACCGTTTATTGTGACGCCAAACTGGCTGGTGAGAGGGGGCGCTGACGACAGCAATGTCTCGTTCATGTTGATTGTGACCTGGGCGCCCGAGACGGTGACCGGGTTGGTGGTTGCTAGAACAGGTGCCACTCGATCTGGACCAAGCGAAGAGTTGTTCGTGACAGCGACATTAGAGAAAGAAACAGCATCATTACCAGCAGCATCTTGCACCGCTGCGTTGTTGGTTTCGATGTTGAAGCTTGGCGCAAGATAAGACACAGTCACGGTCTTGTCGCTGCTTATTGGGTTTGGCAAATTGAGAGTCACGGTTGAACCGGTGGTTGTGACACTCGCAACACTCACGGCATTACCATCAACAAAAACAGTGAACGCCGACGCCGCGGCAGTCGTGGAACCAATAGCTTCATTAAATGTGAGCACCAAAGATGTGCCGTTGCTGCCGAGAACCGCGCCAGCCGAAGATGCGAGAACGGGCGGTTGAAGATCTAGAACGCTGGCGAAGCTCGAACCACCACCACCGCCACCACCGGTGCCACCAGAGCCACCGCCGTAGTAACCGCCACCACCACCACCGCCACCACCGGTGCTGTTCGCACCCGCGGCAACGCCGAATCCACTGGTGAGTCTCGCGGCTCCGGCTGTTCCGTTGGTTGCACCCGAGATGGTTGGGCTCGCCGCTCCACCGGCTGTTCCAGCCGCAGCCTGAGTTGCACCGCCACCAAAGTTGGTTCCGGTTCCAGATCCAGCGGTTCCGTTACCTCCGGTTAGTGCGGTTGAATCGTTTCCGCCACCGTTACCGCCGGCACCCTGAAGCGAAGCGCCACCACCGCCACCTGCGGTTAGCAGGTGCTTGGGAGTAGCTGCAACGGCAAAGACCGACGAACCGCCACCACCAGAAGCAAAGAGGTTGTTCTTGTTATTGCTGCAACTGGTGTTGCTCGCCGCACCACCCGAACCGAATGGTGATGTCATAACCGAACCAACACAGGCTTGTGGAGCAGAGACAGTTCCGCTCATGTTGGTCAGGCCAATCGCAGTTGTTGAACCGCTTGAGAAATAAATCGACTGACCAGAGGTGCCAGATGTGGCAACCCTTGTGCCATTGAAGTATGCGAACGAACCGGTGAGTCCACTGACTGTGATTGTGTCTCCGACCTGGATGCCGTGAAGGGCTGAAACCCAGATGAAGCCAAAGCCGGTGGCTTCGTTTCGCACCTGCTGAATAGTGAAATTCGATAGAGGTTTGGTTGTGTTGTTACCCAAACCACCCTGGCCAACTGTCAGATGGAACGACTGACCAGCAGTGACCGAATAGGTGCTCTCTACGTATCCACCATTACCGCCGTTATAAGTAGTAACAGCACCGAGATCTCCGCCCGAGGTTGTTGCACCACCGCCGGCACCGTAAACCTTGAAGGTCACCGAAGTGACACCTGCTGGAACTGTCCAGTTGTGAACCGCACCGACGTAGTTGAACTCTTCGGTGGTTGCACCGTAACTAACGATGATGCAACCCTGTGAGCCTTCGGTGTTAGCACGAATGTTTGAACCAACACCACCGGCACCTCGGTTCACCGCACAGGTAGACGACTTGAGCGAGCTGTTAGTGGCGGTCTGTGCGCTAACCGAAGTCGCATCGTTTCCAGAGGTGTCTTGAATCGCGGCATTAGACACGGATGTGCTCGTCGGTGAAGGTGCCGCGTAGTTGACTTGAACTGCTTGACCTTGCTGAATTGCCGGTGACACCGAAAGCACAATCGTGGATCCGCTCACGGCAACGTTGCTCACTGTGACCGGCGAGCCAGCCGCCGTGATGGCAAACATGTTGGCTGCAGGCGCGATGGTGCCCAGAGATTCGTTGTAGGTCAGCGTCAGGGTGCCACCCGTATTGTTCACGGCCGAAGACTGATAAACCGGTGGCGTGATGTCTGCGGTCGAAGAGTTTGTAATCGTCACGGTTGCCAAAGAGGCTGCGTCTTCACCAGCCAAGTTCTGAATAGCGTTATTGGTGGTCAAATTTGATGAAGTCGGCGCCGTGTATCTAACCGTCACGGTTTGCCCGATTCCCACTTTCGGATCCAAGGTCAAAACGACAGTCGAACCACTGATTGTGACGTTGGTAACAGTTGCAGCTGCTCCGTTAGCTTGAACCTCAAACGCTGAGGCCAGAGGCGGGGTCGAGCCAAGCGCCTTTGAGTAGGTCAGGGTCAGCTGAGTTCCAGCCGCGTTCACCGCTGCACTCTGGTAGATCGGGTTCGACAGGGGCGTTACTGAGTTTGAGGCCGGCGAAGCAGATGAAAACGCTGTCGACACGGTGTTGAAGGCTACCGCCGTGAACGTGTAGGACTGCCCGTTGTTCAAACCGGTAATCGTGCAACTGCCAGAGGCGCCGGTTACGGTGCAGGTCTTGCTGTTGTCTTGAACCGCGGTCACGGTGTAACTGGTCGGGGTAACACCCGCACCAGCTGAAACCGTAATTGTCGCCTGGCCATCACCTGCAACCGCTACCGGAGCAAGAGGTGCTGAAGGCGGTGTGTAGCTGGCAAAGAACTGCCTGACCGAGGGGCTGTTCTCGGTGGCAACGACGATCTTGCCATCCGGTTTCACCGCGATGGAGTTGACCGTGCTGTTGAGCTCTGAAGAGAGAACCACGAAAGTTGTGTCGGCGGTCAGGTCTGCGTTGTAGCGAATCAGGTTGCCAGAGAAGTTACCGCCAATGACAATTTTTCCGTCAGTTTGCAAAGCAACTGAGTTGACCGTGCTGTTGGGGGTGGTTGCAAAGTTTCCAGCGAGTGTTCCATCAGCGTTGATTTTCTTCACTCGGCCAGTGAAGCTTCCGCCAACAATCATGGATCCATCACTTAGCAGGGCGATGTCGTTCACCGTGCCCCCGACGGCAGCGGCGGCATTTGTGTTGAATGTTGTGTCGGCTAAACCGGTTGCAGTGATTCGTCGCAAGCCACCCGAGAATGTTCCACCTACGAGAATTCTTCCGTCAGACTGCACGGCAATTGCGTTAACTGTTGTGCCAACAGACGAAGCTGCGTTGGTGTTGAAGGTAGCGTCGGCCGAACCGGTCGAAGATGCCTTCTTTAGTCCACCGGCGAAGTTACCTCCGACAAGGATGCTGTCTGATGTGTGAATTGCCAACGCATTTCCATTACCATTGGCATTTAGCGAGGTTGCTACGGCACTGTTAAATGTCGAGTCCACTACACCTGTTGACGAGAATCTATTAACTGGCCCACCCGCGTTATCGCCGACATAAATTCGGCCCAGAGAGTCAATCGCAATCGAACGACCGCTGTTAACCGTGCTGCCAGTGGCCGCGTTGGTATTGAAAGTTGCGTCTGCAACGCCGGTCGCCGAAACTTTCTTGAAATTGCCGGTGAAGTCACCCGCAAATAGCACCGAGTTATCACTGAGAACCGCAACGTCATAGGTTCGGTTTGTTGTTTGAGAACCGAAATTCGTTTTGAAAGTCGAGTCAACGGCACCGGGGGTATTCGCGAATGCCGAACCTGGATTGAATGCATTGCTGAAAGTGACAAGTGCGACCAGCATGGCTAAGGCAGAGAAGGTCCAGGTAGACCACTTTCTCAGGCTCGGCGCAATTTTCGTCACTTTAAAAGGCTAAATCGCGCCTCTTTGAGCTCAGTTGGAAAGTGCCCCTAGGGGAACATTAGGAGGACATTGTCCGTCTTTGTTCATCAAATTCGCAAAAGAAAGCTACTGTTTTGGCGGCAGCGCCACCACACCTTCTTCTAGCGAGAAGACCGGGCTGATGTAGTTTCCGTCGGCGATAAAGATGTAGCCAGGAACCAACCAGGTGTTACCCAGTGAATCCCAGATCATGACGTGAGTTTTTACGCTCTCGTTGATCACAACAGTCACCGGTGTTGGAGTGGGCTCCACCGCTGGCATCAGCGATGCGTCACCTTCGACACCGTCTTTAGTAGTCGGGGTTGAAGGGTATGGCTCGATCTGAGCTTGCTGAGAAAAATACTTTTCGTAGGCCGAGGTAGAAATTGAACCTGCGTAACGCCAATCTGAAATTCGCTCAACGGCATCTTTTGCCGAAATGGTTTTGAACTCGCCCTTGTCGACAAACTTGGCCGAGTGACCAGAGACCGATGCGAGCTTGCCGATCGAAGACCAAGAGACCGAGTATTCAATCGGGGTGTCTTCGCCATTCAGCTGCATGCTTGCAGACGCCCATGCACCCCACACATCCGAGTTCACACGAATGTCTTTAGAATCAACAGAGAAACCGACCGACTTGAAAATGCGAACGGCTTCTGCTCTCGCCTCGGCAGCGGTTGGCACTAGCTCAGGGGTTGGCTTTTGCTCTTCGTAAATTGAGCAGAACTCGGTTCCATCTTCGGTTTTAGAAAATGTTGCACAGACTGATTCTGGATAGGCCGAAGGGTCGTAGAACCACCAACCACCCGAGCCAACCCAAGAAAGATTAATCGTCTTTGATCTGCCGTCTTGTTCGCCGACCATGAACATTTCGTAGCCAGGATTGTCTGCACCCAAGTCAATTTTCTGAGAGGTGATCTCGCCAGTTACGCCAAGGGTGCGCATCAGCTTGGCCAAGAGTGCCTGTGATTCGCCGGTGAGTTCGAGCTTGTATACGCGGTCGTTGCCGGTTTCGTTGCTCAGGCCACTGCCGGCAACGTAGCTGTAAATGAACGGGCTGATCATCATCATTTTGTCTGACGACAGCGAGCTTGCCTCGCGGCTGCTCATCTCTGCCGGATTGCCTTGCTGCTGACCGAGAGTGATTAGGCCAGTTGGGCTGGCTTGGCCGAGAGTTAGCGAGGCAACGACCGAGAGAGCCAAGGCACCCGAACCAACGGCTGCGAAGAGCGAGTTGCGCTTGCGGGCTGCCTTTGCCTTGACCTGACCCGACGCGATAGCGCCTTCAATCAAGTCGTCGCCAAGTGGGCTGTCGGTTGCCGGGTCTGCCTTCTTGAGGCGACCTAGGATGTCTTTTTCGTTCATATCAGGTTTATGTTGCCTAACAGCAGAATCTTTCTAGCCGGATTTCTGGCTATTCCTTCTCGGCGAGAGCGGCTTCGAGTTTCTTTCTGGCCTTCAAAAGTCGCAGGCTGGCGGCATTAGGAGTAATCTGCAAGACCTTGGCGGCATCGCCAATTGGCAGATCTTCAAAGGCAACGAGCGCGAGCAGCTCTGCCTCTGCAGCAGTTAGTGCCTTCCAGGCTTGAGCCAAGTCGAAGTCGAGAACCGCGAGCGCTTCTGGAGAAGGCGCTGACTCAACGCTGCGCTGCAGCCGCATGAAGCTCGCCGCGGTGTTGAGCCTGCGTCGGTAGTTGGCAACCTGAAAGGCCGCGATGCGATAGAGCCAAGGCAGTTCTTCGCCGGCGACCACCTGAGCGCGCTTCATCCATGCGATTTCGAAAACATTGGCGGCAAGATCTTCAACATCGTCGAGGGCAACACGACGAGACAGGTAGCGGCTCAGGGCGGGTAGGTGTTCGCGAAAAACCTCGCTGAACTGTTCGGGTGTCACTGTGCCCTCTCGGCCTAAATCTTCTCTACTTGGATTATGTCGCCTTAACCCACAATCTTTCCAAAGAAAACGCGGGTGGCCATTGGCCACCCGCGAAATCACCCTAACCAGGAGAAACTGGTTATTTAGTTACTTGCACCGATACCTTCGTGGCAACGCCATCGATTGTTACGGTGACAACCTTGGTTCCGGCACTGGCCTTCAACCTGACTACCGCAGAGTTCGAAGACAGCTTGCGCGAAACGGTTGCTGATCCAGCCACGCTGATTCGAGCAGTCTTTCCGGCACCGTTAGCAATACTTACGGTAACCACGCCCTTGCCACCGGTGACGGTTGCAAACGGCTTGGTGCTGCTCCACTGAATAACCGTTGATGTCGTGGCAGCAAAACCGTCTGAACCAACATAGGTTGCAGAAACGGTCTGTACGCCAGGCGCATCCGTGTAGTTGTTTACCCAGGTTGAAACGTTGCCATCAGCATCGGTGGTTGCAGTGCGACCAACCGTGCCAACGCCGTTAGCGACGAACTTTACGTCAACACCGGCAATCGCTTTACCCTTTGAGTCTTTCAAGTTGAAAGTCACAGGGGTCTTGGTGTTAACAGTCATCGCTGCTGTGGCTGCTCCCGAAAGGGTTACACCGCCAGTCGGCTCAACGAAGTGAACGAGAAGCATGTCGAAACCCTGCTTGTCAGCTACGTAAGGCTGAATGTTAGATGCAATTTCGTTTGCAACACCAACGGTTGGTGGTGAGCTCAGGCTCGAAGGCATTGCTTCACCCTTGAGGTTTGTGTTTGTCAGCACGAAGGTGACGTCACCATTGCCATCGGTGTTCTTCTTTGGCAAACGAGTTTCACCCTTGCCGCCGCAGTCATCCTTGCCAATTACGGTTGCGCCGTAAGTGAAGGTTGCCTTTGAGCACGAGTAGTTAGCGTTGACAATCAACTCAACCGGTGTGTTCGCCATAGGCGCACCGTTTGCGTCGGTCACCTTGTAGGTGAGCGCGAAAGTCGATCGGGCCGATAGGTACTTCACGTATGCCTTGGTGTCTGCATCGCGGTACTCGCGAATGCCATCCCACCACGATGCGTCGTAGCTTGAACCGATGAAGGTCTTCTGAAGACGAATGTGAACGTACTTGCCCTTGTTCTCTTCGCTGCTTGGTGACTGCGGGATGTTCATGAGGTTGTTGCCCCACATCGGGCTGATCGCGCCGTTGAAAGCAATGTCGTCAATGAAATAGACAGCCCCTCTGTCAGCGGTTCCGAAGTTCGGGAAGAACGCAACTGTGTTGTGTGTTCCAACATTTCCGGTGAAGTCCCACTTAAGCTGCTGCCAGCCAGCACGGTAAGTAGTTGCGGTCGCCTCCATACCTGTGCCACCGTCAAGCTTCAGCATCATCGGAGTACCAGCAGTCGAAGCGAAAACGTTAGCGGTGACTGTGACACCCGCTCCGTAGTCTCTGCACACGTTAATCAGAAGGTTGAAGCCAGCCCAAACCTCCGAAGCGTTTGCGGCTGAGCCCTTTGTGATCTTCACCGCACGAGAGTTGCCTTGAGAACCGCCAGCTGGCGCCGCGGTTATTTCACCGTATGCGCCACCGAAGCCGTCATTAGACAAAACACCAGAAGTGTCGCCTGGCTCCATGTTGGCAAGCACAGCTGGGGCAGTGACATCGCAGGTAACCGTCTTGTTGAAGAAGAAGTCATCGATGTAATAGACACCCGAGGTTCCGCCTGCACCAAAGTTTGGAAAAATAATCGCCTTTTTGTAGTTAAGTGCGTGGTTTAGAACCTGTGGGCTCACGTTTGATCCGTCCCAAGCTGCAGGCAAGCCAGTCGAAAAGTCCCAAGTAGCGGTTTCCCATCCGGTCGTGGTAGTGACATAGTCTTTTTCAACTCTGTTGCCACCTGGTCCTGCTTCAAGCTTTAGTCGAAACGGTGTTCCAATTACGCCAGAGTAAACTTTTGCAGTTACCACCGTGTTGGCTGCAGAAATAAATTCGAAACCCTCATAACTGTTGAGTACAGTGCCGGTAAAGGCCCACCCAGGCAAAGTTATTCTCAGCGCATTTGATGCGCCGCCCGGTTGTGCAACCGGGGGTACGACAACAGCTGGGTAGGCGCCAGCATCACCGTAAACGTATGGCTCTCCGGCGTCAAAGTCGATAGATGCGTTCGCAGCATTTGCCGGCTGCGTTGCCTGCATCGCTAGAAACATTGATGCGATCAACGACAGAATTGCGAGAATCGCGACCCTGCGAGATTTAGTAATAAGTGTGTTCACTTGAATGCGTTCCTTTCACGCCTAATGCCTGGTGGATGTCTCGCAATATGAGGCGTGCGCCGATAAGCCGATTTCATCCCGGAGTGCGCACACACTGCCTTGCAAGAAAACTACCGCCAAAATGATTGTTTGTGAAACCGATTACACAAGTCTTTATCAAATCGTGATTATTGGTGTTCAGGCGCAATTAGCCTTGCGTTAAGGTCGCCGCGAGCGCGCAAGGGTCAGCCGTTGTGGCTTTTGTGAAATCAGTTTCACCTATAAAACGAAAGGTGAGGTGTGGTTCGAAATGATCGCCGCGTAGGCCTTAGCGCTGTTCTTGAGGGTGCGCTTCTGGGTCTCGAAGTCGACATGGATGATGCCGAATCGCTTGGCGTATCCCTCTGCCCACTCGAAGTTGTCCATGAGAGACCAGGCATAGTAAGACTTCACGGGAGCACCGAGCTCAATCGCCTCACCGACGCTGTCGATGTGAGTGTCTAGGTACTCCACACGTCGGGTGTCTCGTACCACACCATTCTTGTCTGGCTCTTCTGGATAGGCCGCACCATTCTCGGTGATCGCAATATCTTCAATCTCAGGCCAGTCTTTTGCCACGCGAACCAACAAATCACGGATTCCGTGCGGAGTTACCGGCCAGCCCATGTCTGTGTGAGGCAGCGGCGGTGTTCCATTTGAACGCTGTGGGAACGGGAATGGACCGCCATCACTGGCTGGTTTATCTTCTGGTCGCGGAACGCCAATGAACGAGTCGCTGTAATAGTTGATGCCAAGAAAGTCTGGCTCGACCTTTAGCTTCGGCATGTCTCCTGGTAGCACAACGCGTTCGAGCTTCTCGCCATAGAAGTCGACTAGGTTCTGCGGATATCTGCCGTGCAAAGATGCTTCGAGCCACCAGCGGTTGATGTGCGAATCCATGAGCGAGGCGAGTTCGACAGTCTCTTCGTTGCTCTTGTCTTCGACTATGAAGTTGGTCATGTTAAGTGCAATTCCTGCGCGCAGAGTGGGGTTCACGGCTTTCATGGCTCTCGTGGCTTCTGCGTGCGCTAATGCCGTGTGGTGTGCGGCCGCGATTGCCGAATCGAGATTCTTTACACCCGGAGCGTGCACTCCACTCATGTAGCCAAGCCACGTTACGCACCATGGCTCGTTGATGGTCACCCAATCTTGAACTCGATCACCGAATGCTTCAACAGCAGCTGCCGCGTAGTCAGTGAACGCCGAAACGATGTCACGGTTTGCCCAGCCGCCAACATCCTCGAGGGCCTGAGGCAGGTCCCAGTGATAGAGCGTCGCGAGAGGTTTGATGTCGGCCTCAAGTAACGCGTCGATTAGGCGGCTGTAAAAGTCGAAACCTCTCTGTTCGCGCTGTTTGTCGCCGGTTGGAAACATGCGTGGCCAGGCTAGTGAGAAACGATAGGTGCTAACACCGATGTCTTTCATGAGGCGAATGTCTTCAGGAAACAGGTTGTAATGGTCACAGGCGACAGAGCCGTTTTCCATGTTGACAACTTTTCCGGGGGTGGCGCAGAAACGGTCCCAAATGCTCTCGCCACGGCCGTCAACGTTCGTGGCGCCTTCGATCTGGTAGCTAGAAGTAGCAACACCCCAGTTGAAGTCTTGAGGAAACACGTTTACTCCTGTCAGGAAGGTGAGCTTCGAAGCCGCTTTGTGCGAAGCGGCTTCGAAGCAAAACAGCCTTCATCTCGTAGTTGTTGTGAGCCGATTCCACGAGAGAGCGTGAAATCGGTTTCACAACAACACCATTCAATAGCCCAGAAGCCCGTGTTAGCAACCCGAAAGGTCGTGAAATCGGTTTCGTTATTTAAGCGTTACCAAGAGCCCAAACGGCAGTTTGCCTTGGCTTATTCTCCGCACTGCTGATAAATTCAAGTCAATTGCGGAATTGTGCGAATTCCAGATTTCAGACAACTTGATCTTGGAGCACATATGAACACCTCTGCTGAAACCCGAAAGGTCGAATTGCTTTGGGCCGAGGAGTTCGACCAGAGTGCCGGCACCGGGGTAAACCCGACACATTGGAACCATGACATTGGTGACGGCACGGCCGCGGGCATTCCAGGCTGGGGAAATCAGGAACGCGAGTACTACCTTGAGTCAGCAGTGGCGCATGACGGAGATTCAAACCTAGTCATTCGCGCGATCAAGATGCCGAACGACAACGAGTACGACTGCTACTACGGCACACCCGCCGAATGGACAAGCGGAAAAATCACGACTTACAAAAAAGTCGGCTTCAAGTATGGGCGTATCGAAGCACGTATGAAAATGCCAAAAGGTATTGGCACCTGGCCTGCATTCTGGATGCTGGGCGTGAACATCGCAGAAGAAACCTGGCCTCATTGCGGCGAGATTGACATCTTTGAAGGCAAGGGAGTCGACCCTCGTGTCGTGTACGCAACATTGCATGGTCCGGGATATTTTGGCGAGACCCCACACGGAAAAATCATTCAGGCCGAAAGTGATTTGTGCGACGACTTCAATGTCTTTGCAATCGAATGGTCAGAAAACAAAATCAGTTGGTTCATGAATGACAATTGCTTTTTCAGCGCGACCGCAGAAGATGTTGCGCCAAATAGGTGGGTATACAACCAAGAGTTTTATTTGATTTTGAATCTCGCCATGGGAGGACAATTCACCGGTGCCATCGATGCTGAATTGCAAGCTGCTGAATTTGTTATTGACTGGATTCGTTTCTACTCGGTTGATGGCATCGGCGAAGTCGTTGTGCGCTGATGAGAACAAAACCAGCGAACCTGCTTCGCAACCTTGCATTCGCAACAATCACGCTGGCGACGGTGCTTCTCGCCTCGCTTCAGCTGCAAAACGCTTGGGCAGCCAGCAAAGCCCAAACCGGTCAGAACTGCACGATAGTTGGCACGGCCAAGTCTGAAACCCTTAGGGGAACTGCCAAGAACGACGTGATCTGCGGGCTAGGTGGCAACGACACCCTGATTGGTGGCGGTGGCAACGACATCTTGGATGGTGGCTCTGGCAACGACAAGCTGTTCGGACAAGCCGGCAACGACACCATGATTGGCGGCACCGGCGTTGACAGTTATGACGGAGGAACCGGTAGCAACCGCTGCGTGTGGTTGACCGGTGACAAAAACAAACGCCTATGCACCGTGTTGAAACTCTCAGCGTCGGTTCCTTCTGCTTCGCCGAGTGCATCGACCACACCGAGCAATCCCGCAAACACTCCATCGCCAACACCGAGCAGTTCGACCCCAAGCGGCGGTTCAAACCCAGTCACGCCGGTAGTTGGTTTGACAATCAATTTCGAAAACTCGCAGGCGGGCACGTCGTCGGTTGACTTTGGTGGGCAAGCCTCAGCGATTACCTCTGCCGGCCTACCGGCAGGTGGATCTGCCAACAACTACACCGCGCTAAAAACCGTTAAGGGTTCAATTGCCTGGTCTGGTGTTTCATTCTTTGCCAAGCCAGGAACCTCGCTGATTAACAGCACACAGAAAACTATTTCTGCAAATGTGTGGGCGTCTGCGCCAGGTTCGGCAATTCGTCTGAAGGTAGAAAACAACTCAGACCTGACGAAAGCCGTCGAAACCGACGCATTTACAACATCGGCCGGATGGCAGAGACTCACTTGGAACTTTGATTCAAACGCAAGTGGCACACCCGCATTTAACGCATCAACCATTTATGACAAGCTGACGGTGTTTCCGCAATTCGGTTCAACCACCGCAGGAGCGGTTTTCTGGATAGACGACGTATCTGTGTTAGGCGCAACGCCACCGGCGCTTGGCGCCCCAGCACCAACTCCAACGCCACCTCCTGTGGCACCGCCAATTACCGGAACAAAGGTTTTGCTCTGGTCTCAGGAATTCAATGGCGGTGCAAACTCGGTTGCAGACACATCGGCTTGGTCTAACGATCTTGGCGATGGAAACATATTTGGAAACCCCGGTTGGGGAAACAACGAACTGCAGTACTACACCAGCGACTCTGCACGACTCGACGGCGCTGGAAACCTCGCGATAACCGCAACCAAGACCGCGACGGGCTACAGCTGCTACATCGGCACCTGCTATTGGAAGAGTGCGAAATTGACCACAAAGCAGAAGGTTGGTTTCAAGTATGGCTACCTAGAGGTCAGGCTAAAGGCTCCCGCCGGAGCTGGAATGTGGCCGGCGGTCTGGATGCTCGGATCAAATATCACCGAGAACGGCGGCTCTGTGCCATGGCCAGACTCGGGTGAAATTGATATCTATGAAGGAAAGGGGTCTGCTCCATTCACGGTTTGGGGCACGCCGCACAATCGCAATATCCACTCGGGCGGAACGATAACCAGTTCAACCTCTCTGACAGAGAACTTTCACACTTATGCAATCAACTGGAGCCAAGACCGCATCCAGTGGTATTTCAACGGCCAGTTATTTCACGATTTCAAGGCAACCGACCCGGGTGCACAGCCATACCCCTTCAACCTTGAGTTTTACCTGATTATCAACCTCGCTATCGGCGGAGGTTTCGGAGGGGCAGTCGATCCGTCGCTGACCACGGGAACCATGTCGATTGATTACATTAGGTTCTATTCGAATGACGGAGTCGGACAGGTCTTTGTTCGCTAGCTGGTCTGTGCGCAAATTTCTCGGCAGGCTAACTGCTCTGGCCGTCTTCTGCTCGATAGCAATCAACCCGATATTTGTCGCCGACTCTGCACCCGCGGCTTCTTTGCCAACCGCAAGATTGGTTTCAACGAGCTCGGTCATCGCAACCGTCGACGCTACTGCTCTGTCAGCCGACTGGGCAAAGTACTATGGCGCCGGCCTAAAATTCACCCACGGATTTATCTCGGCCGGAACAACTTTCACCATGACCTGGCTAGCCACCGATGTAAATAACAAACCCCTCGCAAACGCTGCAGTAAAGCTTCAGGCAAACAAGGCATACAGTTCGAGCAATGCGAGATTTATCGCTGGCTGCACACCGATTGCAAATGTAAACGAGAGAAACGGCGCTGACATACCAGGTGTGACCGATTCGCTTGGAAAAGTGACCTTCACCATCACAAACCTCGACAGCATAGGCGAACCAGCAAGCACGAAAACTACCGAGCCAGACACAAACCCCAAGGGTGTTTACGGTCAATTCAGTTTGCAAATTGCAGATTTGAGTGATCTGCAACAGGCAAAAGAGATTGTTGAGATTCACGTGCTTGGCTCGGCCGCTAATGCCAATCAGCCAACATGTAATTCATGGGTTCCTCCGAAAGATGTCTACAAGAAGTGGGTAGCCGTCGCGCCCTCTTCGTTAAAGGTGGCAGCACCTAAAATTGCCGGACTCTCGATTTCACGCATGCTTTGGTCTGATGAGTTTTCTTCGAAGAAAGCCACCGCACCAAACACCAAATTCTGGACCGGCCGTTACTGCGGAACTGATCCGGCTAACGGTGGCGGTTCATACTGCTCCGGCGACCAATACAACGTACCTAGCGCTAACCGACACGATGGCTCTGGGCGCATGGCAATCACCACGAATCGAGTCGACCTCCCCAGAGGTCTCGGCGACTGTGGTGCGGCTTCTTGCCAGTTCTCCTCTGGTCGCTTCGACAGCCAGGCCAAGCTCTCTGTGCAATACGGCTACATCGAGGCACGAATAAAACTGCCCGCTGGCATCGGCCAGAACCCTGCGTTCTGGATGCTTGGCGACAGCATCACTAAGGTCGGTTGGCCAACCTCTGGCGAGATCGACATCATGGAACAGCCGCTAATCGGCGATTATCAGAACGCCGGTTCGCTGCACTACTCAACGACTCTTGGCGGATGTTGCGACAATCACACTACGTTCACTCGCTACTTCAACCACACCGACAATCTGGCTAACGCTTTTCACACCTATGCCATTGCATGGTTGCCCGGAAGGGTTGACTTCTATTTCGACGGTGAGCTCTATGGCACTCTAAGTAAGGCCAATGCCGCTACTTCTTATTGGCCATTTGATGCGCCGGGGTTTCTAATCTTTGACAACACAACACCTGGCAATAAATCACAGATGACCTGGAACAAATCAACGATGTTGATTGACTACGTGCGGGTTTGGCAACTAAACAAACATGGAAAAGTTTGGACTCACTAGAAACTATTCTTCAGAAACTAGGCAGACTCACGGATGATGAGCTCGGTGCTCAAGATTCTTGATGCCGGCTGTTCCCCGCCAATCAGCTGCAACATTGTTTCTGCAGCCGCAGCGCCGAGACCTACGATGTCTTGCTTCACAGTTGTCAGCGATGGTCTTGCTGTTTGCGAAAGAAGGGTGTCGTCAAAGCCAACGACTGCAATGTCATCTGGAACTCGCTTGCCACGTTCCTCAATTGCGTTAATGGCCGCTAGAGCCATCACGTCGTTAGCCGCGAAGACGCCGTCGAGATCTGGGTTGCTAGCAAGAAGTCTGATCATCAAAATTTTTGCGCTGTCATAAGACCAGTTGCCGTAGGCAATCAGGTTCTTGTTCAATTTCACGCCGTTCTCTTTGTGCGCTTGCTCGTAGCCACGAAGTCGATGTTGCCCAGCGCTAGCTTCGATGTCACCGGTGATAGTAGCAATGTTCTTGCAGCCGATCTTGAACAAGTGGTTGGTTCCAAGGAAGCCACCTGCCACATTGTTTGTGTCAACGAAGTGCAAATCAGGAGCGTCAGAAGAGGGGGTTCCGATTACCACTACAGGTAGTCCGCGATTCACCAATTTGCGAACTAGGGCATCCTTGTGCACCTGAGCAAAGATTGCGCCGTCAACTTCGTTTTTATCAAGGTAATGAGAAACTGGCCCGTCTTCGTCATCAAGCTTGGCAACAAGCAAGAGAGTCTGCATGTTGTTCTCCAAAAGAACGCGGCTTACTCCCGACGTGACCATTCCCCAAAATGGATCGCTAAGAGCGGTTATGTCATCATCGATAACGACGGCAATCAAGCCCGTTCTTCCGGTTGATAGAGCAATTGCAGCTCGATTTGGTCGATAGCCAACCTTTTTGGCAGCGTTCAGAACCGCTGACACTCTGTCTGGGTGAACTCTCGGGTCGCCATTGAAGACTCGAGAAACAGTTGCTTTGCTGACCTGGGCTAGCTCGGCAATCTCGTTATAAGTAGATCGCGTCAGCGATGAATCCGGCAAGAGACTCTCCCCTCAATCGTGAAACGCTTGTTTCACAGAGTATATCACTGGTGAAATGCGGTCAGTTGTTGTGCTTGATGACTTGACCGACGCCATCCACCGTGTAGTAGCGCACGTAGTCGAAGGTTATCTTCGCTGTGTTCAGTTCTGGATCGGTCGGGCCACCAACGAAGTTGCCACCCATGGCTAGGTTCAGAATGATGTAGAACTCCTTGTCAAACACCCACACTGCAGCTGGGCTAGAACCGATGTAGTCGTCTTTGGTCAGCTTGTGATATTGAACGCCATCGACATACCAGGTGACCGAGTTAGGGGTCCAGTCGATTGCATAGGTGTGCCACTCGGTCTGTGGTGTATCAAGTGTTGTGGTCGAGCCATTGCTGCCGTTCGGGCCGTGCAGGGTTCCCCAAAGCATGTCTTCGTTTTGACCCTTGAGCTCCATAACGTCAATCTCGCCACAGCCCGGCCAAGGTCTTTCGGCGATGTTAGCACCGAGCAGCCAGAAGGCTGGCCAAACTCCTTGGCCCAGAGAACTCTTGGCACGAGCCTCGAAGCGACCGTAAATAAAGCCGACCTTCTTGTAGGTGACCAGTTTCGAGCTGATCCATTTGCAGGTGCCGTAGTAACACTTGTACTGAGAAGCGCCCGAGCGAGTTGCATCAATCGAGAGAGCTCCGGCTCCCGTGAAACTTGCCTGCTTCTTTAGGTACCACTGCTCCTCTTTATTACCCCAACCAGCATTCTTGAAGGCAACGCCGTCGCCCTCTTGAAAGTCCCATTTGGTGCTGTCAACAGCGCTGCCGGCTGCGGCATCGAATTCGTCAGACCAGGCAAGCACATATTCCTTTGGCTGATCATCTGGAACAAATGATTTGGTTACAAATTTGTTGAGCGCAAAACCACTTGCTTGAGCTGAAATTGAAACTTTGAATTCTGAGAACGAGGCTGAGGCTGCAAACTTGTATTTGGCAGAAACAGCATTCTTAATTGGGCTGCCGTCTTTGAACCACTGGTACTTTACCGACTTTGTCGTTGGTGAGATTTTCAAATTGCTCACCTGCAAGGTTGTCTTGGATGAATCGGCGAATGCAACGTAGGTGTTCGAAGCGATTGATGTTTTGCCTACCACGAGCGCATTAGAAACCTTGGTTACGGTTTGCCCCGCGATGCTAGCTGACTGCCGAGCCTGAATTGTCTTCAGATTCATTGAAGAAGTGATTTTTAGTTGCGGCGACTTAGCGGTGGCTATTACTTTTCCGCTTTGCAACCAAACAAATGTTTGACCCGAGGCATCTGGCCAGGTCGCGAGCGTGAGTTTTACGGTCTGCCCGACTTTAGCCGATTCAGTTATTGTCGGTGATGCGTAAGAAATCTCTTGTGCAACCGCAACTTCTTTGACGATTGGCGAAAAAAGAATCCCAAATATTGCTAGCGCTGAGAATAACTTCTTCATGAATTCCTCTGACTACAAATGTTTTGTGGGTGGGGCAAAGGCAGCCCCACCCACAAACAATTGACTTTTAGTTAGCCAACCTTCACAGTCGTCTTGTAGGTCTTGCCTGCAATAACAACCGAGATGGTCTTGGTTCCCTTGGTGACCGAAACCGTGTAGGTCAGTTTTCCTGACGCTGGCAGTTTCTTAGTGGCCTTTGGCAAGCCGGTCACCGTTACAGAGGCCGAGCTTGATGCCTTGCCCTGAATGGTGATCGAGACCGAGTACTTGCCCTTCACGGCCTTGGTGGCCGCAATCGCCGCAACTCCGGTTGGACGGTTAGTGAAGTGGAACTCTGTCATGTCAGCAACATCAGCCAGGCCGGCTACCTCAGGCCAGAACTGGCTGAAAACAGCGCCCTTGCCGGCTAGCGGCATAGGGGTTGTTAACGAGGCAGGAATTGCCTCGCCGGCAGTGTCAGTGTTCTTCATGTGAAAGACAACCGTGCCGAAGGCGTCGGTCTTGCCAATCCAGAGCGCCTTATCGGCGTCGACTGGCTTGGTGAGATCTGCCGCTGTCGTGCCATCGGTTACCTTGGCATTCGAACCGCTGTTTGCCTTGCCAACGTGCAGTTTCACCTCTTGATTTACCAATGGCTTGCCGGCGTTGTCTTTGACCGAGTAGGTCATGTAGGTGTTTCCACCAATTGGCATGTAGGCCTGGCGAACGCTGATTCCCTTTGCATACCAAGCGTTGTCGACCGAGAAAAGCTTCTCTAGATCTGCACGGCCAACCGAGTTGACGTCGGTAAGCGCAGGTGTAGCAAGGCGAATGCTTGGAGCGGTGGCTGGGCCATTCGCTACTGGTGTTGGGTTCTTGTAGTAGTGGAATTCGGTCATAACCGAGTGGTCTGGCTTCTCGCCGTTTACCTGTGGCAGCAACTGAATGTACAACGCATCCAGTGAAGTGCCAGGAATTGTGTCGTCAGTCCAGTTTGTTGGTTTCGGCTCACCCTCGCTCGCATCGTTGAGGTTCACCAACGTGAACGAAACGTTTCCGAAAGAATCGGTCTTGCGAATCGGGTTAGCCTGATCGAACGGAGGCTTGTCTACACCATTGGTCTTCAAACCATCAACACTTACGATGGCGGTCGATCCCGAATAGCCCTTGCCGACTCGAAGATTCACAGGAGTGTCGATGAACGGGTTACCGTTCTTGTCTTTCACGTGATAGGTCACGGTGATTGTCGACCCAACCGGTGCCCAGGTCTTTGTGAAAGTTAGTCCGGTTCCGAACCAGGTGTTGGCCACCCAACCGTCTGCCATCTTCTGGTTGTCAGCCTTCATGCTGATCATGTCGTCAGTGATTACCGGCGAAACCAAAGAGATGTATGCCTCGCCAGAGGCCGTGGCTGCGTTGGCGGAGACTGAAATGCCGGTTACTCCAACGAAGCTCAGTACAAGAGCTCCGAAAAAACCGACTGCCTTTTTCCAATTGCGGTTCATGATTTTCCTTTTTCTACTTGATTTCATTTTTTGTCAGCCACAAGGCATTAACCCTTGACGGCACCATCCATGACACCGCTCACGAGCCTGCGGCCGACAAAGATGAAGAGCAACAAAAGCGGTGCGGTAGCCATAAAGGCACCACCCATATTCAGCGCATAGTCGAGAACGTAGCTGGCCTGCAACTGAGTTACCGCAATCTGGGCGGTGTAGTTATCGGGCGAAGCGAGCACCAGACCCGGCCACAAGAAGTCGTTCCAAGTGGCCAAGAAGCTAAAGAGACCCAGCACGAAAGCACTCTGGCGAATGATTGGCAAGACGATGCTCCAGTAAACCCTCAGCACTCCGGCGCCGTCGATGCTGGCCGCCTCAAGTAGTTCGTTGGGAACCTGGGCATCGATAATCTGCCGCATCCAGAACACGCCAAAGGCTGTGACCAGTGCCGGAACTATAAGGGCCAGCAAGGTGTCGAACCAACCCACAGCCGAGATAAGCATAAACAACGGGATGATTCCGAGCTGGCTCGGAAGCATCATGGTGCCGATAACAAACAACACCATAAAGCGACGGCCCTTGAAGTTGAGCTTCGCAAAGGCAAAGCCGGCGAGTGCCGAGAAGAAGACCTGGGCAAGGGCAACGATTGTGCCGACGATGAGCGTGTTGAGCAAGGCGCGGTTGAAAGGAACAACCGAGTAGACATCGGCTACAACCTTGAAAAAGTTTCCACCTGGAATAAGCGTGGGTGGGTTCTTTGAGATCTCTTCTGATCCATTAGAAGCAACCACGAACATCCAGTAGAAAGGAAAGACTGAAGCGAAAGTGACCGTAGCGAGAATGATGTAACCCATCAACGACATGCGACGGCTCTTTGGTTTTCTGCGCCAGAACTTCTTTATCGATTTTGGCCTTACCGCTGTTGTGCTCATCGAGTGTTCTCATCTGCTAGGCGACGGGTTAGGAAAAAGTTGATTGCAGACACGATGAGCACTATGAAGGTGATGAGAATTCCAACCGCAGCTGCATAGCCCCACTGGTAACTCGCGAAAGCCTGTTCGTACAAGAACAATGTCAAGGTTGAGAATTGTCTTGAAGAACCACCGGATAGACCTCCACCAAGAGTTAGAGGTTCGGCGAAGACCTGCAGGCCACCGATGGTTCCAACGATTAGAACGAAGGTGATTGTGTTTCTGAGACCTGGCAGTGTGACATATAGGAATTGCTTCCAGGCGTTGGCACCATCGAGCGAGGCGGACTCATACAGTTCATTAGGAATAGCAAGCATCGAAGCCAAGAAAATTAGAGCGTTGTAACCCATCCAGCGCCAGGTAATCATGCTGGCAATGGCTACGTGACTTGCAAAACTGTTTTCGATGAAGTCCACTCTTGGAAAACCAAAGAATTCAATAACGTTGTTGACCATGCCGAAGTCACGTCCGAAAAGTTGACCAAAGACAATGGCCACTGCAATAACAGAGGTGATGTTTGGAACCAACAGAATAGTTCTCCACGCAGTTGCGCCTTTTAGAAATTTGTTGCGCAAAATTGCCGCTAGGCCAATAGATCCAATCAGAGCCGGGAAAGTCGCGAGCACCCAGATTTCCATGGTGTTGCCTAGCGCTAACCAGAAACGGTCGTCTGCCAGCAGGTCTTCAAAGTTTTTTAGACCGATGAATTCGATTTCGCCGATTGGATCCCAGTTATAGAAAGCGATGACCGTTGAGTACACGATTGGAGCTAGACCAAAGATTAGAAACATCACAAAGAACGGAGCGGTAAAAACATAACCCCACTTGCCGTTTAGCGAAGCGAGGCCGCCAGCGTTTTTGTCACTCTGAATTTTCTTTGCGCGCCAAGGCGAGGGAGCCGGCTTGCGCCGGCCACCCTTTGAGCCTTGTCGAGACAACCCGCTGGGTTTAGTCGAATCGTCTATTGCGGTCATTGGTTTGTGCCCTAGTTACCTGACGACAAACACTTGTCTTTAGATAGCGCCGCTAACGTGGCAGTCCATGAGGCTGCTGACGTTTGCTTCTTGGCTTGAACTCGACCGAGCCCGGCCCCGAACGCCATGTCAATTGCGCGTTGGCAGGTGCCCTCGAAAATCGGCTTGAGCTTCAGCATTCCCTCACCATAGATCTTGCCAACAGGCGCATTGTTGAAGAACGGGTCTTTGTAGTCAGCAACTGCTGGGTCCTTGTAAGAGGCAAGAGTTGAAGGGTACAGTCCAAATTTCTTGAACATCTGCAGCTGCTGAGCAGGGGCTAGGTACCAGGTCATGAAGTCGTAGGCCGCTTGCTTGTTTACAGCTCCTGCTGGAATTGTGAGTTGGGTTCCACCCACGTTTCCACCGCCGCCCGGTACGGTGGCGATGTCCCACTTGCCCTTCGTTGCCGGGGCCTGAGCCTTGATGTACTCGGTCATCCATGCTGGCGAAAGAATTACAGCGAACTTGCCGTTGTTCATTCCGACCGGCCAGTCAGCAGTGAACTGCGCGGTCTTCGAACTGATTCCCGAGTTCATCGCGTTGACTGTGGTATCCCACGCTTTTTTGATTGCAGGGTTTGTCTTATAAACCAATTTGCCAGCATCGGTGCCATTGTTCTCGTAGTACTTCGCGGTTCCTTGGTTCAACATCGCGGTGTAGATGCTGCCGGCATCATCGATGAACGAGAAATTCTTTTTCTTCTGCGCAGCCGTTAGCTTTGCAACGTACTTCTTACCTGTGGCGATGAACTTGTCCCAGGTCGGCCATAATTTTCCAACTGCGTCTCTATCTGTCGGAAGCCCAGCTTTCTTAAATAAGTCACTTCGATATGCAACTTCGAGACCGCCCGCGTCGGTTGGAATGCCGATCACGCTGTCGTCATAACCAACGCCTTGCTCCCAGCGCCACGGAAGGTAGTCGGCCTTGAGATCAGAGCCAGACAATCCAGCCTTCACGCCGGCGGCAACGTTGGTGTCAGAAGTTTCCATCTTGCGCAAATCTTGGAAACACGATGGTGTTGCGCGCCACTTGCCTGAGTATGCAACTTCAACGGCAACGATGTCTGGGCCACCGAGCTTTTTTGTGAGCTTGTAAGCCGCACACTGCGTAATCAATTTGGTTCCGTTGACGTCATCAAGGTTGTATTTGGTGTACTCGATAGTCACGTTCGGGTGCAGTGCTTGATATTGTCTGACAAAGTCTCGCTGGATTACATCTCCGAATGACCAGACTGTAATTTTGACTGGTGCATCTGCTGATCTCGCTGGCTCGATGCCAATCGACAGCACACTCAAAAGAGCTAGTGCCGAAGTCGCGGCTAGAACGCGCTTCTTTGCGAAAAACTTAGCCATAGTGGGAATCTCCTAAATCGACTTTAAGTGGTGTGAAACCGATTTCACAAAGTAGAGTCAACACAATTAGAATTGAGAGCGCAACTGAATCCCCGTCTGTAAGCCGATTCGTTATAAAAGCGTGACACGGGTCAAACGGTGATTGAGTAGCATTCTAGTAATCCGTGAAAGGCGTTTCATGAAAGTCAGCTCGATTGTCAAGATGCTCGTAGCGAGCCTGAGCATCGCCAGTCTCGCCCTAGTGGTTGCCTCGGCCCCGAGTCAGTCTGCAACCGCTGCAACGACAAAAAAGCTGCTTTGGTCTCAAGAGTTCAACGGCAAGAAGCGCGTGGGCATCGACAAGCGCTACTTCACTCACGATCTAGGAAACGGCTTCGGGTGGGGAAACAACGAAAAGCAGTATTACACCGCAAGTTCGTCAAACATTCTCACTGATGGCAAGGGCAACCTGGTGATTACCGCGAAGCGCATTCCCGAGACCTCTTCTATCTTAAATTTCTGCGATGACTGTCAATTTACGAGCGCCAAGGTCAAAACGGCCGACAAGCTGGGCTTCATGTATGGTCGCCTCGAGGCACGCATTAAGACACCGGCTGGCTCAGGAATGTGGCCAGCTTTCTGGATGCTTGGCGCATCGCTCACCGAAGGTGACACCTGGCCCGACTGTGGCGAGATAGACATTCTTGAAGGAAAAGGGTCTGAGCCGAACCGTGTCTACGGCACTGTGCACGGCCCAGGCTACTTTGGTGGCGACGGTTCGCAGAAAGGCTGGGGCTTCGATCACACAGTGCCGCTGACTTCTGGGTTCAATGTCTATGCAATTGAATGGCGAAAGAACGCAATCGACTTCTATTTCAACAACAACAAGTACTACACCATCACCGCGTCACAGGTTAAGCCAAATGCTTGGGTTTTCAACCGGGAGTTCTTCTTAGTTCTAAACTTGGCGACCGGCGGAAACTTCGAGCCGAACATTGACCCAGCCGTGCAATCTGGGTCTCTTACGGTTGACTACATTCGCTACTACTCGGTTAATGGAGTCGGCAAGCTAATCAAGCACTAGCCAAGTCGGGTCTGCCGAGGCGCATAGTCTTAACCCAACGCCTAAACATGAGACGGGTGGGCAGATGAAGAGACCGAACCGCTTTGCGCTTCCGGCGATTTTGACGATACTACTAATGCTCAGCGCCACACCAAATTCCCCCAGCTCGGCCGAGCCAGTGACTTCAACCGCTTCGACTCTGCAAAACGGCGCCGATGTGTCTTGGCTGCCCGAGATTGAGCGAGGTGGCTCGAAGTTTTACGACGCCAGAGGACGAAAGATTGACCCACTGGTGCTCATGAAACAGTCGGGGCTAAGGGTTGCTCGGGTTCGGCTCTGGGTTCAGCCACCCGACGGGCGTTCTTCGATAAACGAAGTCTTAGCGCTGGCCAAGCGCATCAAAAAAGCCGGTTTGGCGTTTGCGCTCGATTTTCACTACAGCGACTGGTGGGCAGATCCGGGCAGTCAGACCACACCTATTTCTTGGCAAGGGTTGAACCAGTCTGAACTCGAACAGAAAATAAATGAATACACGTCAGAGACATTGGCTCGCTTCGCCCAGCAACAGACCTCTCCGCAGTGGGTTCAGGTTGGCAACGAGATCGCCAACGGCATGCTCTGGCCCACCGCCAAGCTAAACACCTGGTCAAACGAAGAGTTCAAGCGACTCGTGGGTTTGTTGAATTCGGCTTCATCGGCAGTCAGGGCTTCTTCAGGCAAACCGAAAGTAATGATTCATCTTGAAACCGGTGGCGACTCGGCTAAAACAAAATCGTGGCTGACCATGGCGCTTGCAAATGGCCTCACTGCCCCGGATGCAATTGGTTTGAGTTACTACAGCCAGTGGGGTGGGCCACTGAGTAATCTCGAGAAATCGATTTCGGTTGTGACCGATGAGTTTAACCTGAACGTTGCGATTGCAGAGACCGCATACCCAAATACTCGAACATCGCCAACCAAACAGGTGCTTGACTCGACCAAAGCTCCGCTGCCAGGTTTCTCAATATCCCCGAGCGGTCAGGCGGCCTACGCAACTAAGTCGTGTGCAGTGCTTCGAGCGAAGGCGGGTAGCAAATCTATCGGCGTTTGGTGGTGGGAAGGTTTCTCACCCAATAAGGCAAAGCTACAAGATGAGCTCGGACCTTCTTACATCTCAAGCTCTTCACTCGTGACAATGGCTGGTCGTGCAAATGCGGCCATGCTCGCGCTCGGCAAGTGCAAATAACTCTGCTTTAGATTTCGCCTCGGTCGAGACCGGCCAAAACTTCTTTTGCACGGATGCGCAACTCGGGCAAATCTGTCAGACGTTTGAGGCCGAAGATCTGCTGACTCATGCGGTGATTCTTGGTGAACGCTTCGGCGTGACGATCGAGAAAATCCCAGTAGAGAGTGGTGAACGGGCAGGCATCATCGCCGACTCGTTTTTTGGGGTCATAGACGCAGCCCTTGCAGAACTGGGTCATGCGGTTCAGGTATGCCCCGCCGGCCGCATAGGGCTTGGTCATCAGCACCCCGTTGTCGGCGTGCACGGCCATGCCAATCACATTCGGCACCATCACCCAGTCAGACGCGTCGATGAACTGTTCGCGCATCCAGTCGAGAAACTGCTGCGGGTTGGTGCCGGTGACAAGGGCCAGGTTGCTGAGCACCATCAGTCGCGGAATGTGATGCACCCAGGCGCGCTTCTCGATGTCGGCCACTACCCCGCTGACGCAAGCCATCTTAGTTTTGGTCGAGTCGGTGAACGCCGGCAGCAAGTCGCGGTCGGCACCGAGGCCATTTAGGTTTCGATAGTCGTCACCCAAGAACCAATACATGCCGTTGATGTATTCACGCCAACCAATTACCTGACGAATAAAACCTTCGACAGATTCAACGGGATAACCGCCGCGCGCAAATGCCTTCAACGCTGCATCAACTACTTCGCTCGCGTGCAACAGGCCAACGTTCATGTATGGACTCAGCAGTGAGTGGTGCAACGCCCACTCGTCTGCGGCAATTGCATCTTCGTATGGACCAAAGTTGGCGAGGTGATGTTCAACAAAAAAATCCAGTTGCGCGAGCGCACCTTTGCGAGTGGTTGCCCAAGTTGGTTTTGCCTCGTGCTCAAGTTCTGCGGCAACCGCTAGATCGATTTCGTCGCGTTCGTGTTTGAGATGCGGTGGCCACACATAGTTCTTTGGTGGTGGCAAACGATTCTCATCGTCGTAGTTCCAGCGACCACCAACCGGTTCACCGCTTTTCATGAGAACATCGAGTCGCACGCGCTGCGCACGATAGAAGTTCTCCATGACGAAACGCTTTTGCTTGCCGGCCCAAAG
>Ga0208225_1000046_pt1 | contig 31927 bp, 22 predicted proteins | sample LakMenEpi15Jun10_FD_150701 | JGI IMG/M metagenome (GOLD analysis project Ga0208225, IMG submission 150701) | Freshwater microbial communities from Lake Mendota, WI - 15JUN2010 deep hole epilimnion (SPAdes) | ecosystem: Environmental > Aquatic > Freshwater > Lake > Epilimnion/Euphotic zone ... | reverse complement strand
TGGCGGTATAGTTCGGCCAAGTACCCAGCGAGAAGTCATGCTCGAGGAGATCCGTCGAAACGGGGTAGTAGAAGCCGAAGAGATCCTTGATTCTCCCAGCACGGCAACTGCAAAACTCAGCGTCTATGCTAACGCATGCGACGTCAAAGGTGACTCGCTCGATGTTCTGATCGAATCCTCCAGCGAGTGCACTGCGACCGACTTGCGAGATGGTTACTTGATGGAGTCTCACCTATACGAGTACTTCTCACTTAAGAACAAGCAATTGCGCCGAAGTAACGAAAAAGCCGTTGCTGCTGGTGAACTGCTGATCTATCCGAAATCGTACTCGAAAGAAGAAGAATTCAATCCGCTTAAAGGTGTTGTACTCGGTGGAGCTCGCTTGCGCGATTCCAGCCGACTCGCTGTTATCGTCAATCCCGACTACCGACACGCTTCGGTTGTAAAAGCCATGGAAACATCGATCAATCGACGTTTCTTTTATCAAGATGGTGGCAAGCAGAAGACGGTTGCAACGGGTAAGAACGATTACGAGATTCGCTTGAGCCCATTACCGAAATATCGGTTTGACCCACCCCACTACTTGGGAACCGTATTGTCCTTGGGATATCTTGAATCTGAAGAACAGATTCAAGAACGCATCGACGGATGTCGCCGTTTGCTTGGCAATCCACAAACTGCCCGTCAAGCAGCTTGGGAACTCGAAGCGATAGGATCGAAGACTGCTGCCGAAGTCCTCTCGGTTGCCTTAGCAAATCCCGATGACGAAATTCGCTTCTATGCAGCTTACTCCTTAGCGCACTTCGACCGCGAAGAATGCATCCCCATCTTGCAAGATCTCGCAAGATTCCAACCGAAGTTCCGTGCCCATTGCTTGATCGGTCTTTGCATTAACGAGCATCCGGCCGCGCGAGCAGCTCTTGAAGCTTTGCTGCAAGAGCCCGAACCAGAACTTCGTTTCGGTGCTTATCACTACCTCTACCTTCGCGATCATCGCAATCCAATGGTCGCTGGTGAGAGGATTGGCGAAGCGTTCCGCATGGTTTCGATCCCCAGTTCGCATTCGCTCGTGGCCGTATCGATGGAACGCAGACCAGAAGTGATTGTATTCGGGAACAACCCTGAAATTCGTTTGACGAAGACTCTTGAGCCATCCCCTACGCTGCGTCTCTCGCCGATGTCGAGCGGTTTGGTGAGAGTAGCGAAGAGGACGATCTCGGGTGAAGTGTTGCAATCGATTCACTCGGCCGATGTGGTGTCCTTGATCAAAGCCATGCCGGCAATCGAAGGCAACTACAGTGACTTGGTACATCTGCTCGATGCTCTCGAGCAGTGTCAAGCTTGCTCGGCTCAAATTGCCTTGCATCCGTTGCCGCGCACCGCTCGCTTGTACGGTCAACCTGATGCCGCAGATCCTTCCATCATCAACGAAACATCGACCGAAGAAGAAATGACTTCCTCGGATGAAATGCCAGTGGGCTCAGGGTTTGAAGCCAATGTAGGATCGGAAAACGGTGTAGGGTCGCAAGACGGTAGATGGTCAGAAGACGGCAGGGAATCCGACGCCGCAAGCAGCGATGCGCGAGCATCGGCTCGACCGAGAGAATTCTAAACACGACGGTCCCGGATTCCCTATGTTAAAGGCGCTGGAACTTGTAGGTTTCAAAAGCTTCGCGGATCGAACGCGGTTCGATTTCCCTGAGGGAATCACCGTAGTGGTCGGTCCGAACGGATCGGGCAAATCGAACGTCGTCGATGCGATCAAATGGGTGCTAGGTACCCAAAGCGCCAAGGCTCTGCGCGGATCGGAAATGTCCGATGTGATTTTCAAGGGCTCGGCAGAAGGGGGTCGCAAACCTGCCAACAGCGCCGAAGTCACCCTTGTTCTCGACAACCGCACCCGCATCCTCGAACTCGATGCCGACGAAGTCGAAGTCTCTAGGCGAGTGTATCGCAGCGGTGAAGGTGAGTATTCGATCAACGCAAGACCTTGCCGTTTGAAAGATGTTCGGGATCTGTTTCGTGGGACCGGGGTCGGGGTCGATGCATACAGTTTGATTGAACAAGGCAAGGTGGATCGACTGTTGCAGTCTTCCCCCAAGGACCGACGCTCTATCTTCGAAGAAGCCGCGGGTATTTCTCGATTCAAAGCGAGAAAAGCAGAGGCTGAGAAGCGACTGAGCCGAGTCGACCAAAACATGGTTCGCTTGCACGACATCGTCGAAGAAGTCGGCGGAAGATTGCAGACTCTGAAGAATCAAGCGACGCGAGCTCAACGGTATCGTGAACTGACCGCCCAAATGCATCGCAAACGCGTTCAGCTTGGTCGCCTCGAACATCGCGAACTCCAGGATAATTTGCATCAAGTCGTCACACGCATTGCGGAAGCAGACGAACAACGCGAACAATTGCAGTCCCAATCCGTCGAAGTACAGCGGGAATTAGATGCTGCGGTGGAGCGTCAACAACAACTCCAAAATGAATTGGCAGCTTGCAATCGCGATATTCTCGACACGCAAACCAGTCATGCCCAGAAAACTGCTGAACTTACATCATCCCGCCAGAGGCATCTCGATTGGGTCTCTGAGCAATCAAGTCTGCGAGATCGTATCGAGTCTTTGCAGAGGCGAGTGACGCTTAGCGAAAGCGAGATTAATGACCGAAGGAACGAGCTGCAGGAACTCGAAGAGCAGCGGAAGCTTTGGGATGAACGCGCACTTCAAATCGAGAAACAAGCGACCGATCAAGAAGCCACCGTGATCGACTCGAGGAACAAGCTCGACGTGATGCGTGGAGATACCCAAGCCGCTCGAGATCGGATCGCGAAATGCCGCTACGATATCACGTTGCACGAAACGCAACTCGAGCAAGCCACCGATGCGATCGACCGAACGCGAAACGAACACAGCGGTTTGATCGGTCAAATGGAGAAAATCCAAGCGAACCTCGACCAATTGACGCGGCAAAATGACCAAGTCCAGACGCAACACATTCAAGCCCAATCCGAACGGGACGCGGCTGTCGAAGAACTCAACGAAGCTTCGCGTCAACAAGATGAACAACGACAGAATGTACTTGATTTGCAGTCGCGTGTAGAAGCTTTGCGCGAACGATACCGAGTGCTTGAACAACTCGAAGATCAGTTCACCGTTGCGGAAAAAGGTGGGCAACAACTGATTCGCGCCACTCAGCGGCTTGTTGATTCTGTACAAGAATCCGATCGCTTCTCGATCGAGCGAAGCATGATTGAGAGGGGAGCGAAATCGATTCAAGGTATCGTTGCGGATTTGATCTCGTCCGATTTGCATCTGGCTCCTCTCGTCGACGTCGCCTTAGGTTCCCATGCCGATGCAGTCGTTCTTGCAGATGGCCAAGTTGTCGACTGGATTCAAGAAGGCCGAATACAACCCGAAGGACGTGTGACACTGCTACGACTCGATCGATTACCCGCTCGTCGCACCGGTGAGAAAATACAACTCGACGGTCTGCGTGGAGTCCTCGGTCGCGCTGATCGGCTCGTGCGGTTCGCAACGACTCACGAACATCTCGTCCGATCGCTACTTGGTACAACTTGGTTCGTCGAATCGCTGACCACTGCGCTCGAATTGAGCCACCTTCGCGGAGCCGGACTGCGTTTCGTAACTGCGGAATGCCAACTAATCGATAGCGACGGAAGCATCACTATCGGGTCACTCCAAGCTGGACTTGGGCTAGTCTCGCGTCGCAGCGAAATGCTTGCCACCCAAGAACAAATCGATCAGCTACATTCTCAATACGAAGAAGCCAAACGGCAGTATACCGAAACTCAAGCGGTCTTTAAGACTGCATCGAATCGGGCGAGAGAAGCCGAATCGCTGGTGCATCAAGCCGACCGTTCGCTTGTCACATTACAGGAACGCATCTCGGCGATGAGTGACCGCGCTCATGCGATGCAATCCGATATCGATGCGAAGCAACTCGAGCTAGCAGAACGGGTCCGATACGAATCGGAATTGCTTGACCTAATCGCGAACCGCAAGTCGGAACTTGAACAACTTCAGCAAACCGCCGATGAATGCCACAAGGCTTGCTCGACGCTTGAACGAGAACTCGAAGGACTCGAGAGCATCAGCCGACAATTCAACAACGACCTGGTCGAGAAGAGAGTCGAAACCGCGCGACTGGAGCAACGGATCGATGGCTTGCGAACCACCCTCGATCAGCTACTCCAAGACACCCATGAGCGCAATCATCACGTCCAAGTTGCTCAAGATGGACTCGATACACTCGATCAAAAACTTGTTGAGATCCAAGCGTCGATCGATCTGTTGAAGGTGCAAATCGAAGCTACCGAAGAGGAGCTTACCAAGCATCAGCAACGACGCCACGACGCAAATAGCGCATTGGAAACCCACCAAAGCAGTTTGCAAGAGATCACCAAAAACCGCGATTCAATGCAGCGACAACTCGATAAGTGGAGCGATCGGAAATCGACTCACGAACAAGAGCAAACTCGGCTTGCTGACGAAATCCAATCACTTCTGGTGCGATACCGTAACGATTACCAGATCGAACTTGGCAAGACGGGCGAAAGCGAGCAAGCCGATTTCGATTCCGACAATCAGATCAACGAGGATGAAAATCAGGATGAGATCAAGGATGAAGTCCAGGATGAAATTCAGGATGATCCAGATGTCGACAGGTACACGTTGGAAGCTCAGATCGGTCTGTTGCGGCAAGAGCTGAGCCAATCAGGGAGCGTCAATCTTGAAGCCCTAGAAGAGCTTGAGCATCTGCAATCTCGTTACGATACTCTTTCGGGTCATGAGCGCGATTTGCTCGAAGCGAAATCGACGTTGATCAAGACCATGCAGAAGATCGACACCGATTCGCAGTCGTTGTTCCTAGAGACCCTGGAAGCTATCCGGACAAACTTCCAAACCCTCTACCGCAAGTCCTTCGGTGGCGGCCATGCGGATATCGTCTTGGAGAATCCAAATGATCCGGAGAGCGGTATTGAGATCCTGGCAACTCCGCCAGGTAAGACCACCTTCAGCAACAGCTTGCTCAGCGGCGGAGAGAAAGCACTTACGGCCGTAGCTCTGATCATGGCTTTCTTCCAGTATCGTCCAAGCCCCTTTTGTGTGCTTGACGAAGTGGACGCGCCGTTCGACGAAGCCAACATTGGTCGGTTCGTCAGTGTCCTCAATGAGTTTCTCGACACCACGAAGTTTATTGTGGTGACCCACAGTAAAAAGACCATGACGGTCGCCGACATGATCTACGGGGTAACCATGCAGGAGAGTGGCGTTTCGCGACAAGTCTCCGTGAAATTCGAAGAAGTAAACGACCGAGGGGAACCGCTACGACGCGAACCACGCGCCGCTTAGCCTTGTCATAAACTTACCCATTTCCCCGAATTCCCCTGTATGTCCAGACCGTTTGTGCCGAATAAACCGACGAAGCCTATTTCGATCGACGTTTCGGCGTTTGAACATCGAGGTATCGGCGAATCGACGAATTTCAATCCAAAAACGACAAGCTGTCGAATAACGGCAAACTGTCTATTAACGACAAACTCGGTGTCGTCATGCAAATCCAATCCACACGATTCGGCAAACTTGAAATCAGTCACTCCGACCTGATCTTCATGCCCCATGGACTCATCGGGTTCGAAGATTACCGCCATTGGATTTTGCTAGCATCGGCTGATTCCGAGGAAGTTGCTTGGTTGCAATCGGTAGCGTTGCCTAATGTGGCTTTACCGATGATCTCGCCGCGGCGGTTCATCCCCGAATATCGACTTCACGTTCAACGCCGCGATTTGGATGTTCTCCAAATGCATGCGCGAGATAAAGTCTTCGTGCTTTCGATCCTCAATAAGAGTGGCAAGCATTGGACGACGAATCTCAAAAGTCCAATCATCATGAATTCCACGAAGCGATTGGCCGTGCAGGTGATCTTGACCGACGATCAACCTCTCTCGCAACCGATCATCCTGGCTGACGAACAAGCCTTGCAACAGGTAGCTTAGCAACCCGTTATACTGATTTAAGTGCATAGCTATCAGTTCATAGCTCTATTTGCGCAAGCAATTGTGCACCACTATCAGTAGTCAACCCAGCGCAGGCAACACAAAGCAAGCAGACCAGAGCAGGCAAGCATGAGTGGAAGTGTACAAGAGCACCGCAAGAAGGCTGAATCTCGTCTTAAAGTCGCAGTACTGACCGTAAGCGACACCAGAACCTTCGAGAACGACCTCGGCGGAAACCTTATCCAGAGCTTGATCGAACAAGCTGGCCACAAGGTGGTCAGCCGAGAAATCGTCAAAGACGAGCTTGAAGCAATCCAGCAATGCACCTTGCGACTCTTAGGCGATAACCCAGAGGCCAGTATCCAAGGGGCCAGTATCCAAGGGGCCAGTATCCAAGGGGCCAGTATCCAAGGGGACTCTCTCGATGAAGCACCCGATGCAATTCTAATTACTGGTGGGACTGGTTTAGCGGCTCGCGATCAGACCACCGAAGCGATCGAAGCCCTCTACGATGCGAGAATCCCAGGGTACGGTGAATTGTTCCGGATGCTCTCCTATCAAGAAATCGGGCCAGCATCGATGCTTAGTCGTGCCAGTGGTGGACGACGGGGAAAACAAGTGATCCTGACCATGCCGGGCTCGCCAGCCGGCGTACAATTGGCCATGGAGAAACTTATCGTCCCCGAACTTCCCCACCTGGTGCATCATGCCGGTAAATAATATCGCCCAAGGCCGACCCGTCGATCTGTTGTCCAACCGACGAAGAACGCCGCTGCTCTCCGGGTTTGACTTCTCCCTAAACCTGCTTACCCGGGGCCTACCTACCCGGGGCCTACCTACGCGGGGCTTACTTACGCGGGGCCTGTTTACCTTGGGCCTGCTCACCTTGGGCCTAACTGCTGAGAAATCTTCAGCTCAACCCCCTCCTTCTGACAACACGCCAGCTGCCAACACGCCCGCTGCGAACTCGCCAGCTGCGAACTCGCCTGTTGAAAACTCTGCTGCTGAAAACACGGCTGCCGATAAACAATCAGCCGAGAAAAAACCGGGCAACAACCCCGCACCCGCCGCGGCCGACGCAGCTTCAAATCTCTACAAAGTCCGCATTCAGTTCGACGTTCCGTATCAAGGCGATGCGGATCCGTTGCAAGTCGCCGATATTTACATTCCCCTTCGTGAAGACATCGAGCACGCACCCAAGCTACCAGGCGTTTTAGTTATTCACGGTGGAGCTTGGGTCGCCGGCGATAAACGATTCGATTCCGGCCACGCGCGCAAGATCGCGCAACAAGGCTATGTGGTCATGGCTATCAACTATCGGCTTGCGCCCAAACACAAGCATCCTGCGCAAGTTCAAGACTGTCGGCAAGCGCTGCGGTGGCTCCATGAGCATGCCCAAGAGTACCACATGGATGAGACAGCTTTAGGAGTATGGGGCTATTCCGCCGGCGGGCATTTAGCTGCCCTCTTAGCAACCGATCGAAAGGAACTTGATCCGCCGATCCGCGTCTGCGTTGCAGGTGGTGCACCTTGCGACCTATCGATGATCCCAGAAGACAGCCGAGTCCTCGCTGGGTTCCTCGGTGGAACTCGCAAACGGCTTGCAAATCTCTATGCGGAAGCTTCTCCGATCGAACATGTCACCCAAGACGATCCGCCGGTGTTGTTGTTTCACGGAGATGCAGACGAGTTGGTTCCGATCGAATACGCAAAGCGAATGCAAAAGAAGCTTTCGGAACACTCGGTAGAACATGAGCTGATCGTCTTGCCTGGCAAGTCCCACTTGATGGCTTTCGTCGATCCGCGTGGCATGAAAGCATCGATCTCGTTCCTCAATCGCTACCTCAAAGCTCCCCGTTGATTGAGCTTATTCGATGATCTTCTGCAGTCGCTCAAGCATCCCGTCCGCCACGTCGCGATGCTCATCGATCACGTTTTGGCTTTCACCTAAATCGGACTGCAAGTCAAACAACTGTAGCTTAGGGATCTTCGTGGGAACGAGTCTTAGTTCGACGTTGCTTGCGCGCTGAGCGTTCGACAAAAGTAGTTTCCAGCGACCTTCGCGGTACCCGAAATTCCCCGCTTGCCCGTTGTCTTGCTGAACCAATGCGGATCGCCCCGCCGCTTCGGGATCGAGTAGAACTTGGCTTAAGTCTTGCGAGTCTTGGAAAGCCCCAGGTGGGACTTGAGCCCCGGCGAGAGCTGCTGCCGTTCGAGCGTAATCGATCGTACAGATAACCTGCTCGCTGGTACGAGGTTGAATTCTCGCGGGCCACCAAGCGATCATCGGTGTGCGAGTACCACCTTCATAAACATTGTATTTGCCACCTCGAAGCGGACCGTTCGGATCATGATTGCCCAACGCTTCGATCGCGGAATCTTCGTACCCATCGTCGAGGACCGGACCGTTATCGCTACAAAAAAGGATCAACGTGTTGCGGTCAAGCTTGTTCGCTTCCAGCGAACGTAAAATCTCGCCGACACACCAGTCAAGTTCAACGATTGCATCACCGCGAGGGCCATGTTTCGTGGCACCAGCAAAGCGTTCGTGCACTACGCGTGGGACATGGATCGCATGCGAGCAAAAGAGCAAGAAGAAAGGGGTTTGACGATGGTTGGAAATCCATTGGTTCGCAGATTCAACCCATCGGTCCGACAGGTCTTCGTCCCGAAAGCGGGCGGATTGCCCTCCGGTGTAGAATCCGATGCGGCTTACTCCATTATGAATCGTCGCATTATGACCATGCGACCAATTCATCTTCAACTCTTGCCGATGTGTAATACCTGTGGGGTGATCTTCGCTGGGTGACTTATCGCCGACCCAAAGTGGATCGTTCGGGTCAAGTCCTCGCACCCGATCGTTCTCGACGAAGACTTGGGGAACCCGATCGTTGGTCGTAGGTAGCAGCAGGCAGTGATTGAAGCCGAAGTCCAACGGGCCGGGGCGAAGCGTACCGTTCCAATCTGGACCGTTCGGCCCACCCAGCCCCAAATGCCATTTGCCAATCACACTCGTTTTGTATCCGACCGACTGCAGAACACTCGCGATCGTAGGGGTGCCGGCAGGAATAATCGAAGGTGAGTTCGGGGGTGCGACACCGGTCCCCTTCTGACGAAAAGCATACTTGCCCGTCAAAAGGGAGTAGCGAGTAGGAGTGCACGTAGAGGCTGAGCAGTATCCACTAGTGAACCGAATCCCTTCGGCCGCGATGCGGTCGATGTTCGGCGTTGGAATCGAACTGGCTCCGTAACAGCCAACATCGCCGTAACCCAAATCATCGGCGAGGATGACAATGATGTTCGGTTTGTCCCCTTGAGTCTCTCTCAAGTCCCCGAAGTTGGCCAACGCGGTAGCGTTGAGAATCACGCCGATCAGAACCAAGCGAATCGATTTTGCGAAGTACATCAGGATACCTTGGGATTTGAATTGGAACGCCAGTCGTTGGGGTTCTCTCTGCGCAAATGAATTTAGCAGCGAAAGCTTGACGGGCTTCCAATATAACTGGTACCTGCGCGTAATTCGATCCACGAATATGGTATGTTAACACCGCAAGAAAAGTACTCGAGAACGCGATCTGCGATCGACACACGAAAGGTATGGATTATGCCACGAGCAACCAACGTTTTAGGAACGGAACTTCAATCCTGTTCGTTCGACCCGATGACCGGGTTTTTTCGAGACGGTTGTTGTCGCTCAGGGGCGGAAGACATCGGGCTGCACTTGGTATGCGCCAGGATGACAGAGGAATTCCTGATTTTCTCGAAGTCACGCGGAAATGACTTAAGCACCCCAATGCCGCAGTATCACTTCCCAGGGCTCAAACCAGGGGATCAATGGTGCCTGTGCGTCTTGCGATGGAAAGAAGCTTTCCAGGCAGGAGTTGCCCCTCAAGTGGTTTTAGAAGCGACCCACATTTCGACGCTCGAATTCGTCGACCTTGAAGATCTCGAAGCCCATCGATTTGAAGAGTAATCCACTCGATCCGAACCCAAATACTCATCGCTACAGGATTCTCTGAAAAGCACTTTTCATACGCTTGTAGCGGGGAACTGCCCCCTTAGAGTACACTGTGTTTGTAGAACTCGCTGTTCTTATAGAGCACCCGATCGAACTACGTCTTAAGTTATGTCTCGAGTTAATTTTTGCAGTTGAATTTTGCAGCAGAGCCCTTTGATGATCGAGCTAATGAACTTCGGCAAAGACTACGGCGAATTCACCGCCGTCGGGTCGATCGATATGAAGATTGCAGCCGGCGAGCTGTTTGGTTTCATCGGGCCCAACGGTGCCGGTAAAAGCACATCCATTCGCTTCTTGGCGACGTTGCTCAAGAGCAGTCGCGGTGATGGGACCGTCAATGGATTTAGCGTCAACAAGCAACCGATGGAAGTGCGCCGCAGCATCGGATACATGCCGGATGATTTCGGTGTTTACGACGGAATGAAGGTTTGGGAATTCCTGGACTTCTTCGCCGTAGCCTACAAGATCTCGCGCACACAGCGCAAGAAAGTGATCGGCGATGTTCTCGAACTGCTTGATCTGACACACAAACGCGACGACTTCGTCAATGGACTCTCCCGAGGTATGAAACAACGCCTCTGCTTGGCGAAAACCTTGGTCCACGACCCTCCTGTGCTTATTCTCGATGAACCGACCAGCGGCTTGGACCCCCGAGCGCGAATCGAAGTCAAAGCATTGCTCAAAGAGCTTCGCAAAATGGGTAAAACGATCCTCATCAGTAGCCACATCCTCTCGGAACTTGCTGACTGCTGCACATCCATCGGCATCATCGAACGTGGTCAACTGCTCATGCACGGGCCGATCGATTCTGTCTATCGACAAATCCGTCGCAACCGTATCGTCGAAATCCGTTTCATCGCGAACCAAGATGCGGGCGTTTCGATTCTGCGAAGCGATCCGAGCATGCGGGATCTGAGCATCGATGGAAACCGAGTCACCGGAGAATTCGAGACCGATGACGAAGGGCTCGCAGCCCTGATGAAACGCCTAGTCGATGGCGGTGTCCAAATGCGTTCCTTCAACGACAAAGACCCGACCCTCGAAGACGTCTTCATGCTGGTCACCAAAGGACTCGTCGCCTAAGGATGAAAACCGCGCTCGCTTGGATCCTTATCTCGATGGTCAAGTTCTACCAGCGAGCGATCAGCCCGCTCCTCTGGAGTTCTTGCCGCTTCACACCCAGTTGCTCGCAGTACATGATCGAAGCCATCGAGAAGTACGGGCCGCTCAAAGGTGCAGCGAAAGGTATCTGGAGAATCATGCGATGCCATCCGGGAACCCCCGGTGGCTACGACCCGCCCTGAGCGACGTCGGCTTCGCCCCTCTACGGTGCGCCCATCTTCAGTGCGCCTTCTCTACGGTGACCTATTTAAAGGTGCCTAACCTACGGGGCCTACTCTACGGGGCCTTATCGAAAGGTGCCTTCTCAACAGTAACCGATATCCATTGATGGTCGGATCCGAGGGACGGGAATCCTACATCGCGGTCAATCACTCGCCAATTGCTGGACACCAGCGCGTGATCTATCGGGATCCCAACGATTCCTAACCCGGTGGGCCATGTCGCAAAAAATCCACGGTAGTCCCGACTATCGCGCAGCGATGACTCGCGCAACATCGACCGGAACGCATGGCTCCAGGGCGTAATGTTCAAATCCCCTACAAGGATCAAATCGCTATCCTGCTCTTGAACCCACTTCCCTGCCGCCGCAAGCTGCTTGTCTCGCACCAAAAATCGATTGTCGAGGTTCGGAGACGAAGTATGCATCGCAAGCAGCTTTGTGGTCCGTTTGTTTTCACCTTTGGCAGGAAGTGTAGCTGCAAGAGACGGATAGCCAGTGGTGGCAAAATCGAGTTCTTCGAACGTGGTGTTAGGTATGCGAGTTAAAATCGCCAACCCTCGCGTGTTAGTCCGCGGTAACCACTGCGAATAAGGGTACCGATCGCGCAGTTCTTTCAATCCTTGAATATGGCCAGGTGTCAGTTCAAGCAATACAACGATATCGGCGTCGGCTTGCTCGATCGTGTCGAGTATCTCGCGATATCTATCATTTGCCAAAAGCAAATTCCACGAAAAGATCTTCAGACGGTTACTATTCTCTTGGTTGGCTATCTTCTTATTAGCTACCCCCAGATCAGCTTGCGCAGTCAATCGATGCAGCGGAAGCGCCGTCCATGGAGTCGTGACCCAAGCTAGATAGATAGCCGGTGGGAAAATGGCTAGAGCGTTGAGAACTCTCCAGTGACTCGGCGATCGCGATCCGCGAAGCCATCCGAGAAAGGCCGAGAATGCGATCCACAACCACAACGCAATGGTCACATGCCATAACGTATGGTTCATCAACTCAAAAATCGAATTGTCCGACCATTGCAAGTGAGCGATTCCTCCCGCCCAGCCCGGAAGACTGACGAGCAGGTTGCACGCAAACCAGAAAAACATGCCACACGTCCAGCGGCGATTCACAGCCGACAATCCTTTAGTTTGCGCAAGCTGATTCCGTTCTTCGTTGTTCTGCACCATAACCCCTTTTATTACAGTATTTCCTGGCAGAACATCTAACGCGCTGCGGCTTCGTAGATCGGCAAGTGCCGGTAGGTTACTTCCAACGATAGCAAGTTCATGGTCGTGACATACAAACGTCCGGCGTAAGCTCCCCAAGCATCGGGGATGGGCCCATCTGGGTCCCATGATCCCGCGTATGCACCTTGTGTCACTTGAGAATCAACTAAGATCGGATAAAGAGATTCATACCAAGACTTCCAACGCTCGCCTCCAGCATGATACAAGACTTGAGTCGCGTAGTACCAGTAGTAAGTGTCGCGTTGAGGAACAAGCTGAGTACCGAGGCTCGGCGGCCGACCTAGCAACCAGTCAGACCCACGTGCCATCATCGGATGTTCGCGATTCCATCCTAAATACAATCGCATGAGCAATCCAACACTGGTCATCACCGGTGTCGGTACTGTCCCATGTTTCGTCTCCGGAGTGTCGGCTAAGTAGTTGTAACGGTACAGATAGCCATCGGTCGCATTGGCTTGAGAATTCTCCAACCACCGTTGAATACGATCGTAGGTTTGTTGGGGCACGGTCAGCCCCGCAAGCTCCGCGCTTTTCAAAGCCATCATCGCCCAACCGGTGACGCTCGTATCGCTCCCTATCCTAGGTGCATATCGCCATCCACCCTCGCGTGGATCTTGACTCGCCACCAAAAAATCGATTGCACGCTGCGCGCTTGGTCGAAGGTTCTCATCATGGGTCATTCCGTAAGCTTCGCACAAGGCGAGAGCTCCGATCGCATGGCTATAAAGCCAAGCGTTTCGGTCGGAAGCGTTATCCATAGGCCGGTACAAATCACCATCTGGGCGCTGGCCATCGATCAAGAAGTTCAATGCTTTGCGGCAACTCTCCTGATGCTTCGCTTGTAAATGCGAGTATCCGGCACCTTGAAAGGAAAGAAGAGCCAAGGCAGTTGCGGCCGTGTCACTTCGCAAGAGTGTGCCGCGACCGTAGTCTTCTAAGTGCCACGAACCGTCTGCCCGCTGGTACTTGGCCAAGAACTCCAATCCGCGTTCGATGGCGGTTTCTGTCTTGCGTCCCAATGGCCCCATGGCTTGAAGATCGCTGCTTGAGCCTTCGCCGGCCGACTCACCCGCCAGCAAATCTTCCGTTCGTCGCATCCGTTGTTCGAACGCTGGGGCAGGGATCGGTACGAGACCTTTGGTGCCTGTAAAACCGCTAGCCGTACTGCTTGGCGATCGGCGGAATTGATTTAAATCCTCTGTTATCGTACCGATTGCAGATCCGACATCACTCAGCGGAACCGACATCTCTCGCGATGCCCCATTGCGCATCGCTGGCGGACCAGACCTGCCAAGTTTCGGTGCGCTCAGATCTGCTAGATTGGGTTCTGCTAGATTCGGTTCTGAAGCGCCCCGTTCTTTTGGAGTGAGAATTGGGGCACCGACCGGGGCAGGGGAGCGCAAGGGTTGTTGGTCGATCGATCTGGGCGCTCGCCGCTTGTCGATGGAAGTTGGGTCGGCAAGCATCGCAGCAAGATCGTCAGGTGCTCTGAGGTTGCGATTCATGGGTTGCTCGGTAGAAGAGTTCGCAAGATTCGGTTGCGAAGTATCTGAATCGACCGGATTGCTCTCGCTCGTTACGTTTGGTTCTTTAGGTATTGGGATAGGCGAATTGTTGATTCGATTTTGAGAAAGTTGCGTATTGCGTTTTGGAAACATCAATCCGTCCCGCGTTGCCGGGTTTTCGGGGGGGATGCTCGAAGCGGAACTGGAGAGGGTTTGATCCAGTGCGCGATCCACTTGACGATTCATCGATTCGCTAACCGGAGCCTGCGGCGCGGGCACAGCGCTAACCGGGTTGATGTTAGAGAGGATTTGCGAAAAAGCAGACGAAGGTGGTTCAGCGATCCTCGAATCCTCTCGCATCGATTGACGATTGCGTTCCAACGGAGTCGCTTCGCTGACAGGTAAGGATTCCGTGGGAAGTTCCGTTTGCGAAACATCCTCGAAGGGGATCACTTTGCTTGCTGGATCGGAAGTTCGCTCGTTGAGAACATTCGTATCGGGACGCATAGCGGTCTCAACTGCTTGAGGCGCGATCTCAGGCAAGTCGTTCTGGGCACTAGCACGCTCGGCGTCGTTGAGATTGCGATCGGATTTGAGGGTCGGATCGAGCGGCAGGTCAAAGCGTTCTCGCTCAAGTCGCTCGAGCGCAGCGGGAGCTAGGCTCTGGGCTTTCAAATCGACTTCTTGGTCGGGAGTCTGGTTGACTTCTACCGGCCTGAGAAAATCCGGTTTTGTCGGTTGCGTAATACTCGGGTCGCTTCGCGCATCGAGCGATGTGTCTTGGTTGGTGGAGAAAAAAGACGAAGCTTTCGCAGCCTCCTGCAATTGCTTCTTAGTACTTTCGGCGGTTTGACTCGGGTCGTTCGAATTTCCAGTACCGGTAAACAGAACGGTAGAGAGCGCGATGTAGGTAAGCCCCAGATGAACCAAGACGCTGATCAAGAACCCAGCTTGAATAGACCGCTCGGTTTGTTCGCTGATCGCGACGCGCGCAAGCATTGCCGACCCGATGAGCACGGTCGGAACAGCTAAGAAATAGGTCCAAGCATTTTGGAGAAAACGAGGGTCATCGAACCGGAGAATTCTGGCGACAAGAACTAAAACGAGGACACCGAGCAAAGCCAATGCGAGGTCTAGCAACCAGACATCATGGCCATAGAGTTTCGATGGGTTGGAGGCGTTCTTGGTGACGCCAAGCCGCTCGACTCGCTTCATTGAGGAGTCTCCAACGGAGGAGTCGTGTCTGCGGGCTGCGAATTCGATGTTGAAGCATCGCTTGAAGCTTCACTTGACGCTTCGCTGGCTGTTGTAAAGCGATACGACGGGATCTTCAAACGATTGCAAAGGTCCACTAACGAGACGATCGTTTGGAATTCAACCCGTTTATCACCCCGCAACACGACCGTTTGCTGAATCGGGTTGTCCGCGAGAGCTTGCCGCAGAATTCCTTCGAGGGTTACAAGGTCGACGTATTGGCCTCGGACCATCATCGAGCTGTCTTGTGCGATGTGAACAACCAGTTCCTCCGGTTCGATGGTCATCGGAACGGCGGATTGAGCCGAAGGAAGTTTAATCGGCAACTGCTGATCGTCTTGGGAGAACTGTGTGGCGACGAGGAAGAATATCAGCAGCAGGAACACCACGTCGATCAAGGGCGTGAGGTTCAACGAGTCGAGGGCTTTGCCTTTTTGGATTTTGAACGACATGATTAATGCAAATCCATAGCGGAAAGCTTAGGGAGGCAGAATAACCCAGTTAGTCCACGACAAGCGGTATTTTACGGGTTACCTTCTACTGGTTACCTTCTACTGGGCACTCTCTACGGGTGCTTTATACGGGGATACTTTATATGGGGGTGCTTTCTGAGGGGCTCGTTACTACGACCGTCATTCTACAACCGCCGGTGGTTGCGTCCAACTTGTGCGCCGAACTAATTGGCGGGGAATAGGTTCGCAGTGCCAAATTTGGCAATCTGGGTACAATGATCCGCTTAGAAGTCAGGGTTGCACAAGTCAGGGTTGCACATAGCTCGATTTTCCCTGAAAGGGGCTTTGAAGGAAACCAATACGCATGTCGGAGCGTCGCGTCGTTTTAGCAATGAGTGGTGGGGTCGATTCGAGTGTCGCTGCACATCTGCTTCTCGAGCAGGGGTACGAAGTGACCGGGGTTTTTATGCGCCACGGGGAGAAATCGAGCCAAGCTTGCGAACTGGGGGACGGACAGCCGAATCCACTGCTGCCGATCCTTCAAGGTCGACTCGACCACAAACAAGGCTGTTGCAGCGCGAGCGATGCGGCCGATGCGAGACGGATCGCGGATAAACTCGGAATCCCTTTCTACGCCTTGGACCTAGAATCCGAATTCAAACGAATCGTCGATTACTTCGTCGATGAGTACCAGCAAGGCCGAACGCCAAACCCATGTGTGCAGTGCAATAACTGGATCAAGTTCGGGCGGTTGTTCGACTATGCCGATGCCGTAGATGCAAAATATGTAGCGACTGGGCACTATGCTCGCATGTTGCCATCCGATTCATCAACTTCAAATGAAGCTACTGATCACTCGGCAAAAGACGGTAGCGAATGGGAACTGCATCGGGGACTCGACGATGATAAAGACCAAGCGTATGTGCTTACCGGGATCGACCGAAGTCTCTTGCCTCGCATGTTGCTGCCGGTAGGTGGCTACCACAAAACGGAAATCAGAAGGCTCGCTGGAGAATTGGGGATGCGGGTAGCTGACAAACGCGATAGCCAAGAAATCTGTTTTGTCACATCCGGTTTGCATGCGCAGTTCGTCCGGCAAAAGAGTCCAGTGGACACTTCGGGCGAAATCGTGACGAGCGACGGCAAGGTAGTCGGCCATCACCCAGGTATCGAAGGCTTTACGATCGGCCAGCGCAAGGGGATTGGAGTCGCGATGGGGTCCCCATACTTTGTGATATCTATCGATCGAGAGTCGCGGCGCGTCGTGATCGGCCCCCACGAGGAACTTGCCCGCAGATCTCTTTCAGCCAAAGAAGCGAATTGGCTGATGGATTTTCCTGTAGGGACTCCTACCGCTGCACACGTGCAGATTCGGTACAACTCATCACCCCAAGACGCCTTCGTCACACGCAATGAAGAAGGGGGCTTTCATGTCGCCTTTACCGAGGATGTCTTTGGTGTTTCACCTGGACAGCTTGCAGCCGTCTTCCTCGGATCGCGCGCCGTGGGTTGCGGATGGATAGAGTAAACGAGCGGGGCAATCGTTCTACGATTGCCCCTTAAACGGCTTGCAACTTAAGCTTTAGCTTGTAACGCTCGTTGCACTTCTTCCAAACTCGTCTGCCCCAACGCGCAAGCCAAGATACCTTCTTCGAAGAATCCTAAGTGACCGCGTTGCTTGGCATACGCTCGCAACTCATCGGGCTTATCCATCATCTTGAGGATCGCTTGACGCATCTCTGCATCGATAGTTAGAAGTTCAAACAACGCCATTCGACCGAAATACCCGCGTCCATTGCACTTCTTGCAAATCTCGATCTCGATCGGATTCCCCTTGGCATCCACACGTTGATCTGGAGGTGGTGGAATCGTCGGCTTGAACAACTTCGTCACCCGACCCGCTGGTATGTTTAACTTCTGCAACAGTTGAGGGGTGGGCTGATAAGGTTGTTTGCACGACTCGCACAACCGACGGATCAACCGTTGATTCAATGCTCCTTGCATCACCGCTACCAACCCCTTGATGTGCTTGGGGTTCGCTCGCAAGACTTGTAAAATCGCTTCAATCGCATCGGGTGCCACCACGCGAGTGACGGCGTGCTTGTCTTCTTTGTTGATCTGATTCAATAAAGCTTCGGTAACGTCGGCATTGTTCAAGATCGGCAACACGAACACATCGGGTTGCTTGAGTCGCACCTTCTCGAACAACGCCTCGATAGTATCAACTCCGTCCTCGTACAAGTACTCGGTGACGTTGATAATGTCGGCTTCTTGATTCTTCTTGTTGTCGATCAAAACCCAGTCTCGCACGAACTTGTCGGCGTTCTCTAAAGCGAGTCGCCAAGTTGTCGGCAAACCTTGTGTAGCTGGTGCACTGACAACAACAAGCCCTTTGTTTCCGTTCATCATCCCTTTGAACGACTGTTCGATCGCATCGCGCATCCCAAGGTCAGCCAAAGTCTTGAGAACCGGCTTCTTGCGATCGATGGTAAAGAGAACTCGCTCCCCGTTGGGAACACCCGTGCTCATGAACGAAATGATCCAGTCGACGTCTCGGAAGTTGGTTGCGAATTTACCATCCTGCCGCACCTTGCGCTCCGTAGGATTCAGCCCTAAGACTTTCTTCCATACCAACAAAGCTGCATCGCCATTGGCGCGATCGAGCGCTGGCAAAGTTTCCCACACGCCGTCAACGCGATAGCGAACCACCGCACCTTGCGCTGTGAAATCCATCAAAATTCGATCCGAGCGACTCTTCAGAGCATTGGCTACCAAAGTTAGTGCCAGCGGGTAGCCCGGAAGCTGCTTACAAGCAATCAGCAAACCAACCGCTTCTTCCTTCGCGACCCCCATCGCTTTGATTTCCAAATTGGGGATCTCTACTTCCTCCCCCTTGGAAGCATTCGCGGCGGGCTTGGGTTTCTTGCGTCCGAATATCATGGTGGCCTACTTGCTTGTTATCTCACAAAAATGATTTGGCTTATTAAAGCCCAACACAGTCGGTTGGGCGGGGTATCTGCGACTAGCACTCAACATCTGAATCTCAACACAACTGAAATCTCAACAGCTGAAATCTCAACACGACTGAAACGTCAGCCGAAACTTCGACCGAGCTTAAATAATACCTGGCTGGCTGACGTTGATTCCCTTGAGCGACATCTTCAACGCTTCCGGGTTCGGTGCGACTTCAAACGCCGTAGGACGATCGATCAATCCATCGTCGATCAATTGCTTGAGACTCATGGTGAAGTCTTGCATTCCTTCGGCTGCTCCAATGCGAATCGCATCGCCTAGCTTCTGATCTTTCTCTTCAAGCAACAGCTTGCGAATCATTGGGGTGAAGGTCATGATCTCGCACGTTGGAACGCGAGAAACACCTTGTTTGATCGACCGCAACAACTTCTGGGCAACAATCCCCTTCATGTTAAATGCGATCGCGTTGCGGATCGCTTTATGCAACTCTTCAGGGAACAAGTCCAAGATACGGCCGATGGTCGAAGGGGCTGTCGAAGCGTGGATCGTTCCGAACACCAAGTGACCGGTTTCGGCAGCGTGGATGGCTGTCATAAACGTCTCTTCGTCCCGCATTTCACCGACCAGGATGATGTCCGGATCTTCCCGCACCGCATGCTTCATCGCGATTTCGAAGTTCTTCACGTCGGTTCCGACTTCTCGCTGGTTGATCAAGCATTTGTCTTCGGTGTAAACAAACTCGATTGGATCCTCAAGGGTCAGAATGTGTTTGCGATAGTTTCGGTTGATCCAGTTGAGCATCGATGCGATGGTCGTACTTTTGCCCGATCCGGTAACCCCTGCCAACAACACCATCCCTTGATCGTACTTGCAGAGTTCCTCAAGCACCGGTGGGAGGAACAAGCCTTCGAAGTTAGGAATGAAGTTATTGATTCGTCGCGCGACCAGACCAGGCCGGCCCAACTGCTTGAGCATGTTGACCCGAAATCGCCAATTCTCACCATCGACATTCACGGTGTAAGAAAAGTCGGCGCCCCCTTCTTCTTCAAAGATTCGTCGGTTGCGGTCATCGAGCATTGGAATCAACAACCGCACCATCTCCTCGACTTCGATCGGTGGACGATTAAGCGGCTTCAAGTCCCCTTTGACCCGAACGATCGGGGCTGTACCAACTTTCAAGTGCAAGTCGGAACCTTCTAGCTTCACACAAGCCTTGAACAGCTTGTCAACTTCCAACTCCTGCTTGGTTCGCAAAAGCGAGGCGGAGAGTGCGTCGGTTGGGTTCGGTGCGGAAGTTCCTGGTCGCGGAGATTCGGAAATAGCCATGGATGTTCCAGATAGATTCGGGTTGGACGACGAACGATACGAAAAGAAGTTGGACAAGAACAGGTAGGCGCGCTGCACCATTATTTTGTTCTACGGGAGCGACTGTGTCACGCTGTAATCTGCTCAAGCCAAGCAATTCTACGCACACGGACGAACGGAAATACCGTTGCGGGCCATCAATTCCTTGGTTTCGGCAATCGTATACTGTCCGAAATGGAAAATGCTTGCGGCTAAGACAGCATCGGCACCGGCTATTTTGATCGCATCGACCAAGTGTTGCGGATTCCCCGCCCCTCCACTTGCTACCACCGGAATTCTCACTGCACGACTCACAGCCGATGTGATCGGTAAATCATAACCATCCTTCGTCCCGTCTCGGTCCATGCTGGTTACGACGATCTCACCCGCCCCCAACTCTTCGACTCTCTGAGCCCACTCGACAACTTCGATACCCGTCGGCGTGCGACCGCCATGAATGTGCACTTCCCAAAACTCTTTACCGTCCCGCATGACTCTCCGTGGATCCATGTTGACCACGATGCACTGCGATCCGAATCGCTCGGCCGCTTGTCGGACAAATTCGGGGTTCTTACAAGCGATCGAATTGAGGGAGACTTTATCGCATCCGGCTTGCAATAGATCGCGGATGTCATCAAGAGTTCGGATCCCACCTCCGACGGTCAACGGCATAAAGATCTGATCGGCGGTACGACGGACTACGTCGATCATGATCGACCGCTCTTCATGACTGGCGGTGATGTCGAGAAACACCAGTTCGTCGGCCCCTTCCTGCTCGTACCTAGCGGCGATCTGAACCGGATCCCCAGCATCGCGCAACTGGACGAAGTTCGTTCCTTTGACCACCCGACCCGCATGCACATCCAAACATGGTATGACGCGCTTTGCGAGCATGCTCAATTCTCTATCTGCTAAGGGATCAACGACTCAGGACGAAGCGTAAGTGATTAACGCTTCACAAGCATTCCTTGGAAGGTATCGAACAAATACCCGCTGTCGTGCGGACCAGCCGATGCTTCGGGGTGATACTGCACACTAAAGGCAGGAGCCTCTTTGTGCCGAACCCCCGCGATCGTGTTGTCGTTCAAATTCCTATGGGTGATTTGCAAACAATCAGGCATGGAAGCTTCCTCGACAGCAAAACCATGGTTTTGCGAAGTGATCTCAACGCGGCCGGTGTCGCAGTGCAAGACCGGTTGATTCGCGCCGCGATGCCCGAACTTCATTTTGAACGTCTTCGCTCCACTAGCAAGCGAGAGAAGCTGATGGCCCAAGCAGATGCCGAAGATAGGCCGCTTGCCGAGCAAGTCTCGGATGGTTTGCTGTGCGTAGACGAGAGGTTCCGGATCCCCAGGCCCATTGCTTAAAAAGACTCCGTCTGGCTCCAACGCCATGACATCTGCTGCTGTTGCGGTTCCCGGAAGAATCGTCACGCGATTCCCTCGTGCCGCTAAATGACGAGGTATGTTCCACTTCATTCCAAAGTCCAAACACACAACGTGTGGACCAGTACCCAACCCACCCGAGAACTCGCCGTTGTCGGCAGAGTACTGACTTGCAAGGGTGTGCAAGGTCTCCGACCATGAACGGGCTTTCTCAGGGATCACTTCACGCACTAAATCACGACCGACTAACCCTGGACTGCGACGAGCTTTCTCTACCAACGAATCGCGATCGGAATCGGTTGTGGAAAGAATACCGCGCTGAGCACCCTTATCGCGGATCTTGCGCACCAGCGCCCGCGTATCGATCCCCGCAATCGCTACGACCGAATGCTCGACAAGATACTTCTCTAACGAAGATTCAGAACGATAGTTGCTGTAGAGTCGGCTGCTCTCACGGACGATGAAACCAGCGACATGCGGACGAGCCGATTCAAGATCTTGAACGTTGATCCCGACGTTACCGATCATCGGGTAAGTCATCGTAACGATCTGACCGCGATAGCTTGGATCGGTCAGGATCTCTTGATAGCCAGTGATCGAGGTGTTGAAAACGACCTCACCGTCTCGCTCTCCCTGAGCCCCTATTGATATGCCCTCAAAAACGGTGCCGTCTTCTAAGGCCAAAAATCCCGGTCTGCTCTGGTCGTTCAAAGTATGTTCCTCAAGGCGTTCGCGTCGCTTCGGTCCCCATTGCCCTGAACGCGAATCATAACCCGATTCTGAAAAACTGCCAGTCTTGAGTTGTTTGTTTTCGTGGAGGCAAAAAGCTTCTCGCTCTAGGCATAGGCGATTTTGACGACCATAGGCCATTTCGGAGAGACTCAAGCTTTCTCGGAAGCGTTCTCGGCAGCGATCTCAGGGGCGATCTCGGGGGCATTCTCGGCAGTGCCATCGCCGGCAGGCGGCAAAGATCGCTTCGACCAAGAAACCATCGCCACCCCGGCAATAATCGTGCAGCTAGCCAAAGCGATCCTCGGCCCGACCGGTTCACCCAAGAACCACCAACCGAGAAACACCGCCACAATCGGATTGACGTATCCGTAAGTGCTAGCCAACGTCGGAGACGAGTGCTTCATGAGCCATATAAAGGATGTGTAGCCCAACAGCGAACCAGCCACGATCAAGTACCACCAAGCCCACCAGGCCTCCGGAGCAACGTCAGACCACCGGAAACCGTTCAACTCACCCGCCAAATAGCTCGCGGCTAACATCAAAGGCCCACCCCAGAGCATCTGTACCGCGGCTCCCGCCATCGGTTCAGCCGGCTTGGGAACATGCCGTATGTACATCGATCCAATCGTCCAGTTCAAACAAGCGAAGATCAATCCGCCAAGCCTCCACAAGTCGAAGACTTCTCCACTCCCTTCCCCAAGCGAAGGGGCGACCAAGATCAAAAGACCGAGAAAACCGACGATTAGACCTGCCCAAGTCCATCGGTTCGGCCCACCTGAAGTCCCACCCCGACGCGAGACAAGCCACTCGGCCACCACGAAAAAGACTGGGTTCAGGGAGATGACCAAGGTCGTGACTCCCGACGGGATCGCTTGCTCCGCCCAACCGACCAAGCCGTTGCCCCCCAGAAGCATAAAGAACGCTCCGACCGCGCTGTCGAACACTTGGCGACCGGTCATACTGACCCCTCGCCACCAGTAAACAGCAGCAAAAAGCAACGTGCCAGCAACGACAAACCGCGTCGAGCCCATCAAGAACGGCGGGAATGTCTCCACCCCGACACGAATCGCCAAATAAGTCGACCCCCAGACGATATATAGGGTCAGCAGCGCAAGGAGAATCCACGTCCAAGACGCACTAGGCTCATTATTTTTCATGGAATTCGTCGCGTTCCCCGCCGATTCGTGTTTGTGACACCGTCCCACCGCACGATATAATACGTCAGCATTATGCGATAGCCGTGATGACCTTACACTTCAAAACCATGTGTTCGGTCCCACTCGCTTCTGAACTCCTCTCGCAAACCAGTCTCTCGCAATTCAGACTCACGGAGTCCACTCCATGGCTAGCCCTGCTCGGGAATTCACCGACCTGCTCCTCTCCCGCGGAACAATCTCCCTCGATCAGCTTAACGAAGCGAAATCGATCGCTCGAAAAGATGATAAGAACGTCGGCGATGTCCTCGTCGCCCTCGGCTACACTACCGGCGAAGAGACCACCCAAGCTCTCGCGGAATTCCACCACTTCGAATACGTCGATATCCCTTCGATTCGAATCCCCGACCAAATCATCGAACTCGTCCCGGAATCGGTCGCCCGCGAAAACACCATTATTCCGATCTCCGACGAAGACGATACGATCAAAGTCCTCGTCTACGACCCATTCGACATCGAGACCATCGAAAAACTGCGGTTCATCCTCAACCGCAAAGTCGAAACCGCTCTGGCTCCAAAAGAACATATCCAAGAAGCAATCAACCGATACTACGGTCAAGCCGGCGAAGAATCCGCTGACTCGATGCTTCAAGAATTCACCGATACCCAAATCGACTTCACCGAAACCGAAGAAGACAAGATGACCGCCGGCGACGGCGAAGGGGACGAATCAGCCCCCGTGGTGAAATTAGTACACCTGATGATTCAAGAAGCCGTTCAGCTTCGGGCGTCGGATATCCACGTCGAGCCGTTTGAAGACCGGGTTCGAATCCGGTACCGAATCGACGGCGTGCTGGTCGAACGCGACAGCCCACCGCGACGTTTGCTCGGAGCGATCCTCTCGCGGATCAAGATCCTTGCCAAGATGGACATCGCCGAACGACGCCGTCCCCAAGACGGTCGGATCAAGATTACCGTCGGCGAAAAAGAACTCGACTTGCGCGTCTCGGTCATCCCGACCAACCACGGCCAGTCCTCCGTTATGCGACTGCTCGATAAAGACAACATCAAGGTTGGGGTCAAGCAGCTCGGCCTCGGCGACCGCGACTTCAAGAACTTCACCGGTCTCATTAAGCGTCCTAATGGTATTTTCCTCGTTACCGGCCCGACCGGATCGGGCAAAACCACCACCCTCTATGCCGCGCTGAACGCGTTGAATCGCCCGGACCGCAAGATCATCACGGCAGAGGATCCCGTCGAATATTACTTGCCCGGTATCAACCAGGTCGAAGTCCGGCACAACATCGGACTCGACTTCGCTCGCATCATCCGCGCGATGCTACGCCAAGCTCCCAACATCATCCTCGTCGGTGAAATGCGAGATACCGAGACCGCTCAGATGGGTATCCAAGCTAGTCTTACTGGACACTTAGTTTTCAGTACGCTACACACGAACGATGCGCCCAGTGCTGTTACACGAATGACGGACATGGGGGTGCCGGCATACATGGTGGCCAGCTCGGTGGTCGCGGTCCTCGCACAGCGGCTTGTGCGCAAGATCTGCACCCGGTGTAAATACAACGTTACGCTCAGCGATCCGGTGCTTGAAGAAGCCGGACTGCCCCACTCGGTGCTCCCCTACTCGAAGTTCTCCAAAGGGAAAGGTTGCCCGTATTGCCAAAAGAAAGGCTACCGGGGCCGGATCGGGATCTACGAACTGATGCTCATCAACGGACGAATCCGGGAAATGATGTTCGGATCGAAATCCTCAGCAGAACTTCGGACCGAATCGATCAAGTCCGGGATGACCACGCTGTATTGCGACGGATTAAGAAAAGTCATCACGGGTATCACGACATTAGACGAAGTCTATCGGTCGGCGAAGAAGACCGAGCAAGAGTACATCGCTATCGAACAGGTGGTTAAAGAGGTCCTCGCCGGAGCCGCGACGCCGGGGTAAGCGGGGGGGATTTAAAACCCTTTTTGAAACACAGAGGCACAGAGACACAGAGAGTAAGGTTTGTAGGGGATAGGTGAGCTAAGTTATGCGACCAGTGATCGAGTGATAAATCCCCAGGACTGGCACCCTCCGGTCTGATTCCAAAAGCCTGCGATTCTCTGTGTCTCTGTGCCTCTGTGTTTCAAAAAGGACCTAAGGATTGGAGGCACGGAGAAAAAAGAGGGGCCGGGTCCCGGTGACGCAATTTTTCGAGCCGTACCCGCTTACTTTCCACCCGTAAACCTTTATCTCCACGGAACTTGATTAGAATACATTGGGCACGCAAGTCCCGGAAAACCGATCTTGCGTCTTATAACTCATCCATTACCGGGTGTTGCTTCGCCCATCCGACTACTCTTTCCTCCTTTCCAACGCGCAACCATGGCCACCGTTCTCATCGATAAGTTGCTTCAAGCGGCAGTCAAGCAAGGGGCAAGCGACATTCACATTGTCGTCGGCCAACCTCCAGTATTCCGGCTCCACGGCCGGATGCGTAAGCTTGAGACGAAAGTCCTTGAGCCAGATGACACCGTTCAGTTGATGAAGAGTATTGCCCCCGAGCGATGCCAACGCGAGCTTCAAGAAGCAGGCTCAGCCGACTTCGGGTTCGCTTTCGGCACCCTCGCTCGATTCCGCGTGTCGATCTTCAAGCAACGCGGAAACATCTCGATGGTTCTGCGGCAGATCCCCAATGACAAGCTCACCCCTGAGCAGTTGGGACTCCCTGAGTCCGTCATCAAAATGGTGCTTCGCCCCCGCGGTCTAGTGCTCGTGACCGGTCCGACGGGATCTGGAAAAAGTACAACGCTCGCGAGCCTGATCGATTACTTGAACATCAATCACGACCACCACATTATCACGATCGAAGACCCGATCGAGTTTTATCACGAGCACAAGAAGTCGACGATTAACCAACGTGAAGTCGGCGTGGATGTTCCGAGTTTCTCGGAAGCTATTCGGCGCGCACTGCGTCAAGACCCCGACTGTATCCTCGTGGGTGAAATGCGGGACTTGGAAACGATCTCGGCGGCGATCAGTGCTGCCGAAACCGGTCACATCGTCTTCGGCACCTTGCACACGAACAGTGCTCAAGGAACCGTTAACCGTCTGATCGATGCCTTCCCAGGTAACCTTCAAGACCAGATCCGAACGCAGCTCTCGACGAGTCTTCTGGGAGTCGTCGCTCAGTCCCTGATCCCCAGGATCGGTGGTGGGCGTTGTGCGGCATACGAAGTCCTCGTCGTGACTCCTGGTATCGCTAACCTTATCCGCGAAAACAAAACCTTCCGTATCGGTTCGGCGATCCAAACCGGTGCGAAGTTCGGGATGCAACTGATGGATGACTGTTTGTTCAATCTCTGGCGAGATGGCAAAGTCGAGATCGAAGACATTCTGGCGAAAGCCCACCGCCCAGACGACCTTGCGAAACGGATCGTCAACGCGCGGCGCGGCGTCGAAGATGAGAAGTCAGAAGAAGAGTTCGATCACGGTAGCTGATTGCCCGCCAGTCCCCATACCAGAGCCAGTGCCCATACCAGAGCCAGTGCAATCATCAACATTTAGCTCGCAAACCAACTCGTTCAGTCAACAAACTCCGAAACATCTAACCCCCTAATTGCTTCCTCATGTCTCAGCGAAAAATCGGCCAGATCTTTGTCGACATGGGTTTCATCACCGACGCTCAACTGCAGTTGCTTCTCGAAGAACAGCAACAGCAGCCCGGCGCGTTGCTCGGTAAACTCGCCGAAGACATGGCGCTGATCACCGACGAGCAGCTTGCCCAAGCTCTCGGCGAACAGATGAACATGAAGGTTGTCACGATTGGAGACAACCCGATCCCCAAGGATCTGCTTGAAAAACTCTCGGAGACAATGGCTCAGCTTTATCGGGTCATCCCGATTCGATTCGATGGAAACCGATTGACGGTTGCGACTTGCGACCCGCAAAACCTGACGATCCCAGACGAACTGCGAACCTTCCTCGGTCTTGATATCGAGATGGTCGTCGCCACCGAACGCGAAATCAAAGCTTCTATCGAACGGTTCTACTCTTCTGAATCATTGAGCGTTGAGAAGATCGTCGCCGAGCTTGCGGCAGACGAAGAGCTATTCGAAGCTGCCAACAAGTTGCAGGGGGATAAGTTCGACCTCGACGGTGCTGAAGCTCTGGCCGATAGCGCCCCGGTTCGAAAGCTTCTTAACCTCGTGCTACTGCTTGCGATTAAAGACCACGCTAGCGATATCCACTTCGAACCATTCGAAGACGAATTCAGAATTCGGATCAAGTCCGAAGGGGTTCTCTATGAAATGGTCCCTCCGCCTCGCCACCTCGCGTTTGCGATCACCACGCGGATCAAGGTTATGGCGAACCTCGACATCGCCGAACGCCGGCTACCGCAAGACGGTCGGATTGAATTGATGGTCGGTGGTCACCCGGTGGACTTGCGCGTCTCGGTGCTCCCAACCATGTTTGGAGAGAGTGTCGTTATGCGGATTCTCGACCGAACGGTGGTGAACCTTTCCCTCGATAAAGTGGGGATGGACGAGACCACGAAGAATCACTTCCGCAAAATCATGCACCGTCCTAATGGGATCGTGTTGGTCACGGGCCCAACAGGCTCGGGCAAAACCACCACGCTGTACTCGGCTCTCTCCGAGATGAACGACATTCAAGACAAGCTGATCACGACGGAAGATCCAGTTGAATACGACATCGACGGCATTGTGCAAATCCCGATCGATCACGGTATCGGCGTTACGTTCGCTTCGTGCCTTCGAGCTATCTTGCGGCAGGATCCCGACGTGATTCTCGTCGGTGAGATCCGAGATATTGAGACGGCTGAAATCGCCGTCCAAGCCTCCCTTACCGGGCACTTGGTATTCAGCACGTTGCACACCAACGACGCCCCGAGCACTATTACGCGGATGAAGGACATGGGGATCCCCACGTTCTTGATCACCGCGACGGTCGAAGCGATCTTGGCTCAACGACTTGTCCGCCGTATCTGCGCGAAATGTCGGGAAGAAGTCGAGACCCCGCTGGAGCTTTTGCAAGAACTTGGAGTCGAGATTGAGTTTGCCAAGACGCAGAAGTTCTACCGAGGTAAAGGTTGCGACAACTGCAATAACACCGGCTACAAAGGTCGGATCGGTCTGTTTGAGTTGATGGTTATGAACGATGAACTTCGCGACATGATCCTCACCAACGTCACCACCGACGAACTTCGAGCCAAAGCGGTCGACTACGGCATGATCACCCTGCGTGACTACGGCAAGCAGTTCGTCTTCCAAGGCTTGACCACGGCCGAAGAGGTCGTTCGAGAAACCGTCCATGACGGCTGATAATGCCCCCCGTAGCAAAACAGCCACTTTAGAAACTCAAAATCAGAAATTCGGTCGCCCTACGTTTTTTCACCCTTTTATTCGACTTGGTAAAATTCCTCGCGAATGATGGACATGAGCACCGAGTCGTCTCCGCCAGAATTTGTTTCGTATCCGTCCAGAGATCAAAGCAGCAGATAAAAAGTAGCAAAGGGTAACACCATGCCAATGTATCAATTCGAAGCCATGGACCGGACCGGCCAAGAGATCAAGGACGTGATCGAGGCTCCAACCGAAGAAGATGCACAGAACACTATTCGGCAGATGGGGTACTTTGTTACCAAGCTCTCGCTAAAGAAGGGGGCTGCGAAGACCACCGCTCCGGGTGCGAAGAAGAAGCGTCCGTTTGCGATGGGTGGTGCGAAGACCAAGCACATCTGTACGTTTACCCGTCAGTTATCGATTCTTCAAGACGCCGGTCTGCCGATCTTGCGATCCTTGCGGATTCTTGAGAATAACATCAAGGGTGGCAGCAAGCTTAAGAATGCTTTGATGGACGTGTGCGACGAGATTGAAACCGGCTCGACGCTGTCGGAATCGATGGCGAAGTGTCCCAAGGTGTTCAGCCGGTTGTATGTGAACATGATCAAGGCTGGTGAGGCGGGTGGTGCGTTGGAAACCATTCTGCAACGTCTTGCCGAGTTCTTGGAGCGAGCTGAATCGCTCAAGCGTAAAGTCAAAGGGGCGATGATTTACCCCGTCGCGGTGGTTCTTGTAGCCATCGGTATTCTCGCCGGGATTATGTTCTTCATCGTTCCGACGTTTAAGAAAATGTTCGACGAGTTCGAACTGAAACTTCCCGCTCCGACTGTCTTGCTCATGGCGATGAGCGATTACGTTGTGGGCTATTTCTGGCTGATGTTCTTGCTTCCCGTGGTCATCTGGCTTGTCGGGAAACTGATCCGTAAATTCAAGCATGGTCGGATGGGCTTCGACATGTTCATCATCAAAGTACCCATTTTCGGGAGCCTCATTGAGAAGAACATTTTGGCTCGAACCACACGAACGTTGGGAACATTGATCACTTCCGGTGTTCCGATTCTCGAAGCTTTGAACATCACCCGGGAGACTTCCGGCAACGCGATGTTTGAGAGGATTTTCACGAAGGTTTCCGAAGCGATCCGCGAAGGGGAGACCATTTCGAAACCGATGAAAGAGAATTCGCACCTTGGGTTTCACCCCATGGCCCTCTTTTATTGGGTTTGGATGGGGATGTTCCCTGGCATCATGATGCTGTCGGTCGCACTGACAGCAGGCCGGGGTGCGGGTAAGACCGCCGACGGGGCCCCAACGAAGAACGCAGGTGGTTCCGGACAGCTTCTAATGATGAGCTTGGGTACCATCGGTATTGGTGCATTGGCTTGTGCCGGGATGTACCTGTTGAAGATGCGCTCGCGGGTCATCGATGACTTGGTGGTCAACATGATCGACGTCGGTGAAGAGACCGGTGAGCTCGACACGATGCTTTACAAGATCGCTGATAACTACGACGAAGAAGTCCACGTTATGACCGAAGGTTTGACGAAGCTTATCGAGCCTTTGTTGATCGTGTTCCTTGGGGTTGCGGTCGGCTTCATCGTTATCTCGTTGTTCATGCCTCTGATTTCTTTGATCACTAGCTTGAGCAAGTAATTTGACCGAGTAATCCGTTACGCAAGCTTTTCAAAACACTTTTCAAACACCCGTTCAGAACCTGTTTACAGATCGTTCCGAAGCCGCACAGCGAAAGCAGTGCTGTGAATTCAGTAATGTGAATTCAGTACTGCTAGGTCAGGCGGCTCGGGCGAACGAAACTTATCACACGAGGATCCTTCCATGTCCTGCACGTCGCTTCGGCCTTCTCGAACTATCCGAGGAACACTTCGTGGCCACCAACGAAGTGGTTTCACCCTCGTTGAATTGCTCGTGGTCATTGCCATCCTCGGTGTGCTTGCTGGTCTCCTCGCTTGGGGTGTGAACTCGGCTCGCGTGGCGATTTTGAAGCGAGCGCAAGCGGCGGAGATTGCGAACATTGCGACGGCGGTCGAAGCGTACCGCACAAAGTACGGCGACTATCCGCCCGATGGCAGCTCATGGCCGAGAATGGAAGCCCATTTGCGGAAGGCTTTTCCGAACATCATTGTTTCAGAACTGGCACTGCTAAACCCTGCGAATGCAGCGAACAACGGCGGAATTCGCAATGACAACGCTCCAGGACCACATCCATTCGGCGGTCGAGTATTCGATCCAGCCGAAGCGTTGGTGTTCTTCCTCGGTGGATTCAGTAGCGACTCGCAACGCCCGATCACCGGTCCTGGCGGTCCGCTAAAAGCGAATCCAAACGGTGGAGGATACATGTACAACAATCAACGGGAGAATGCGTTCTTCGAATTCAAGAACTCGCGATTGACTCTCAATGATACCGGGACCGCTTCCACCGACGAGACGCTATACGGACAAGGCATAACGAATGATTGCATGCCCGTGTACATTGGCAGTGGACCATCGATTCAACAAGGTGGTGTTCCTATGGTTTACTTCGACAGTCAAACATACCAATTCTCGGGCTACTACAACTTCTACGTTCCCGGTCCCGTAGCCAGTTCACCGAACTGTGCTCGTCCATTTCTCTCGACAGAAGTAAACACGTCGGTTTCTCCTTCGCCGTTGCTTTACTCAAACGCTAAGACCTTTCAGATCATGAACGCAGGCTATGACAACCTATATGGATGCATGGCACCGAAAGACATCTCAGCGAACAGCCCGCTGACTCTTTTCACCACTCCGAAAGGAAATGCGGTACCGGTCAACACAAACAATGGGCTGTTTTATCCACCTACAAGTGTCTCGCCGATCCCTTACTACCTATCTAGCTTCGGACGATTCCGACCCGTGGACGATAACAGTTCGAACTTCATCGATGGCCCAACTTTCGGTGAGTCCCAGTAACCGCTTGAAGAGCATTCGCACCATTGAGGGAATTGGGACAAGGGGTTAACGCATCATGAGCAACAAAGCGCATAGCAAGCAGAAGAACCGGCGGCGACTGAGCCAACCGCATCGCATCTCGGCGCGGCTTCGCTCGCGACACTCTGCATTGACGTTGGTCGAGTTGCTTGTGACCATCGGATTGATCACGGTTGTCTCAAGTATGTTTTT
>Ga0208225_1000042_pt1 | contig 32982 bp, 24 predicted proteins | sample LakMenEpi15Jun10_FD_150701 | JGI IMG/M metagenome (GOLD analysis project Ga0208225, IMG submission 150701) | Freshwater microbial communities from Lake Mendota, WI - 15JUN2010 deep hole epilimnion (SPAdes) | ecosystem: Environmental > Aquatic > Freshwater > Lake > Epilimnion/Euphotic zone ... | reverse complement strand
CGATGAAATCGATACTGTCGAAAAAACAGAGGATCTTCAACAAGAAATACGCAGCTGATATCTTTGAGCCACTGAGGTTCGCTCAGAGCGAACTCGCTCGAGCCTCCTTGGAACTCACCGAACAATTGATGGGGATAGACAATCGCAGCTATCATCGCTTCACCCCATGTGCTTTGCGGCTAGCATGAATCTCCGTGTTATCGCCATATCGGTTTAAGTATCCTTTGACGGAGAACTTCGAGCGGGTCGACTCGCTGGTCATATATCGGATTTTACCGAAGATCTCGCGTTCGGGCCCCCAAGCTCGATCGTATCGACCGAGCACCCAGAAGATCCCGCTATAAGAATTCGGATCGCGTCCATCCAGTGCATATTTATTGTTCAACTCAATCATTGTCTCTAAAGCCGCTTGCGGACTCTCGCTCCAATGCAATATTTTCTTACCCCACAGCATCCGCAAGTAGTTATGGATCCGTCCTTCGTGAACCAACTGACGTTGCGCCGCATTCCACAACGCATCGTGCGTGCGAGCTTGATCAAACTCCTCGAGCGAGTACACGTAAGGACGAGCATCCATCGCGTGATCCGCTAAGGTCTTTTGCGCCCAAGTCGGCAACGACTCGTATCGATCATATTCTGGATCCAGGGCGCACATGTTGAAACCGATCTCACGCCAAGTCATCAGTTGGTCCATGAACGCTTCTGCGTTGCTTCCAAGATTCCAAAAACCATTCATCTTGCCATTGGGCTTACTGACTCGATCCCAATCCCAAGGCTCTTGTGTCGATACTATCGCGTTAAAAACCTCGTGTGCACTTACATGCCCGAAGTGAAGGTGGGCAGAGAGCGAACTCGAGCCATGCTCATCGGGTTCGTTCCTCGCACGATCGTAATCGCTCAATTTCCGATCCTTGAACTCAGCAAGTCGCTTCTGCCCCTCAATCGCCCCACCTCGCTCACCCGTGGGCTTGATCGCATGATCGATTTGAAGTTTGCTAAGCTCAAGCGTCTCCAACGTTGTTCGATCCATAAACCGCCATCGCGAAGTTATCTGCTCTGGAAGTCCGCTTAGCTTGGGTAGATCGAGCCCCACCCATGGGTCCATACTCGGAAACAGTGGAGTCTGTGCGACAATCTCTTTTTGCATGAATCGCCGGTAGGAATGCGCGACGGTAAAGACCCGGTCGGTTCCTCGCATAGGAAGAATGCCATTGCTATCGACCAACTCTACCGCACATGGCCAACGCTTAACGATACTGCCGTAGAGCTTGGGATGAAAAAAGCAGGGGTAATCGTCCGTCACCGTAACACAGGCTAGCTTGGCAAGTGATTCGACCAGTCCACTTCCGTCTCCCTTCGACGGTTCCACGTAAGCGAGGTAGGAGATCGGCAAACTCTCCGAAATTTTTTGGTTGTCGAGCATGCCATCGAGGATAAAACGATGGAATCGATCGCAAGCCCATCGGTACCCGATCCGTAACCCTTCAAGCACCAGTAATGGCTTGTTGAGCTCGACGGCCAATTCAATGGCCCGCTGCAAGGCAAAATTCGAATGCAGTCGACGAAAAGCCGTCATCCAATAGAGGACAAATTCTCCTTCGGGACGAACCGCCAGATCCGTAGCCGGGCGGATTCGCAGGCTCGGCACGTGCAGGTTCGCAGTTCGAAGGGCGGAAGTCGCTACTCGCTTTGCCATGAATTCCTCAATTTGACTTTTCAACGGGGGAATGCAATCAGTTCAGCAAGTGCCTTCCTTGGGCTATACTGCATTCCTTGGGCTATATTACTCATACCTAGACCAACATTTTGCAAGCTTCGGCCTGCCTCCGCTCCCCACCGAGCATTGTCACCTTATGACTACCCCCAATCGTTCCTTTTTCCGATTCCTAGGCCAACTCGCAATCTCTGCATTGACCTTTTTAATCGGTAGCCAAGCATCGTCGGGTACCGATTGGGATACTCGCAACGAGGAATTCTCCAAATCGATCGAACCACTCCTGCAAAAATACTGCTTGGGTTGCCATAGCGGAGCTCAAGCCGAGAGCGGATTAGCCTTAAATCATTTCAAGGATGCTCGCGAGGTTTTTCGGCAGCGTGCAGTATGGGAAGGGGTTGCGAAACGTATGGAAATCGGAGATATGCCACCGGCAGACGCTCCGCAACCGAGCAAAGAAGAATCCGCTCGAATGACTCAATGGATTCGCTCGACTCTAAACGATATCGATTGCGGTAAGACTCCAAACCCAGGTGCTGTCACTCTGCGCCGCATCAATCGCATCGAATACCGCAACTCCATTCGAGACCTCTTTCGCATCGATTACGAACCATCGGCAAACTTCCCAGGAGATGATGTCGGCTATGGATTCGACAACATCGGTGATGTGCTGACACTTCCACCGCTCCTCATGGAAAAATACGTTCGAGCCGCAGAAGAAATCAGCCAACAAGTCATCATCGCTCCTGCACAAGGATCGATCTTCGACTCCCCTCGCAAAATCTCCCAACTGACTGCCGATACCGGTGGTAATTTCGAAGGCTCGCGCTTCGTCTTTTTCTCCAACGGAAAAATCACGTTCGAAGAACAAGCCCCTTGGACGGGTCGCTATACACTCGAACTCGGGATGGCGGGTTCGGCTGCCGAAGGGCGATTCCCGAAGGTCATCCTCTCGATCGATGGAAAGAAAGTCGAAGAAGTTACCGTTGAGACAGATAGCCCAAATACACCGAAAACCTTCACGATCCCTATTCGAATGCGAGCCGGTAAACGAGTCTTTGAACTCAACTTTGCCAATGACCATTACGTTCCTGCCAAAGACGGCCAGCCCCCCCAAGACACCAATCTATATATTTACGACTTGCGACTCACCGGTCAGAAACCCGCTGAAAAAGTTCCTCAGTTGGCACTTCCTGAAATCCATCGGGAGCTCGTTCGCGATGCGATCCCAACTGCCAATCGCTCCGTTGCTGAATCAGCCAAAGACGTAATGAGACGCGTTGCAAGTCGCGCTTACCGCCGCCCCGCAACCGACGACGAACTGAACCGTTTAGCAACGATCGTCGAACAAAGCGTCGCTGCTGGTGAGTCCTACGAAGCCGGTTTGCAAACCGCAGTCGCTGCTGTCTTGGTTTCGCCTCACTTTCTTTTCAAGATCGAGGAACCCTCTCATCGAATTGCCGGGGAGTATCCACTCCTTAGCGAATTTGAACTCGCAACGCGCATGAGCTATTTCCTTTGGAGCTCCACCCCCGATCGTGAATTGCTCAGCCTCGCCTCGAAAAAGCAACTTCGGGAGCCAGGAGTACTCGCCGCACAGCTCGACCGCATGTTGCGCGATGATCGCGCGAGGGATTTTGTGAGGAACTTCGCGGGCCAATGGCTCACACTCCGCAAATTAGATCAATTCACACCGAACGCAGGAATGTTCCCCGACTGGAACGATTCGCTTCGAGAATCAATGCGAACCGAATCGTATTACTTGTTCCTGTATATCCTCCGCGAGAACATGAGCGTGCTGCGATTGCTCGATGCGGATTTCTCGTTCATGAATGAATCACTCGCTCGCTATTACCAAATCCCAGGTATCTCCGGTGAGAAGTTTCAGAAAGTATCCCTCAAGGGGCACAAACGGATGGGAATCCTCACCCATGCCTCTGTACTGGCAGTCACAAGCAATCCAACGCGGACCAGCCCTGTGAAGCGAGGCAAATGGATCTTGGATAACATCCTAGGTACCCCTCCACCTCCCGCACCTCCCGGTGTCCCGGAACTTGAAAAAGGAGAACTCACCGGAACCCTCCGCGAACAGCTTGAACAACACCGCGCTAACCCCTCCTGCGCAGCTTGTCACAAACAAATGGACCCCATTGGTCTCGCACTTGAAAACTACGATGCGGTTGGACGTTGGCGAACTGAGGAACGAGGCGCCCCGATCGATGCCAGCGGTGAACTTCCAACCGGTGAAGTGATCAAAAACCCAGCCGACCTGATCCGATTGATCCGAGAAAAAAAGTCAGAGCAGTTCGCACGAACCCTGACAGAAAAACTGATGACCTATGCCATCGGACGCGGGATAGAATACTACGACCGATGTGCAATCGACAAAATCCTTTCGGAAACATCCAAAAACGACTACCGCTTCAAAGACCTGCTTCTTGCTATCATCACGAGCGATCCGTTCCAACGCAAAGGAACGAAAAACATCGATGACACAACGGATCCAATCTCGATAGACAACAAACCATCCAACAAAACGACAGACGCAAAGAACACTTCCGAGGCTAAACCATGAAACCACTCGAACGAAGAACGCTACTGCGCGGAATCGGTACCGCAATCGCTCTCCCTTGGCTTGAAGCCATGACGCCCGTGAGCCGCGCAGCGATGCGTGCGGACGAGAAACCGATCCGAATGCTCTTCGTCATGGTCCCAAACGGTATCCACATGGCGGATTGGACACCCAGTAGCGAAGGATCAAAGTTTGAATTGCCAGCGACCCTGCGACCACTGGAAAAGCATCGCAACTCCCTCAACGTTTTCACCGGACTAACCCTCGATGGAGCCCGCGATCACGGCGACGGGGCCGGCGATCACGCTCGTAGCGGTGCGGCGTTTCTTACCGGTGCACACCCGAAGAAAACGGATGGGGCTGATATCAAGAACGGAATCTCGGTCGACCAAGTCGCCGCTCAAGGCATCGGGCAAAAGTCAAAATTCGCTTCTCTGGAACTCGGCCTCGAAGGCTCCGCACAATCGGGCAACTGCGACAGTGGTTACTCTTGCGCTTACTCAAGCAACCTCGCTTGGAGAAATGAATCAAGCCCACTTGCGAAGGAGATGGATCCGTCGGCTGTCTTCGAACGACTCTTCGGTACCCCGGAGAAGGTCTCCGATGCTACACCTGCAGGCGTACGAAATGCCCGGCGAAAAAGTATCCTCGATTACGCGCTGGAAGATGCCAAGTCGCTCAAAATCAAACTCGGCGCCGCTGACGGGCGCAAACTCGATGAATACCTCTACGCTGTTCGCGATGTCGAAAACCGTTTGCAACGATCCGACAAACTTCAGCTCGGAGAAAATGGACTGCCAAACTACTCCCGCCCAGCAGGAGTGCCTCGCGTGTGGGAAGACCATTGCCGATTGATGATGGACATGATCGCCCTGGCTATCCGCACCGATGCAACCCGCGTCCTGTCCTTCATGATGGCAAACGAAGGGAGCAACCGTGGCTACCCCGAAATCGGTGCCCCCGAAAGCCATCACGATTTATCGCACCACGGAAAGAGCGAAGACAAACAAGCCAAGCTACAAAAGATCAACCTCTTCCACATGCAGCAACTTGCTTACCTAGCAGATCAACTCGAAGCCGTCCAAGAAGACGGCGAATCCCTGTTGGATCGCTCTATGATCATCTACGGGAGCGGTATCTCCGATGGCGACAGACACAATCACGATGACCTACCCATCCTTATGCTCGGTAAAGCAGGCGGGAAAGTTTCTAAATCCGGGCACTGGCGCTACGCGGATAACACCCCGCTTTGCAACCTTTACCTATGGATGCTTCACCAAGTCGGCATCCGAGCAGATCGATTCGGCGACAGCTCGGATCTTCTTCGTGTCGGGAATAGCTAGCATTCGTTCCAAGGGTCAAACAGCTCGATTTTGGGTTGTCTTAGAACGCTTTGGTGTCGAATTTGCCATTGGGTTTATTGTACACTTCGCCCCATGGTTCCTTCGCTCATCAATCGACTCATCCTCTGGGATGTACTAAAGCTCTTCTTCATGACCGCAACGGCCATGACATTGCTTATTTCTGTCGGTCTTGTCGGACAGCAACTGATTGTCGAAGGGCTCGGCTGGATTGCACTTATCAAGATCTTGCCGTTTATCTGTTTGATCGCGATGCAGTTCTCCCTTCCCGCAACGTTGCTCTTCTCGGTCTGCTCCGTATTCGGACGGGTCTCGGCAGACAATGAAATCGTTGCTTTGAAAAGTGCCGGTGTCTCTCCTTTCAGCGTGATCCGCCCCGCCATGCTGCTTGGACTACTCGTCAGCATCCCTTCGGTATGGATCAATGACCTGGCGGTCTCTTGGGGGCAACCGGGAATGGAAAAAGTTATTCTTCGATCTGTCGAAGAGATTCTCTACAACCGACTGAGAACCCGTAAATCCTACGAAACGGACAAAGGGTTCACGATCCACGTCCAAGATGTTGAAGGTCGATGGTTGATGCGTCCGACGATCTTCTTGTTCAATGAATCGACCGGCAAGCCCCTTACGATCTTCGCCGAAAAAGCCCAGATCTCCATCGACCCAGAGGCCGACCGACTGATCTTGGAATTGATCAACTCCGAAGGCGAAATCAACAACGACGCTTCGACCCGCTTTCAGTTGCCCGGATCAGAACGAATCAGCATGCCTCTGACTCAAGCTTCTCGCAAAGGAAGTGAATCGCTGCGTCCAAGTCAACTTGCGATCAGTCAGATCCCGAACGAAATCGATAAGCAAAACAAGCAGAACGACGCACACCGCGAATCGATGGCCATCCAAGTTGCCGTTGGACTCGGAACAGGAAGATACAATCAACTCTCTGATTCCAAGTTGCAATTCTTAAGCAACCAAATCAAAGAGAGTGAATCGCGACTCGCACGCCTTGGGCTCGAACCCTATCGTCGCTGGGCACTAGGGTTCAGTTGCTTTTTCTTCGTCTGGATCGGCGTACCGATGGCGATCCTTATGAAATCCGCCGACTACGCTTGGACCTTCGGCGTCTGCTTCCTGCCGATCCTCTTGATGTATTACCCACTCTTCGGATTAGCACTGGATCGCACCAAAGACGGTTCTTGGCCAGCCTTTACTCTATGGATCGGAAACGCCTTCCTGTTCATCGTCGGCGCGATATTGCGACATCGCGTCCTTCAACGCTAGCGGGCGCTCAGTAAAGCGCCCGCTTCAACTAAGACCTATTAAGCTTGAGCGACCGCGTCGCAAACGCTCTCTAACGTAGCAGAGGTCAACCCGGCAACGTTGATTCGACCGGTACCTACGATGTAAATACCCTTCTCCTGCTTGAGCCAATCGGCTTGCATCGCATTGAGCCCCGTATAGGAGAACATCCCCTTCTGAGAAGCTAAGAACGAGAAATCCTTCCCTCGTTTCTTCATCCCATCAATGAAACCTACTCGCATCTCTGCGATCCGCTCGCGCATCGCATCGACTTCGCTGCGCCACAGCTTGGACAGCTCAGGATCACCCAAGATCGTCGCGACAATCGCTTCCCCATGACGAGGAGGATTGCTGTAATTGCATCGAATCGCTACCCGCATTTGACTCAGTACCGATTCCGTAATTTTGGATTCTGCCGATATCATCAGCAACGCTCCAACGCGTTCGCTATATAGCCCAAAGTTCTTCGAGAACGATCCGCAGATCACCAACTCCGAATGATCTTTGAGCAAGATCGATATAGGTTTAGCATCAGCCTCAAGACCATCACCGAATCCTTGGTATGCGAAATCGATGAACGGCAACATTCGCTTCTTCGCCAACAACTCCGAAATCGCACCCCATTGTGCAGGGGTCGGGTCGATACCGGTTGGGTTATGGCAACAAGCATGCAAGCAGACGGCATCACCCGGCTGTCCTTCTTGCTCAAGCTGTCGGATCAATGCATCAAAATCCAGACCAGTCTTCGCTGCATCGAGGTATGCATAGGAGAGAACTGGAAACCCAGCAGCTTGAAAGACTGCGTTGTGGTTTGCCCAAGTCGGGTTGCTGACCCAGACCCTTCTGCCGGGCATGACTTTCGTAAGCGTATCTGCCGCAGCCCTAAGTGCTCCAGTACCACCTGGTGTGTGAGCCGTCGCTACTCTACCGAAATCGAAGTCTTCACCGAGGATCAATCGATTGACTTGGTCGGTGAAATCCTTCCCTCCCTCAATCGGCAAATATCCTTTGGTCTTTTGTGTCTGAAATATCTTTGCTTCCGCTTGGCGCACACTCTCCAAAATCGGGGTCCGCCCCTGATCGTCTTTGAACACACCGACCGTCAAGTTGAGCTTGAATGGTCGCGGGTCTTTTTCAAAAACCGCGTTCAGGCCGAGAATAGGGTCGGGAGGGGCGAGAGAAAAATTTTCGAACATGGAATCGCTTCAAAGCAAGTCGGATGAATCGGAGAAGTCAATTTGGAACCCAATACCCTCTAAGATTACCAAAAAACAGAATTTCGACGAGTGCCAAACCCGGCAGTCATAAGTCCGATCAAACCCTGGACTTACCTCCCTCGCAAAACTTCCAAACACACCAGAAATTGCTGATTAAGGTACGACTTTTGACGAGGATAAGTCCCAAGTTCCGTTTCCGGGATTGAGAAATTTCTCGTCGCAAAGAAACCGAGCGGTCGAATGAATATCGAAATCGATCTTTCCGAGCCCGAGGCGTTCGAGAAGTAGCTCGCAGTCGCGATCTAGAAAATCGAGTTGATCGATTTCGTAAAGCGTCTTCCCCTGGCTGGCTCGGTCGAACAAAACGTACAAAACCACCATCGCCTCCGTCAAATCCTGCTGCTCGGCTTCATCTCGCAACCGCAGTAAAACCCCTTTGTTATTTGCTAACGTCTGTCCATAAAGACTTTGCGTCACCTGTAACAAGTGCCTGTTTCGCGCGTGGCGATACGAGAAGAAGAATTTCACTCCATAGATTACCGCAGCGACCAAGACGGCAATATAGATCCATGCTGCACTGAAAATCTTCAAAGCCGTCAAGATCGCTACAAGCCAGACATTGCGAACCAATCGGGTTACCATCACCGAGAATCCCCACAGCGTCGGTATCCCGATCTTCCCTTGATCTAACCACGAGATGCGAATCGAACCTGGCAACAACATATCGACATCAGAATGCGGAATGTTTTTAAACATCCGACAATGGACCAGTTCGATTGGCCCTCCATCCTTTGCCAACTCTTGTCCCTTATCTTGCTTCTTGGCTTTTCCCTTCCCCTGCGGAGTGGACTTCGCAGAGCTGCGTCGTTCGAATAAAACCACAAGCTGCTTATAGATCGGAACGCTGATCTCACATTTCTTGAACCAACGATACCATAGCCGCTTGATACGTTGCGTCTGGGTGTCGCCTCGCGCATAGACTCGCAAGCGTTTGTAATCGCTCATCCGAATCCTAAGCTTGCCACCCCAAGCAGAAGTGGTACGGACCGCTTCATAGATCTCGCTGGGTCTTAGCCTTCGATAATTCGCATGCTCAAGCAAGACTTCGGCCTGCTCGAAAACCTCTGCCGTGGTTTGCTTTGCAACGAATTTAGAAACCAACCCATCGCGATCAGGATCAAAAGGTACGTAAGCTTCGAACAGTGGACCGTAATCTCGGCGAGCTCTGCGATGAAGAATCTCCGAAAGACTTCCTTTGAGCTCTCGTACCCTCTCCCAAGCTTGGACGTTGATGAAATCCGAGTGCTCGATTGCGGCCTGAAACTCATTCGGATGAACCGGAATGAAATTCTCAAGTGTGTTAGGTTGCATCGATATGAAGACTTCGTTTCCGTCGCTCTTTGCGACGCACATCATCGATCATTCCGCTGACTCGAGCGACTTGATCGATCCCTAGAAGATTGAGACTCGGATGCGATTGATCTTTGCTCATCAATCGAATCGTACCTACGCCCAAGATTCGTTGCACGACACCTTGCGTATAAGAAACATCATCGATGTCGATCACATCGACGCGATCGGTGGTTCTAGTAAGGATCCCTTGGGTGTGAATAAATCGCTGTGTGGTTAGCTCGTAATACATGCTCCAACGACGGTAATAAAACATGAACGCTCCGAGGATCCAAAGCGCCGCAATCACACCGAGTGCAATTAGCCAGACCATCTGATTGCCTTCTGGCATCACCCCAAACGTCGGCAACAAGATCAAAGCCAAAATCGTTCCGACAGTAATAATCCCGAGAGTCAACCACGTCCCATACATGGCCTTGGGAGAGTACCCGCCTTCCCATAGCTTGTGCTCAGGCTCTTGGCCCGTCGCAACCCTTGGCTGAAACTCCGATTGCAACTGAGTGCCATCTCCCGAAGCGTTGTTAGGGTATTGAGATTCTGCCGGGTTCGGAGGTGTCGTCATCGGATCATTCCAGTCAAAGTACCAAATGGAAACAAAAGCGCAACAAATTGAAGCAATGGATTTGAGCGATTTCTCTTGCTACGGCAAGATTCCCAGCCTCATAAGGCGCTTGCACAATGGTATTCTAGCAAGAATTCTTGCAGAATTTCACCCTTGCACCAATTCAGGAAACTTCTCTCTTGCCCCTCCCCCTCCCTATGTACCTTCCCTTCACAATCGGCGTCACATCCTCTCCCCTCACTGCGGCGAATCACCCGAGCCCCTCTGGCCCGTTTTGGCTGACCGTTTGCCTGACTCTTTGCGTCGCGGTCAACCCGCTGGGCTCCTCTCGCTCCCTTGCTCAATCCGAATCTCCTTGGACCAATCTCCAAACCCCTTCCATCAGTTCCCTTCGCGGTATCTCACCCGTGGATCGAAATACAGCTTGGGTCTGTGGTAGCCAATCAGCCCTCTTTCGAACCATCGATCAAGGAAAATCCTGGACGAGTCACCCAATCATCGAGCTGAAAAACTTAACTCCTTCCTCTCCTCCCGTTGAGCTTCGATCGATCCATGCTTTCTCCGCCGAATGTGTAATTGTCGCTACCGCCGGGACACCATGCCGAATCTACCGAACACAGGACGCCGGAACCACTTGGAACCGCGTCTTCGAACACCCTGCCAAAGAAGCTTTCATCGACGGTTTAAAATTCTACGATTCCAACCGAGGGTTCGCTTTTGGAGATCCGGTCGACGGAAAAGTCATGGTCTTGCGAACCGACGACCAAGGCAAGTCCTGGAAGCAAATCCAACACGAGTCGTTGAACGTTCGCGATGGCGAAGCCGGATTCGCAGCGAGCAATTCAAGTTTGATGCTGTTTCAATCTTCCAAAGCACCGACGGCAAATCCGGCCAACGATGAATTGTCCCTTTGGATCGGGCTCGGTGGCAAAGTCGGTTCCGCTCCGATTCTTTCGAGCAACGAGAACATCACGTCATTCAAGATGACCAGCGTCGAGCCAATCCCAAGCTACGCCTCAGCGGGAATTTTTTCGCTTGCCCGAAGCCCTGATGGAAAAGTCATCGCTGTAGGTGGCGACTACAAGACACCTGAATCGCCAATTGGCAACATTGCTATCTTCGATCCAGAAATCCAAGATTGGCGCAAGCCCAAGGGTGAACTTCCTCGCGGCTTCCGTTCATGCGTCGTTTACGCACAGAACGCAATTACTCCTGAATCACTTTCGAAGTCTCTCTGGATTACGGTAGGACCGACCGGAAGCGAATGGAGCAGCGACGCCGAAAACTGGCACCCCCTTTCGGACGATCCTTACCATGCAGTCCAAGTCGCTCTTGACGGAAGCATCTGGGCTTGTGGTTCCATGGGTCGCGTTGCAATCCTCAACTCCCATTAATCTCCGTCTTCGTTTATACCTAACCTCCACAAACAACTGATGTCTTCAATCCCCGCAATCGTTTCAACTTCGTATCCCCACCGCCACTTACTGCGAATCCTTTCGGTATTGCTTGTGATAGCCTCCGAGTTACCAATTCTCCATAGCCAAGAATTCTTTGAACGCTTCGACGCTTGGCCCGTCGAGCTTCGAATCCAAGGAACAATTCTTGTCTCTCCGACATCCTCGGGCTTAGCTCAGTACCTGAACGCCAACGAACTGAAACTCGAGGAGATCGATCTCGTCCTGGTCGATCTGCATGGATTGCCGCATGGAGATCTGCGCGGAAATCTGAATGGAGATCGAAGCGTAAATCACGAGCAAGCCGATGACTCAAGCCTCCCCACCGAAATCCTATCTCGATTCGCAAGTGTCAGACAAATACCCAAGACAGCGAAGAACGAAACGCAAGACAACTCTGGGCAAGTCTTGGATTCCGAATCCTTTTCGGATTTGCAGGTTGATGAGAAGACTCTGCTGCTTGTAGTCGATCGTTCATCCCCCGATGCGATCAGTGAACCTACTTGGGAAGTACTCAAAAAGGTTTTTCAACAGACGCTCAATGCTCAAGGAATCGTCGGATGGGCTGGCCCATCCTTTCGGGCATTGGGAAGCAGATACCATCAGCCTCAAAATGAACCACCGGTCCAAGAAGGCCTAAACATCTTCCCCGATGCTTTCCTTTGCATGCAACCAACTTCAGACTCTTCGGTGGAATCGATGCATGAGATCATGGCTCCGGAATGGAAGTGCGTTGCACTTCATGTCGCCAAAGAGAACACGCTCATCCTCAGAGGCCGAAAAATTCGGACCTTCGGTCCCGCTCCTCTTCGAGCATTCGTGCCCGCAACGGGCGATTTGCCCGCCAGTGAACAAACAATCGTTCATCTTGACCAAGACAACCGCCGACGAAACTTGCGCACGGAAGACTATCTGCTGGACTGGACTCAATGGCGACGACTCGCACTGGAACGAACTCTCGATAGATTTCCACAGACTCAACGATTAACTCCCGAAGTTCCATCAGGCAGCTTGATCATCATCGGAGGTGGAGCGACTCCGCGAGAGGCGATGAACCAGTTTGTTCAGCGAGCCGGCGGCAAAGACGCAAGACTAGTCTATGTTCCTTGTTTGGAAACCGAAGATCTCGCAGGTGAACGAGATCTTATCGAGACATGGCGACGTATGGGGGTCGAGAACTGCGAGATACTGCACACCAAAGATCGCATGAAAGCGAACCAAGACTCCGCATTCCTCGATCCGCTTCGAGACGCTACGGGTATCTGGTTTGGCGGGGGCCGACAATGGAATCTTGCCGATTCATACTATGGAACGGAGGCCCATCGGCTAATGAAACAGGTACTGGCTCGAGGTGGTGTGATCGCAGGCTCCTCGGCAGGTGCATCGATCCAAGCCGAATATCTCGCCCGTGCTACCCCCATCGAAAACTTCCGAATCATGGCCCCAGGCTATGAACGGGGTGGACTTGGGTTTATCCGCGGTGTGGCGATCGACCAACACTTCTCCCAGCGCAACCGGCAAAAAGACTTGCAGAGCCTCGTCGAAACCTATCCCCAAATCCTCGGAATTGGAATCGACGAATCGACTGCCATCATCGTGGAGAAATCTACCGCAAGCGTCACCGGTCGCGGGCAAGTCTACTTCTATTGGCTCGATGCGGAAGCGAACAGCAAGTCCGAATTCATCGGTAAAGCCGGCGACCGGTTCAACCTTGCGACCAGAGTCCCGATTGCCCCACAGGTCGAAGTTCCCCCAGCATCCGAAAAGGATTGACGTCCCCCAAAAAGAATGAAGCCTCGCTGAAAGGCCCCCCAGCCAACGGAATTTCTCCTGTGGGTAAAAAGAATCCAAGACGCTATAATTTCTGGGATTGAGCTACATTCGTCCCTAATTCTTTGTCTAGAAACACAAAATCCATGAAAGCGATCGCAGTCCGCCCCGGTACCCCGAACAGTGTTCATCAATGCGACATTCCCGCCCCCAAACTCGAGTCGATTCCCGGGGGAAAAGGTATTCTGGTCAAGGTACTGAAAGTGGGAGTCGACGCAACGGATCGTGAGATTAACGAAGCACTCTACGGGAACCCACCTCCGGGAGATAACTACCTAGTCCTTGGACACGAGTCCTTCGGAATCGTCCAAGAAGTAGGTCCGAATGTGCGCAACATTCGAGTTGGTGACTATGTAACAGCCACCGTCCGACGTCCCGGTGGATCGATCTACGACAAGATCGGCACCTACGACATGACGAGCGAAGAAACCTACTACGAACGAGGGATCAACCTGCTGCACGGGTACCTGACCGAGTACTTTGTCGATCACGAAGACTACATCGTTCGAGTTCCAAAAGGACTCAAGAACCTTCACGTCCTGATGGAGCCTATGAGCTGCGCGGCAAAAGCGATTCATCAAGCCTATGAAGCTCAACGACGCATGAAGGTCTGGAGTCCAAAACGCGCGTTCGTATTGGGTGCTGGACAAATCGGCTTGCTCTCGACTCTCGTTCTGCGACTTAAAGGACTCGAAGTCTTCACCTTGGCCCGCGCTAAAGGACCTCACCTGAAGAGCTCCATCGTCGAGGGGATGGAAGCCAACTACGTGGCAACCTCCGAAACAAGCTTGGAAGACCTCACGAAGAAGGTCGGCAAAGCGGACATCATCGTCGATGCGACCGGTTCCTCGAAGATTGCCTTCGGTGCAATGGAATCCCTCGGTCACAACGGCGCGTTGGTCTGGACAAGTATCACGGGCGGAAAAAACACCACCACCGTTCCCTCAGATAAAATCAACATCGAATGGGTCCTCGGTAACAAACTTCTCCTCGGTAGCGTCAACGCAAACCGCGAGCACTTTGAAATGGGCATCCGTGACCTCGCCCTCGGTGAAGTCATGTTCCCAGGCGTTCTCGAGAAAATTCTGACCAATCCAGTCCATGGTCTCGATCAATACAAGGAAATGATGCGTCTGCTCGTTGAAGACAACAACGCGTTGAAGGTTTACGTCAACGTTGCAGATGAATAACCGATTGGATTTGGAAACAAGTCCAGCAATTTGTTGGTTTTACGAAGAGCAAACACATGTCACCCGTTGACTTGTTTGCTCTTCAACTGGATAGGTGCCAGACATGCCATGGATCTTGATGCAATGGGTTAACTTGCCATGGATTAACATGCAATGGATCGACATGCAGTGGATTGCTGTGGCATCAATCTTGCTTCCCTGCCTTGGTTTCGTGCTGTGGAAATCAGCTCGCTTCATCTCGCAACTTCGCAACGCAACAGCAACGGCTGACCCTAGCGACTCCTCCCCACGCCAGTCCTCTTGTTCAGGCTGTTCGGGCTGCCCTTGCAGCGCAACGGCAAACCGACCTAACGCAGATTTCGGTATCAAGATGCTGCCGATCGTTACTCTTAAAGCTCCCTCGGAGACACTCACACCTTCCAGTCCAACCGATAAGAACCCTTAAGTTATCTCCCACCTTTGCTTCCTCCCATCTCCCCACCTGTGAGACTTGAACATCATGCTCCCATCAACCCCCAACCAGTTCGCTATTGCGGTTTTCGGAACACTGTTTTGCTTGGCTACCCTCCCACTGAATAACTCCAAGGGCCAGCAGATTCGCCCACCGAACTACGACGAGTCGCTTGTCCCAAAATTCGAGTTACCATCCGTTTTACAATCTCCCATTCCGTTCGATATTTCCGCCGTTGGAAGTGATCGCCCAAGGATCAAAACTCCGGCCCAATGGCCGGACCATCGCCAAGCCTTGGTCGCCATGCTTGCCGAACAAGAATATGGGTTCTTACCTACCGAACAGGTGAAGATCACTTCAGAATGCTTCGACGATGCAGACGCTGTCCTCAGAGGCAAAACGCAATCGAACATCCGTCGCAGACAACTTGCCATAACACTCGAGAGGAACGGCAAATCGTTGCGAATCGACATGATCCTCTGGTCTCCACGAAACCGTCCAAACGCCCCATGCTTCGTCGGTTTGAATTTTCGTGGCAACCAATCCACTTGCGATGATCCCGCCGTACGCTTGACGACCAGTTGGTGCGACCAACGTCATCCAGGCGTGGAGAACAATCGAGCAACGGAACAAAGCCGCGCGAATCAAAGCGAAAGATGGCCGATCGCGGAAATCGTCGATCAAGGTTTCGCAGTTGCGACAGCTCACTACTGCGACATCGATCCCGATTTCGACGACGGTTTCGAGAATGGCGTTCATGCTCTCTACCCAGACTTCCGTTGCGATGAGCAACATCCGAATCGATGGGGATCGATCGCCGCTTGGGCTTGGGGACTCTCCCGAATGGCCGATGTTCTGGTGCAACTCGAAGGAGTACAAGCTGACGCCCTGCTGGTAGTCGGTCACTCAAGGCTTGGAAAAACAGCTCTATGGGCTGGCGCAACCGACGAGAGATTCCGAATCGTCATCTCGAACAATTCCGGTTGCGGCGGGGCCGCTTTGAGCAAACGCGCCTACGGCGAATCGGTCGCTCGAATCAATACATCCTTTCCCCATTGGTTCAACCGAAACTTTCGCAAGTACAACGATCGCGAAGAAATCCTACCTTTCGATCAACATCAACTCATCGCAACCATCGCACCTCGCCCTGTGTACATCGCAAGTGCAAGCAACGATCGGTGGGCGGATCCACTCGGGGAGATGCTCTCGGGCAAAGAAGCTTCGGCAGCTTATGAACTGCTAGGAAAAGAAGGCTTCTCTGCAACCGAACTTCCTGCATTCAACACGCTTATCGGCAGCAAATCGATCGGTTACCATCTGCGCGAAGGAAACCACGACATGCTGCTCTATGATTGGCAGCAGTTCGTGGCTTTTGCAAAACGCAATGGCTTGTAAAAGCACACCTTAGGCCTGCTTGCATTATTACAAGTGTGGTTGCATGCGTGCCAAAGCAGCATCCCAATCGGCCGCCTTGCGCGGCTGGTAGACTTCAATCGAACTCGATTGGCGCATCCACTCTCGGGCTTGCGCTACGTTATCGAATCGTCCTAAAGCTAACATCTGGGAGATAACATTTCCCAACGCTGTAGCTTCGACCGGTCCGGCAACAACGGTACGATTGCAAGCATCAGCAGTCATTTGACATAGTAGCTGATTGCGTACCCCGCCCCCGACAATATGGATCGTTTCCAATCGATACCCTAACAAGTCTTCGAGCATACCAAGGCAAATCCGGTATCGCATCGCGAGTCCTTCAAGAATCGCTCTCGCGATCGCGCCATCGGTATTCGGAGTAGCTTGTCCGGTGTTCTTCATATAAGCCAAAACTGCATCCAACATATCTTCAGGGGCTACGAGGGACGGATGCTGGACATCGAGCCAGTGATGCAGCGGCTTGGCTTCCGTCGCAAGGGTTGCAAGCGTAGTCCAATCGTACGGCTTGCCTCGCCGCTGCCAACTTGCGCGGCATTGTTGCAAAGGCCACAGTCCGGCGATGTTCTTTAGGAGTCGAACACTGCCGTTTGCCCCACCTTCATTGGTAAAGTTCAGCTCTGAGCACTTGGCGTTCAGTCGCGGCTCACTTAATTCGACTCCCATAAGGGACCATGTCCCACTGCTGATGTAACACCAATTCGGTCGACTTTCAGCAAACCCAGAAGCTGGCACAGCAAGAACTGCAGCACCAGTATCGTGAGTTGCAGGAACAATCGTATTTGCTTTCTCGGTCAATCCAATGCGGTTTCGAATGCTGGAGCGAACTGGCCCGAGACTGTGACCAGGCTGCACCGGAGTACGGAAAAGTTTCGACGGAATCTCAAGACGATCAAGCACCTTTGCAGACCATCCTCCCCCGCCGGGTTGAAGCATTTGAGTGGTGGATGCGTTGGTAAATTCATTGACCTTTTCACCGGTGAGCATCCAGTGAAAGAAATCGGGAATCATTAGAAATCGGTCTGCAATATCGAGAATCGGAGAGTTCTCCACTCGCATGCTGTAGAGTTGATAGAGGGTGTTGATTTCCATGAACTGGATACCGGTCTCTTGGAAGATCTCTTCGCGGGATACCTGCTGGAACGCGCGATCCATCAACCCTCGAGTTCTCGGGTCCCGATAACAGAATGATGGCCCGACAAGATCGTCATTGCGATCAAGAAGCACATAGTCAACACCCCAGGTATCCACTCCGAGGCTGACGATATGGTCGCGGTACTCCTCGACAGCCTTCCCAAGCCCCGTTTCGACTTCTTTCCATAGTGTTAGCAAATTCCACAACAGGCGGTTTCCGATTTGCATCGGCGAGTTTTCGAAACGATGAACATCTTTAAGAAGGATCTGATCCCCTCGCAACTCTGCGGCAATCACACGCCCACCCGATGCACCGAGGTCGATGGCGAGGGCTATATCGGGATGATCCATAGTCGATTGTCTTTCTTAAAAAGATGGGTTTCGTTGTAGCGCTTTAAGCGCCTCGTTTGCTCGATGCCTTGATTCCCGCTCGCAATTCGGAATTTCCGATCGCTTCATCGAGACGCTCTAGCACCGTTTGGATTACCGTTAACTGTTCCGAACTAAGCTCTTGGACCTCGCCAAATCGCTTCGCATAAAACGCTTCTGAGATCACTCCCATATCGAGCTTCAAACCTGCTCGCTGCAACGAGTGATCGACAACTCCTAGAAACTCACGAGGAGTCTGATAAGCCGATCTCTGGAACCCCAATCGTTTGAGCTGTTTGCTGACTCGCTCGTAAAACTCCACTCGAGAGCGAACTCGCTGAAGATTCGCTCCAGAGCGACGAAGCCGCTTCGGGATCAAATTTGGAAACAACGCTGGAAGTGCCTTGAATAGAACCACTGCGAGCAATCCAACAAAGAATACTCCGACCGCCACACGCCACGAAAACCAACGATCCGGCGAGAGAAGTCCCCCGACAAATCGACTGTCTTGCATCTTTGTCAGGAGCGATTGAAGCTGCAAATAAAAGCTCGCGTAGGATCCTTCCGAAGTCTCACCGAACAAGGAGAAGAGTCCCCCTTGTTTGGATTTATCCATATTGATCACCATCTCATTCCACAAATCCTGCATCGCATCGAGCGTCTGAGTACTCGACACCCGCAACGATCCCCCCGCATTCGATCCATTGACCGGAGGTGTTGGGTCCAACCTTAACCACACCCCTCGCGTAACCCAAACAGGCAACATTAAACTCGATCGCACTGTGTCTTCAGCTTCTCGAATTTCATTCGCCGTAAAGTAAGCTTCCACCCACACATGCGCATGATTTTGAGAGACTTGGAAATACCCCCCTAAATCGTTGTACTCGCTTGGGCGAAATCCAATCGCCAGTCGCGTGGGAATCCCCATGGATCGTAGCATCAGGGCTAAAGAGCTTGCGAAGTACTGGCAATGCCCTCGCTTCTTATTCAAGACGAAATCAGCAACCGGATCGATACCGGGATCGCGAGGCCCTGTTAACGAGAGGGTGTATTCAAAATTCCCGCTGTTGGCCAGATAGTCTTCAAGAAAAAGGGATTTCGAAAGCCGGCTTTCCAACGGTGACTTGCTCGTTGCAAAGATCCGCTCCAACTCAGGACGTATGATTTCAAGTGACTGAGGGAAGAACGTGACTTCCTCACCGTACGAGGACAACGTGCTAGGTTGCTTGTCTTCATAAACATCCGACTGGTCTTCGAGGACAGGAGTCTCCTGGCCGACGAGGTAAGCATAAGTCAAAAACGAATATCGTCGTTTTGGAGGTCGATCGCTAAAAGCTTCGGGGCGGGTGTCGATCATTCTCCAGTCCCGTTTCGCCGTTCGAAACGGAGACTTCTCTGTTTGCGCATAAGGTGGTAGGGCACAGACCACATCACCAAATGGAGAACGCTCGGCGACATGCACACGAACCGTATCCCGACGAGCCAACAGATCGGTATCTAGCTCCTTCGGCACATGCAACTCTCTAAATGGAACTGACCGACGTTGATAATTATACCGATCTCCAGGCAACCAATTCCCTTGGCCTGGTCCATCGGTGTATCGATGGACCACGGTACCGCGGATATATGGCGGTTGATTGGGTCTATAGTTTTTGCCCGTCTCCTCATTCGTCATCGACATCCGAAAAGCTGGTGCGTCGTTTTGAAGAATTTTCCCGATCGTAGAGAAAGAAATCTGATCGCTAAAACCAACCCGATTACCACCCCACCCCAACCCCTCACCTTCCCAAGTCTCGCTGTAGAGACGAGGAAGCATATAGAAAAAACCTACTGAAAACATCAGCATGCCCAGCGCGAACGGAATGATGCTTCGAAACCAACTTGAAGGGAAATAGCGATCCCCCGAAGCCAATGCGGTAGCGCTCGTGGAACGAAATCTCAACCCAGAGGATCGAGCCGTTGGAATCTGCTCCCGCCCAAGCCAATGCATAAGTCTTGCGAAGAAATTCGTCGACTCAGTCAACGATTCGTTATGCCTTTGATAAGAAACATATTCCGCCAATGCCATCAGGGCCGCACTGCCAACAGCTAACACTGGAAGCATCAAAACTCCGTACAGAACGTTGTCGTTGACCAACGCAGCAACAACCAACTCCAGTAACAGAAAAACACCCCACTGCTCAAAGACTCTCGTTTCCTTTTTCTGGAAATAAAGGGGGATCTGCACGTAAACCAATAGGTTCCCAACCCAGAGCAAACGGTCTGGATTCATATTCGTGATGAACTCGTAACCAGCGAGCAAAGCCCCAAGAATCATCCCCGCATAAACGGCGTAGCGATGCAAGGAGAATACACCAGTGCGGTCTGTGACGTAGTACGCGGTTGACGAACAAGCGATCACCAGTCCGGGCAAATACCAAGAGTTTTGCCCAAGGCCTACAAGCAAGGCCGCGATCGCTGAGAACAATCCAAAGCAAAGCGTCAGCCTTCTGAAATTCGATTGCTGATGATTCGCCATCTTAGATTACCTCAATCCTATCAAGCGTTCGACGCGATGAATCAACCAAAGTAACGCACCTAGTATCACCAACAGGACAATCAAAATCCAAGGAGCAAAGGTTGCAGGAAACATCCACTCGCGTGTCACTTCCCAAACCCGCCGCCAATCGAGCATCAAGTATATCGTCGCCGCACTTAAATAGGGACCGAAAGGCGTACTTGTATCTCCCGTAAACAACAAACGGACAATAACGATCGCGATTCCAAACAAGGGTGCCAGAAAGAATGCCAACCACACCGCCTGCCACCCCAAAAATGCACCGACCATCGCCATCAAAGTGACATCCCCAAACCCCAAAGCCTCCCTCCCCAAAACTTCACTTGCGACCATCCGAAACGCCCAAACCAGAAGACCTCCCAAACACATCCCAACCACCGCGCTTAGCAATCGATCCCACTGAAGGTCGCTCAACGCGAAATATCCAATCCCTAATAACACCCACCCCAAGACCATCATCGTTGCGACGAAACGCAAATTGCTTGCTTGCCAAAAGCGGACCCAAGCATAAACAAAGGCTTTCTGCCAGCCTCGACGTGTAATCCAAGGAAAATCGATAATGGACAAGCACCAAATCGTCCAACCCACAAACGCGATCACCAGCGATAAGAAAGACCCGCGTTGCCAAAGAACAGGGATCGACTCAGGCGAATTCGCATGAAGAGTTCGAACCACTTGGGTAAATGGTGGTTCGATCAGTTGCACCTTCTCAAGCCAATTCCAACCATAGAAAAAAGTCGATCCAATCAATCCGATCAAAGTTCCAGGAATCGTGATGCAATCGGGAATCATTCGCTCATCGAAATCGATAAATGTCGCGATGATCAACAAGAACAACAGGATGGAATAAGCCGCATACTGAGGCCAGAGAGCATCTGGCACCAACGCACCTTCGGGCATGCAATGCCCTCGTCGCAACAACCAAAACAGTACGACGTAACACCAAGGAACGATCAACTCGATCAAGGCTGGTCGGATCCAAAACCAACGCCCGAATTCCTTCACATCATCCGCGCGGCGACTCCTCAACAACCAGCCAACCACCGGAACACACTCCCAAATACTCAGCGGCCCGAGTCCACTTGCACGCGGTTGCCACGAAGAGATCGGAGCCGATGTGTGGGACCATCGATAGATACTGTCGTTGATCCAAAGGCTAACAAGCACACCCACAGAAAAGATGAGCAAGACGAGCCCAAACGGTTCGAACATCTTCTTCCCTTATTCCATTGGAAACAGACTCTGCATCACCGACATTACCGCGATACGAAAACGATCATTCGTTTCGACTTCGTGCGATTATATTCGAATTCCAACTCTAAAGGGTTGCTTCAATCCGCCAAACGCATGAAGAACAACTCGGAAGAACTCTGCTGCGTACATGCTACAGTGCGCACTCTGCAGTGCAAACTTTGCAGTGCACACTCTGCAGTGCAAACTTTACTGTGCACACTTGGATCGGTACCATTGGGAAATTCGCTCGGCTATATCTTCTGGACCCAACATCCCCACGTCGATATCCCAGTCCGCCGCAACTCGATAAATAGGCTCACGCACACGCATGACCTGCTCGATCTCTGCAACCACATCGCCGCCAGTCAGACTCGGTCGCGGACGACCAGTGGTTTGATCTTTCTGAAGTCGCGTCGCCAGGACTTCCGTGGAGCAGTGAAGCCAAACTGTCCACCCAGAGTGAGCTAGTACACGGCGGTTCTCTTCACGCAAAACAGCGCCACCGCCAAGCGAAAGAACATGGGAAGGCAAAGCGGAGCACTCTTCAAGCACTCGACTCTCCACATCGCGAAACGCTTCTTCCCCGCGCGATGCAAAGAAATCCTTGATCGGCTCACCGATTGCCAGCTCGATGCGTTGATCCAAATCGAGCCATGGCATGCCAAGCTTTTCCGAAAGCAACTTACCTACCGTAGTCTTACCACTACCTCGGTAACCGATCAGAATCAAATGATGTCGAGTTCGATTAGCTAACAATCGACTTGATTAAAACGCGGGTGTACTTTTGACGGTGACCGGTTCGCGCGTCGTAGTTCTTGCGACGGCTGAACTTCTGAATGAAGACTTTCTTGCCTTGCTCGAGACCGACGACTTCGGCTTTGACAACCGCACCGTCGAGGGTGGGTTGACCAAGCTTTAGACCGGCATCCCCACCAATCGCTAGAACGCGATCAAAATCAAGGCTGTCACCTGTCTCTGCCGACTCGCGAAAGTCGATATCCAACAACAATCCTTCGGTGACTTTGTATTGACGGCCGCCGTCGCTAATGATCGCGTACATGATTTTGAAGCTGATCCAAGTAATGCAAAATCCAACAAATTGGGGAAATCTAGGTCGAGGAGTTTAACCTCCCGGCGGGAGTTCGTCGAGTCCACTTTCACCACAACTTCACATGTTGCTCGCCCAAGCCCCCACCGGAACGGACGAAACAGACGAACGGAGTTCACATCCTCGATTCCTTCGCTACATTTCACTCATGCCAGATTTGAATCCCGCACAAGCCGATGCAGTCGCTACCCTCTCCGGCCCTCTCTTGGTCCTAGCCGGGGCTGGGACTGGAAAAACCCGCGTGGTTACATTCAGAGTAGCGAATCTAATAAAGCATAAAACCGCCCCGGACCGAATTTTAGCGGTAACTTTTACCAATAAAGCTTCGTTGGAAATGCAGGAGCGGATCGGGCATCAGCTCAAGCTTCCCAAGCGGGTAAAAAAAGGACAAAAAGCTAGTCCGAGACCTCAAATTGGGACATTTCACTCTCATTGTGTGCAAATTCTCAAACGCTGGACCTCAGAGCTGGGCTACCCGGAGAAATTCACCATTTACGACCGAAGCGATGCGGAAAGCGTTGCTCGGACGGTTCTGCGGGAAATCAGAGTCCACGAGAAAACGCTCTCTCCGTCCGACTTCCTTAATATCGTCAGCAGGTGGAAAAACGCCGGGGTCCGTCCCGATAAAGCCGATTCGGCGGCCGTCAATGATCAAGAGCACATCGCAGCCAGTGGGTTTCGACGATACCAACGAGCTTTGAAACTCCAAGCAGCCTTCGATTTCGACGACTTGTTGGTTTTTGCTGAAATGCTGCTGACCGAGAACGAGAAAGTTCGCATTGCAGAAGCCGGGCGCTACGACCATATCTTGGTCGATGAGTACCAAGACACCAACGGATGTCAGTACCGCATCATCAAAGCATTGGCTCAAGACCATCGCAACCTATGCGTCGTGGGTGATGACGATCAATCGATTTACGGTTGGCGAGGAGCAGAAGTCAAACACATCCTGAATTTCCGCAAAGACTGGCCCGAAGCAAAGGTGGTCCGCCTCGAGGAGAACTATCGCTCCACCGATGCGATCTTGAACATGGCCAATCGACTGATCGTCTTCAATAGAGAACGACACGATAAAGTCCTACGTCCAGCCCGCCCGAACGGCAAACCGCCCCGGGTCTTGCAGTTCCCCGGTGAGAACGAAGAAGCCAAAGGGGTGGTCGAAGAAATTGCCGATCGCATCAAACGCGATAAGAGTGTCTCCCCTGGAGATTTCGCCATTCTCTTTCGTACCAATGAACAGCCTCGCCCCTTTGAAATGGAACTCCGCCGGCAAAATGTTCCTTACGTAATCACCGGTACGCAGTCGTTCTTCGACCGAAAAGAAGTCCGAGATTGCTTGGCATACCTCCGCTGGATCGACTCCCCAAACGACGAACTCGCCCTCCTGCGAGTCATCAATGTCCCTCCACGCGGCATGGGGGCGAGCAGCGTTGATAAGCTTTTGGCTCAAGCCGTATCCACATCGACAAGCATCTGGAAAGTCATGCAAGACCCAGCGTTCGTCGCAACGCTACCGACCGCCGCCCAACGCGGTATCGAAAACCTAAAGTCGCTGCAACTTCGGTTCAGCCGCTTGTTCCAAGCTTCTCCCACGGAACCCATTGATTTCTCAATTCCCCCCCCGTTCGACGTTGAACCACAACTCACTGATCCATCTAGTCCCACACTCGCCAGTCCCAACGAAACGCTCCTCAACGCATCTCAAACCGACAACCCCAACGCTGAACCAACAGAGAGTGACGACGAGGGTACGAGCGATATGGCAAGCGGCCTGATGCGATTGATCGATGCGCTCAAGTACCGCGAAGAGATCCAACGTCTGTACGATGATCCCGAAGAGTCCGCCATGCGAATCGGTTCGCTCGAATCAGTCTTTAACGCCATCGCTCAGTACGAATTCAGCACCACCGAACCCTCCCTCGACGGGTTCTTGACCTCGGTGACTCTGACCGGCCGCGAATTCGGTAGCTCCAAAGATAAAAATCAAGGACTTAACGCTGTCTCCCTGATGACCTACCACAGCGCGAAAGGTCTTGAATTCCCAATCGTCTATATGATTGGTATGGAAGAAGGTGTGTTGCCTCACCGCCGATCGATCTCCGAAGAACTCGACAGCGTCGATGAAGAACGTCGCTTGTGCTACGTCGGAGTGACGCGAGCTCAAGACGAACTCACCCTTACGCTCCCTCAAAGCCGTTTTAAATGGGGCAAGCCTCGTCCGACTTATCCAAGCCGATTCCTCTATGAATTGACCGACCAAGCCGACAATCCCAACCGAGCGAAGGCGATTCAAGCAGCACTTGAGGACGTACGGCGAGAACGAAAGAAACGCTAGTAGGCTGACTGGACTTGCATCCAAAGCGTCCCCTGCCCTACAAACAACCTGCCGAAAAGTATTATCCCCAGGCAGGAGCCGAATCCCTTTCATGGCAAGTCCCAAGCCCTACAGCAAATCGCCGAAACGGCCGACGCGAATCGACAAGTCGACCGCACAAAGAATTGCGGAAACTCTGCTTCTGTTCGCCCCTGCCCCCATCCGCAGCATCGCTTCGACTCCCCTCGGTTCGAAAATATTCCTTACCGTTGCCACCGGATTGCTCACCACCGGTATGCTGTCGATCGACTGGGAAAACGGGATGCCCAAAATTCAATGGCACCGAGAAAACGCTCAGCAAGCCAAAGATCAGATCACTCAAGACTTGCAGCAACAAGGTGTTCAGTGGCAACAGACGGCCAACGGCCCTGTCGTCTCGCACAACGGACAGCAATACCCTGTCCCCGTACAAAACCTTCCTGGTTATCAACAATTCAACCAAGCGCAGGGATATCCACCACCCCAATACAGCAATCCAAACGGCTACCCTACCGCGTTCCAACAACCGGTTCTTCCGAACGGCAACCCCAACGGAAATTGGTATCCGCCAGCACAGCAAGGGCAACCTTTGCCACCAAATATGCAGCCACCACCGAACATGGTTCTGCCTCCCAACATGCAAAACGGTCCCTACTATCCGCAAAACCCACAGCAATTACCGCCGGGGGCTTACTCCGCAGGTGGTGGAAACGTCTACCCGCCAGGGTATGTTCGTTAACTACTTTTATCGCAGTCCAGAGTTAGAATGACTACGAGAACTTTCCTCCCCCATCTCTCGTGTGCATTCGATGATCCTCGACGAGAAACCGCCAACAGATCAACTGCAACCCAGCCCAGCAAAGCCATCGCTTGCGAAACGCTTTCCTAAGCCGATTCTTTGGACGCTCTTGGCTGTAACCTTCAGCCTCACTCTCGCTCTCTACCTCGCCTTCTCTTCAAAGCGAAACCACTCCACCCCCACATCCTCTGCTGCAATCGAAGGCAATGAATCTGCCATCGAAGAGCGAACAAAGGGCAAACTCCTCGATCGCCAAGCCTTGAAGGACTTGATCGATCGTCATCTTGCCATAACCCAAAGCGAAATCGAAGCGCTCGATGAACTTGGTTACTCCCCGATCGAAGAACTTTTCCTCCATGCATTCAGCCAAGTCTACAGCTATGCAGACACATGTTTAGGATGGGGAAGTAAATGGCGGTTGGTTCGAGACCGCTTACCATGGAGCGATGGAACCGAACACCAACAATTCCTAAAGGAGAAATTCGAAGAGCAGATCTTCTCACCTGCGACACTCGAAAAAGCGATCCGCCAATCCATCCAAGAACGGTTCGCAAAAATTCGCGATCTTGAGAATGAAATGCTGTTGCGTATGCGAGCCGACATCGAAAAGCTTCCCGACTACGATGCGATCGCCTTGGGCTCTGAATCGGAACTAACCCTCGGTTTTGAAAATGCGTTTCGAAAAGCTTCCGAAACGGCTTCCCAAGACTTGTCTTCGGATATCGAAAGCCAACTAGTATCCCTTGTTGCCGGAGAGGTCCTCGCACAAGTTGCCGTGCGCCTCGGGGTGTCGGCCGGCATCCTAGGAACAGGTGCTGCCTCCGGTTGGGCGACTTTCGGCATCGGACTTGTCGCCGGTTTAGTTGTCGACCAAATCGTATCTCGATTGTGGGATTACTTCGCTGACCCTGAACTCGAACTGGCCATTGAGTTATCCAGAAGCCTCTCACAACTGCGGGATTTAATTTGCCATGGCGATAGCCAAACGATAGGTTTAGACGGTCAGTTCAAGAGGTGGAATTCTCAACGCGAAACACTTCGCCGTACCGCCGTCTATGATTTATTTGCTCTGCCGACGCAACCTTCCCCCTCACCAAAACCGTAATTCCAAACAACCCAAATCCTAAACAACCCGAAATACCAACAACACGGAGCACGCATGATGATTGTTCGCAGAATCCTTTGGATCGGATTGTTCGCCTCGTCCTTAAGCATCGCAACTTGCTCAAATGGACTAGCGCAAGGAAAGCTTGGGGTCGCACGCGAAATCGTCGAACAATTGGCAAGAAAGTTTTCCAAAGAGGTCTCCGATGAAGGAGTCGAAAAACTTACCGCTCGAGTACAAGCAGTACTGGTGCGAACCGGTGACGAAGGTGCCGAAGCGATTCAACGGATCGGTCCAAGAGCAGTAGGCATCCTCGAGTCGAGCGGCGATGAGATTACTTCTGCTGCCAAGCTCTTAGCAAAGCATGGCGACGCAGCGATTGAAGTATTAAACTCGCCGGTCAGAAGATCTCTGCTTGCGAGTCTCGGAGACGATGCCGGCGAAGTACTTGTCAAGCATGGCGTCGTTGCTGAAAAGGTTCTCACAGCCTCCGGTGCTCCCGCAGCAAAGGCGCTCGTTAACCTCTCGTCACAAAATGCTCGCAGATTGGTGATGCTCGCTGACGATGCCGGCACTGCTAAGCTTGCGAGCAATCCTGATTTACTCGCACTCTTTGCACGCTTTGGTGATCGCGCGATGGATTTCGTGTGGCGCAACAAACTCGCCCTCTCAACCGGCACTGTCCTTGCCGCCTTCCTTGCCAACCCCGAACCGTTTCTCGATGGGACATTACAATTAGCCGAAAGCGGACTCGATTCGTTGACTACAAACGTGGCCAAACCGATCGCAGAGAAGATCGGTAGCAACACGCAATGGACTCTCGTACTTCTCGCAGCGATCCTCTGCGGCTCGCTGCTGTTCTTCTTTCGCAAGCCTCGCAAAAACCAAGAAGCATCCCCTAAAACGGAATAGCTATAGGTTACTCGTAGATCGGGAAATAACAGCCGAAAGCCTTCTCGCAAAACGCCCCAGGATCATTGAATCGCTGTCCGCGATCCAGCCCAGAAATCGTATTCATTTGATCCTCGGTGAGAGCGAAATCAAAGAGCTGAATGTTCTCTCGCAGTCGCTCTATTTTCTGTGTCTTCGGGATCACCGCTGTACCACGCTGAACACCCCACCTCAAGACAACTTGCGCTGCTGACCGTCCAACTTGCTTCGCAATCTCCACCACACTCGGATGCACCAACACCGATTCACTCTCCGTGGCCATTCCCAATGGAACGTAAGAAGGAGCACCCAAAGGTGAAAAAGCTGTCACCGCAATGGACTCTTGATGTGCATAACGGATCAACTTGGGCTGTACCAAGTAGGGATGCGACTCGATCTGTAACACAGAAGGTCGAATCGATGCAGTTGATAACAAGTCGCGAATGAGCGAAACACCGAAATTGCTTATACCGATACTCTTGACCAAACCCGCTTCGACCAATCGCTCCATCGCACCCCACGTCTCAGCAATCGGTACCGCATCGGGAATCATCTTCGCTGGCTTCGATTCAGGATCGAAAAACCATCCCGCTGGATAACGATGCTCGAAAGGGACATACGCCAACGCGATCGGAAAGTGGATCAAGTAAAGATCGAGGTAATCGACTCGCAAGTCTTTCAGCGTCCGCTCACAAGCGGCTCGCACGTGCGAGGCCCTATGGTAAGTATTCCATAGCTTACTTGTGATCCAGAGATCTTCCCGGACACACAACCGATCCTTCAACACCCGCTCAATCCCCTCGCCGACTTGAGGCTCATTGCCATAATCCGAAGCGCAATCCAAATGCCGATAACCCGCTTTAACAGCATCGACCGTCATCTGACTCGTACTCTCATTGGGAATCTTCCAAAACCCTAAACCCACACTGGGGATCGCGCGGTGGGCAAGTGGAGCAGAAATCTCTGCGTTGGTTGAAGGGGTCATCATCACGGCCTTTCAAGGATGCTCGCAGGAGGCTTTCTACGAAAAACTCGGCGAGGCAGGGGGAAAAACGGTCAAGCAGTATTGCCTAGCAGGGGGGAGTAGTGCAAGCTACACAGCGTCTGGAGTTCGTTAGTTTTTCTGAGAATATCGCGGAGAAGACCTCACAGTGAAAGCCACATTTCGAGCCAACTTGATCCACTCGCTACAACTAAGTTTGAAAACCTCGGCTCAAAGAGCTGCACTGGGAACCGCATTCGCATCCAGCCTGCTTGCTATCGGCGGTTGCAACTCTGAGAAACCTTCAAAGGAAATCAGCGCTGAAAATAGCGGTTTTCGCCCAGCAGATTCGGCTTCCCCAGCAAAAGCCCCATCCGTAAACCCCTCATCCACAAACCCTCAATCCCCCGCTTCGACCGCGAAGAACGATCCAGCCTCAACGGATAATCCCGCAGCCAAAGCACCCTCGCTCCCATCCTTCGTCCCCGGACAAGCCGATCCGGCACTAGCTCAAAAGAGCTATATGACACTCAAGATGGTTGAATCTGACAAGCCGGAAGCGATCCTCGCCTTCCTCGGTAGCATCGACCGCGCCATGCGCGAACTTCAAACCGATGCAGGTCAACGACTGGTAAACACCGATGTCGTTATCAGCCGCGGAATGGACCTAGCAAGGATGAAACAATCCGCAGCAGACAACTTGAGAAATATCGCTAGCACCCCGGACCAAACGGCAAAGGGATGGATTGGAAAACTCGAAGCCCTCGCACAAATGGCGGCCTTCAAAGATGTCCCATCCGCCGATGAACTCAGAAGTCTTTCCAAACAACTCAGCGGAAATGAAGACACACGCGTCGCGGCTCTGGCTAATCGCCTGCAACTGATGACCACCGTCATCGACTTTCAGAATCAAGCTGCCAGCGTCGACCAAGTCCTAGGGCTCGCCAAGGGATTGCTCGAGAAAGCTGATCCGAACGACCCATCGCTCTTCATGGCCGTAGCCCAAGCAGCCAAAGCCCTTGATGCTGCTTCCGCAAACGCCGCCGCTGATCCGAACTCGACCGCCGACCCAAACGCACCTGACGCTAACGCTACAGCGAAAAGCCCCAGCGCCGCCGCTTGCGATGATCTCGTCAACGCCGTAGAAGCCAAATACCGAGACGTACAAAACCCGAACCTCGGCATGAACGCTTGGCAAATGAAAATGCAACGCCTTCCAGACTTCGAGGATTACCTGAAAATCCTCGATACGCGGCAAGCCATGGCAGCAGACCCTGCGGCACTTACCGCTAGCGCTAAGAGCCTGATGGAAAAAATCCCATCTCCTTGGACCGCGTTAGCTCTCGGTCAATGCGCAACGCAATTCGAATACTCCGGAAACCTCGAAGTAGCCAAAAGCCTGATCGATATCGCTGCAACTCAACTCGAATCGACCAAAACCCCCGAACTCAAAGAACAACTTGAACTTTCTATCAAAGGCTTTCAAGTAAGATCGCAGACCATTGGCAAGCCCCTGGATTTATCCACACTTGTTGACACTCAAGGTAAACCCTTTGACAAATCAAAGTACGAAGGGAAAGTCGTACTGGTGGACTTCTGGGCTACTTGGTGCGGTCCATGCATCCAAGAAATTCCAAACATCAAAAAAGTTTACGAAGAGAAACATGCCGATGGATTCGAAGTCGTCGCAATCAACCTAGATGATCTGCGCTCCGACCTCGATGCATTCATGGCGCAACAAGAAACGCCTTGGAGCGTCTTCGTCAGCGGAGATCCTACCAAGTCCGGTATGAACACTCCCCTAGCAAAAGACCTGGCCATCTCCGCGATTCCCTTCACGCTCCTGATCGGACGCGATGGAAATGTTGCCGCAATGCACGTACGCGGAAAAGCCATCGAAACGAAAGTGGCTGAACTGCTCTCCAGTCGCTAAGGATGTCCCTAAGCAACCCGAATGAGGCTCGGTGAACCACAATGCAAGTTGTCATTGTCCTTATCATCATCGCTGCCGTATTACTGTCTCAAGTCTTCGCTAAGGCTTGGGACGCAAAGCGATTTGAAAGCATCAAGACCTGGGCCGCAGCTAAAGGCATAGAAGCCCTCTACTCCCTTCCTAGAACAGACGCAGAAAAGCTTTTCTGGTTTGATGTCGCCAAGAAGGGAGTCTCGAGCACCACCCGTTTTGTCGTTGTCGCCGAAACCGACACCACACGCATCTGTGTCTTCGAGCAACACTACCCAAGTCAATCGGGCAAAAACAATTCGACCAGGAATGCCGTGATGACGATGGTCCAAGACCGCCGCCTAAGCGCTCCGTCACTCTCCATCGTTCCTCGTCGATTTCTATCGTCCCTATCGAAATTGATCGGGGTGACCTACATCGAATTTCCAGATGCTCCAGGATTCAATCAGAAGTTCATGGTGCGAGGAAAATCCGAGGAATCTATCCGAGCGTTTCTCAAGTCACCAGTGCTTTCAAAACTCGCTTCGATCACCCCGATGGAAATCGGGTTTCACGAAAATACGCTTTTGCTGGTGAACTGGGATTCGAAACTCCAACCCGCGGAGATCGAATCCTACATGAGAAAAGGACTCGAAGTGGTATCTATGTGCTGCAAAGCTTAACCGCTGCTGCAATCGCTTGACTCATCCCCCCAAACTCTGCGATCCCTTTCCAAGCGATGTCATGTGCTGTGCCATGCGCGACGCTGGTCCTTACAATCGGCAAACCAAGGGTGATGTTGACTGCTTCAAACATATCGAGAAGCTTCAATGCGATGTGCCCTTGGTCATGATACATCGCAACCACCGCATCGAATTCTCCTCGAGCTGCACGCGGCATGAGCGTATCGGTCGCCCAAGGTCCTGTTGCATCAATCCCTCGCTCGCGGGCTTTATGCACCGCAGGAGCGATGATCTCGATCTCTTCGCGTCCAAACCGACCAGACTCCCCTGCATGCGGATTCAGTGCCGTAACTGCAATGCGAGGTTTACTTCCGTCGCTCAGTCCACCATTATCACCCCCGAGATTGCCTCGGCTGCGTGCAAGTAGCCTCGAGAAATAAACGTGGGTCAATTCAATCGTTCTGAGGATGCTCTCCTCAGTGATGTTTTCGAAAACCTCCCTCAATGCCATGTGCAACGTGACGTGAATTACTCCAAGTCCATATGCACCACCATGATTGGGCTTGCCCGGCGGCAAGTACAACATCATGGCAGTTGACTCCACACCACATAAGTGAGCTAATAACTCGGTATGACCTGGCCAATGATGCCCCGCAAGCTCCATCGCTTTCTTCTGAAGCGGAGCTGTTACCATCGCTGCTATCTTGCCGCTATTGCACAACTCGGCCGCTTGCACCAAACAATCATAAGCGGCTTGACCTCCCCTCGCATCGATGCAACCATCGCGTGCATCCTGCGACTCACGACTCGCTGCTTCTAAACAAGGCACAATCACCGGATCGGTTCCCAGAGCATCTGGTAACGCATTCAACAGTTCTGCGACCTGCGACCAACTAGAACATCCGTGAAATCGCAGCCTCAAATCACGCATGTCCGCGGCTCGCTGCATGATCGCCGCACGACCGATCACAACAGGACTGTACTCAAGGAGATCCGAACGGTCCCCAAGCGCACCGGCAATCACTTCAGGTCCAATTCCCGTTGGATCACCCATCGTTATGCCAATCAATGGCCCGGTCGATCTCATCGATTGATCCCACTTGCTTCGAAAATAGCTGTTGCTTTAACCACTACAAAAAAATCATCACCGAGACCCAAAACTACTTCTTGGACACCCACAAACGATTGATCGACTTATCCAATTCCCCCGGACGAGTAGCTCCTATCCAGCTTTCGACGATCTTCATGTCCTTATCGAGCAACAAAGTTAATGGATAGAGGAACCCCTGCCGCCCCATC
>Ga0208225_1000038_pt1 | contig 35080 bp, 21 predicted proteins | sample LakMenEpi15Jun10_FD_150701 | JGI IMG/M metagenome (GOLD analysis project Ga0208225, IMG submission 150701) | Freshwater microbial communities from Lake Mendota, WI - 15JUN2010 deep hole epilimnion (SPAdes) | ecosystem: Environmental > Aquatic > Freshwater > Lake > Epilimnion/Euphotic zone ... | reverse complement strand
CTTGTTGATCACCAACAGATGGTTATCTTCGAAGAGTATTTGCGAGCCGTGCACTTACGAATTCCTTGTCCGATTCGAATTCCTTGTCCGATTCGAATTCATTGTTCAATTCGAATTACTTGTCCGATTTCTTTTCCCAAATTTCGTCGATTGAGGTGATCGATGCTTTCGCATTATAGTCATGCGCAACAACGACGCGAATGGATTCTTAGATTGCGATCAACACGGCGATCGCGATTGACACTGCGATCGCCATCACCAAAGGGAGCAGCTCGATGAAAAATTCGATCGATGATAACAATACTCACCCTGGTTCGAATGCGGAAAGGCCCGGCACGATACCGGAAAGACCTGCGCAGCTCGATCCGATCCGCTTGCTCGAAGACCTAGTTCGAATCAACAGCGTCAACTCGTTCTATCCCAACGGGCCAGGAGAAGAGGAACTCGCCAAGTACATCGAAGCATATTGGGGACGACTCGGGATCAAGTGCGAGCGGCAGAATGTTTTACCAGGACGCGACAACATCATCGCCTATTTACCGGGACGAGACTCCTCAAAGCGACTGCTTCTGGAAGCTCACATGGACACCGTAAGCACCGACGGGATGAGCATTGCACCTTGGGAGCCAACGCAGCGCGATGGAAAACTCTACGGCCGAGGAAGTTGCGATACGAAAGCCGGCTTGGCTTGTATGATGGCAGCCATGGCCCAGTTGCACTCCACCGGTACCTCCCCGGCGGTTGACGTGATCATGGCCGCCGTCGTCGATGAAGAACACTCCTGTACGGGAGTGAATAAACTCTGTGAGGATTTGAAAGCTGACGCAGCGGTCGTCGCCGAACCGACCGAAATGAAGACTGTGATTGCGAGCAAGGGGGTCTTGAGATGGCAGATCCATGCCATCGGCCGCTCGGCCCATAGCTCCAAAGTCCATTTGGGTATCAATGCCATCGAACACATGGCGGAGCTAATTCTGATACTTCGCAGTTTCCACAATAACATTTCGACTCATCACCATCCCCGATTGGGTGCTGCTACAGCCAACATCGGGCTGATTTCCGGGGGAGTACAAGTAAATTTCGTACCGGATCGCTGCTCGATTCAGATCGACCGTAGAGTGCTACCCGGCGAACGCGTCGCTGATGTTCTAGGTCAGTACCAAGCCCTCCTGGGCGAAGCGATGGGTAGGATCCAAAACTCCCAATTCATCATGGATCCCCCGCTGCTGGTCGACCCAAGTTTTGAGACTCCCAGTGAATCGCGAATCGCACAAGCTTCCGCACAAACGCTCAAACGCCTTGGCTATTGCGACACGATGCACGGAGTCCCTTTCGGTAGCGATGCGAGTAAAATCCGACTGCTGGGAATCGACACCATCATCTTCGGACCGGGTAGTATCGACCAAGCCCATTCCGCAGTAGAGTATGTAGACATCGAGCAAGTCCGCCATGCTTGCGAGTACTATCAACTTTTGATGAAGGAGTTCCTTCCATGAAACGACGTACTTGGCTTTCAGCTGCGAGTTCCACTCTCGCTGTTGCCGCCTGCAACACCCATCAACTCTTCCCATCGCAAGTTGCAGGTGCCACCCAAGGCAACGAAGTCGGCTGGATTGATGCCCATGCTCACGTCTGGCCTCGAATGAACAGTGATTTCCCGCTATCCGAGGGATTCACGGCCAAAGATGTTGTCCCTGAATCCTTCACTCCTGAAGAGCTTCTCCAACAAGCCCGACCCTCGTTCGTGCAACGTGTGGTTTTGATCCAAATGAGCTTCTTCGGTTTTGATAATCGATACATGCTCGACTGCATCAAGCGTTATCCTAAATATTTCCGAGGGGTCGGGATCGTAGATCACGATGCAAGTGGGCTTCGGGAAACCATGACCAATCTTCGTAAAGAAGGAGTCAGAGGTTACCGGCTCTATGCAAACGCCAAAAACGTCTCGCAATGGGCGAGCTCCTCAGGAGTAAACGAACTTTTCCGGATCTGTACCGAGACGAATCAAGCCGCTTGCTTGCTTTCCGATCCAGATGCTTTACCTGGCATCGAAGCGATGGTCGCAAAATATCCCGATACGACCGTCGTAATCGATCACTTTTCCCGAATCGGCATGACCGGCACCGTCAATCGAAAAGACTTGGATGCACTTTTGAAATTATCCAAGTACAAAAACACGTACGTGAAGACTTCGGCTTTTTATGCATTGGGAGAGAAAAAAGCCCCTTACAAGGATTTGCTTCCGATGATTCGAAGCTTGCGCGATAGTTTCGGTGCCAACCGTTTGATGTGGGCGTCCGATTGCCCATACCAAGTTCAAGCTCCGCACACGTACGCCGATTCCATCGCATTGGTTTTGGAACATGCCGATTTCTTGAGCGAGGGGGAAAAGAAGTCCCTCTTGGCACAAACCGCTGAACGCGTATTTTTTCAAGATTGAAACTAACCGACCTCGAGCCAATCCCCTTGACGATTGGCTCTTTGCGCGTAAACTCCTAACATTCCTCGGGCGACCTACCTGGTTGCTCCCTAAACTGCGGTCGTGGCGAAATTGGCAGACGCGCTAGCTTGAGGGGCTAGTGGTAGAAATACCTTGGAGGTTCGAGCCCTCTCGACCGCACTGATAAGGCCGGCTTTTGCCGGCCTTTTTTCTTTTAGCTCTCCAGGACTCACGAAGTGAATCCTGGAGACGCTTGATCATATTCTTTGCGAACTCTTGTCGCCGCAGTTAATTAACGGCGCGCTCGCGGTGCTCGCCGCCCCGTAAGCGACTCTTCTACGCTTAAATCCGACGCGGTACCGTAGAGAGCAAAATAAGTGTCCGTAGGACTTGCTTGGAAACTCTCTTGGGTCTGCCACGCGGGTGCAGCCGAATCAAATCCTTCGCCTGATGCTCCAGTCCCATTAATCTTGTTGACAACCGCCAACACATCAAGAGGCGTTAGCTGGCCATCCCCATCGACATCGACGTCGGGTTCATCCAGGGAGTCACTGCTCCGTGGCGTAGGTAACACACCGCTTGGGTTCTTGTTGAAGGCATTGACCAGAACCAAAGCATCGAGCGGATCGGTCGTTCCAGAACGATTCACGTCCCAAGGCAAGATGCTATTTCGCCATGGGGCTGGGTTTGCAATCCGTTCAACGGGCAGAGCAAGTTGCCTTACTAGGCCACCGAGAGTGTCGCTGACAAGCAGGTTCACGGTCGAAACCAATGGATCACTGTTCGCGAAGAAGGCATCAGCGACCAATCTGAGTTGATTGTTGACAACTTCAAAGCGAGAATCCAAAGAGATAACAGAGTAGGGGGTCGGCCCATCGGGATCACTCACGGAGAGTTCTCCCAAGTTCCAACCGAGGATATTCGAAGGAACTCGTCCGTTCGCAACGGACACACTCGTCGGTGGCTCATTCGCATTGAGAACTTGGATGCGAATCACTCGTTCAGATTGGAACGATGGTGTACCGGTATCCGTGGCGATCACGGTTACGAATTCCGTTGCACTTCTCTCGAAATCCAGTGTCCCAGGTTGCACAACGCTCAATTCGCCCGTGGTCGGGTTGATTGCAAAACGTGTTTCGCTTGCAGGAAGCGAGAAGAGAATCGCTTGCCGATCTGCATCGGTAGCTTGGACTCGCCCAAACGGTGCGCCGATCGATTGCACTTCGGACACATTCAAGGACGACGTAAGGATCGATGGAGCGAACTCGTTGATATCGGTAAGGGACACAATTGCCGATGTCCAAGTCGAAAGGCTCGGGAGTCCATCGTCGAAGGCTTCTACAAAAAACCGAATCGAGGGAGTTGTCTCAGCGTCTAGCGATACGCCGGGCCGCACGCTCAAGATCCCCGTGTTCGGGTCGAGAGAAAACTGGGATGGCGGAGCACCGAAGAACCGATAACGCACGGAATTGGCAGTATCGGCGTCGCTTGCGGTGATTCTTCCAACAATCGTTCCGCTAGGAGAATTCTCGGCGACATTCAGCGAGATCGGAGCCAAGGCTGGGGAGAACTCATTGACGTCCGAAACCGAAATCGAAATAAGCTTCTCAAAGGAAAGGGGAGGAGTGCCATTGTCCGTCGCGCGGATCAAGACGGTTGCTACGGGATTAACTTCAAAATCAAAACCCGCGGTGGGAGCCAAGAACAACTCGTCGCCTCGGATGACAAAGCGTGGATCGTTCGTCGACCAGCTTGTCGAATCATTCGGATCCGGATCGCTCGCTAAGAGTCTTCCGAGTCGTGCGCCGCGACTATTCTCGGGAACAGGGCTGCCAAGAAGATCGATATTCGTTGGGGCATCGTTGATGTTGAGAATATCGATCACAACAGGGGAGTCCGCAAAAGCTCCAGATGAGTCTGTTGCTCGGACGAAAACCTGCCGCATACCTACGTCGAGGTTGCCTGGTGTTCCGGAAAACGTCTGACTTGCGGTATCAAATCGAAGCCACGTTGGGAGAGGAACACCCGGAGAAGTAAACGCGCTATAGGTCAACTTGGCATCGTCGATATCGCGGAAGAGTGAATTCGGTATTGCGAACTGCAAGAAAGCGTCTTGAATACCGTTAGCCGATGGGTTTGGTGGAACGACGAACGGAGCATCGTTGACCGGCTGAACCACTTGCTTGATCTCCGAAGTGTTTGCGGAAATCGAATCAGGGGCTTGCACTTGGCTGACATCGACAAAGAGCAGTCCGTTCGCATCGCTGAACCCACCTGTGTAGGTTGGATCGAGTGCGAGGTATTTCAAATCAGGAGCTGGCCCAAAATAGTTCGCAGCAGGGAGAAAACGAATTTGGCTCAACGGAGAGAGGACCAAAGCGGCACTATTGGAAACACTCGGTAGGTCAATCCAACCTTGGCCGACATTAACTTGCCAACTCCCCGCCGGCCCATTGGAGCTTCCTCCTGCAATGGCGATCCCGATCGCCGTTGTTAAATCGACATCGATCACACCGCGTTCGATCAACTGAGCGACGCTTGTCCCAGCTGGGCTGCGATCGTCTTCGTTGATGTTGTTCATAAACGTGGTGGTTGCCAAAGGTCGGTCATTGACCGATCGGACTCGCACTTGAACTGAACTTGTTCCGCGGAAATCACCTTTGTTAAGTGTCAACTGAATGCTTCGAGTAAACGTATCAGGAGCTTCACCGCGAGCTTCGAAATTCAATTGCTCGACGAGTCGCTCAATCGACTCCTTGGTCGCATTCGCAGTGAAGAAGATCACGAACTCAGTATCGGAACTTCGAAGGAACGTTCCCATCTGTTGGCCTTCGTAGACCAATACGTTTCCTTGGAGAGAAAATGGACTCGTGCCACCCGTGCGCAGCGAGATCAAATCCGTGGAGCCCGCTTGCGGTTTCATCGAAACGCTCAAAGCACCGTTGGAATAGTCACCAGGCACGATATCAATGACTTTCGCTGTGGCCGTTAAAGGCAACGCAGGATCGTTCTCGACGTAAGATAGGGACGTAGAGGATAGTGCCACTCCGAAGGCAACCGGAATCGAGCCGGTAAGCATGTACTGGCCGAGGCTACCGAAATCGGTGTATCCAGTTGGCGGATTGGCTTGGGGATCCCCGAAACCAACGCCATCGATCTCGATGTAATACAGCCCCGCTGAGAGATCGAGATTTGAAAAACCAGCTCTTAATCCGTCCGGATTCGATACTGCTACAACATTTCCCGCAGCATCATACAGGGTAGCTTGAACATCCAAGTTCGACCCTTGGTTGTTGGGCCAAAAACCTGTTGTGAACAGAGCGCTATCGATCGAGTCCGTATAGGAACCATCACCTTGACTGGTCCAGACTTGAGTGATGTAAGGGTCGATCGAAAGGTTAACCGTCCCCGAACCGCTTTGGAACCAAAGCACATCGCGGTCGGTGGCTTGCTCAATGGTACCGAATACAGACAATGCGATTCGGTCTGTGGCATCGACAGGACCGGATATCTCTTTTGCGAACTCGATCGCATTGGCATGATCGTCAGGCAAAAATCCAAAACCGTTTTCTGAACTGGTGATTACCGACAAATCGTTAGGGCCCGAGTTGTAGTTTGCGTTTGCTCCCCCGTTATTGGCCCCAAGATAGACTCCGTTATCCCAAGTCGTCACGTTGCGATAGTAACCGCTACCCATGATCGGCCCCCAGCTATTCTCACCCGTTCCTCCGTGGCCGTCGTAATACTGGGCATTGTTCTGGAATGGATTCTGATCGTTCGTTCCATCGTGGGAAAGACCGAGCGAGTGACCGACTTCGTGAGAAACCGCAGCCGCCACGTCGCGCGAAAAACTATTGAAGACGTAGCAAGGCGTATCCGAGGCGCCGGCCTGCTCGTACCCCCAACGGAAACTTCCAATGTACGCAAAACCTCCAACCGGTTGTCCGGAGAAGTTATCGAGTGTTGTCACAACGCGTATACCCCAACGCGAATCGTTTCCACCGGTATTAACCAAAGCATCCTCGCCTGGATCTTCGGTCGTCACATTGACATCGAACGGAGCGAAATCGGCCGCCACACGTTGCCAAGATGCTTGAATGGTCCTTAACTCGTCGTCGGTAAAGGCAGCTCCATTACCAGCCGGATCAAAAGCCGGCGAGACGATTTGCTGAATGTTGTAAGCTCGGTTCCATGAAGTTCCTACGGCAGTAAAGCCATCGAAATCCATGTAGACTGTTTTGCTAGCCGTCGGACGACTGTGCAATTTAAAAGTGTCCGACAGGGGGGCGAAGGATGGCCCATTGCCTGAATCTCCATCTCCGTTTCCACCTTGGTTCGGCCGCGCGCCGGCTTCCCAAGCGCTTTGATCCGGAAGAGGCATCGTTCCGATGGTTTGGCCCGAAGGGTCGGTCCAAGTCCCGGCCCCCGACGGCATCCACGACAGATCCGAAGCCATCAAAGTTCGGGTTTCAAGTGATTCGAAAATCAGACGGGACATGACGCGTTTTGCAGAGTGCAAGCGTCGAGAAGCGTTCGGTCGCATACGAGGCCTTCGAAAAAAAACAAGCTGCATAAATTCGACGGAAGGGGCGAGAAGCAACTTCTATCAAGATAAGAATGACGGTTAAGAATAGCCCAGCCAAATAGCAAAGGCAAGAAAACAGGCCCGAAAGGGGGCAAAACGGGCAGAAGCTTCCGTACCCCCATTAAGAGGTCGGGCGACCTTACACATTCTTGGAAAAAACCCATGAATGTCCCAAGGTCGCCCGAATGCTACAAGTCAAAACTGCCGTGTTTTAGGCACGCATAAGCTGTACGATCCGTACGGTCCGTACAACCCGCTTACACATCGGCTTTTGCTCGACATTCATTGCAATAATCGACTCATTGATGAAATCCAATGCTCAAGTCAACGCAACCCTAAGCATCCGTCAGCGACTTTCGGATGCGCATTCCATAGAAGGATCGCCACAAGAAGTAAGACGCGATTGCAAGGAATAGGCAAGCGAATCCGGCGGTAACTGACGCACCTTGCGTCTGCTGAATTTGAACAGCGAGGGCAACGGCGAGTAGTCCAAAGAGCGTTGTGAATTTAATCACAGGGTTCAACGCCACACTCGAGGTGTCCTTGAACGGGTCGCCGACGGTATCGCCAACGACCGTCGCATCGTGCAGTGAACTACCTTTCTTCTTCAATTCGACTTCTACGATCTTCTTCGCGTTATCCCAAGCACCACCGGCGTTTGCCATGAAGATCGCTTGGTACAACCCGAAGATCGCGATCGAGAAGAGGTATCCGATGAAGAAAAAGGGTTCGACGAATGCGAGCCCAAGGGTGACGAAGAAGACCGCCATAAAAATATTAAACATCCCAACTTGGGCAAATTGAGTGCAGATCTCAACGACCTTCTTCGAGTCTTCGATGCTGGCTTTCGTCGAACCATCAAGCTTGATATTGCGTTTGATGAACTCAACTGCCCGATAAGCTCCCGTAGTGACGGCTTGAATCGATGCACCGGTAAACCAATAGATGATCGCACCACCACTGATGAGGCCCAAAACGAACGGGGCATGCATCAGAGAAAGTTTCTCGATGTCAGTAGTCAAACCGTTGGTCAAACTCATGATGATCGAGAAGATCATCGTCGTTGCACCTACCACCGCCGTCCCGATCAATACCGGTTTCGCAGTAGCTTTAAAGGTATTCCCCGCGCCATCGTTTTCTTCAAGCAAGTGTTTTGCAGCTTCGAAATTCGCGGTGAGTCCGAAGTCCCGGTTTAACTCTTGTTCGATGTTTGGAATCGTTTCAATCAACGAGAGCTCAAAAACACTTTGGGCGTTATCGGTCACCGGTCCATAGGAATCGACCGCGATCGTCACCGGACCCATGCCAAGGAACCCGAAGGCCACCAATCCGAAGGCGAATACTTCAGGGGCTTTCATTACCCCCGCTAGTCCACTCTCACCGCCGATGGTCGAGATACAGTAAGCAACTGCCATAAGTCCAGTAATACTTGCACCGAGCCACAAGCAAGAGAAGTTCCCGGCAACCAATCCGGAGAGAATATTCAAAGAAGCTCCACCTTCTTCACTGCTTGTTACCACTTCGTGGACGTGCGCCGAGGATGTGGAAGTAAACACCTTGACCAACTCAGGAATCACGGCACCAGCTAACGTACCGCAGGAGATGATCGTCGAGAGCTGCCACCAAAGGTTTGTATTTCCGTTGAGGTCGGGAATCAATAGATAAGAGACGACGTAGGTCAATACGATCGAGACTACGCTTGTAACCCATACCAATCGGGTCAGTGGCATTTCAAAATCAAGCTTCGGAGAATCCGCATATCGCGCTTTTGTCCAGAGCTCGTTGAAGTAATAAGCAGCGACAGAGGCGACGATCATCATCGCCCGCATCACGAAGAGCCACACTAACAACTTCACTTGAAGACTTTCGTAACCAGCTCCAGCGGAATCTTTGTTGATAGCCAGAAGGATGAACGTGATCAGAGCCACGCCGGTCACACCGTAGGTTTCAAAACCGTCGGCACTCGGCCCGACCGAATCCCCTGCATTATCGCCCGTGCAGTCAGCGATAACGCCCGGATTGCGAGCATCGTCTTCTTTGATCTTGAACTCGATCTTCATCAAGTCCGACCCGATGTCCGCGATCTTGGTAAAGATCCCTCCCGCGATACGCAGGCAAGCCGCTCCAAGACTCTCTCCGATCGCAAAGCCGATGAAACAAGCTCCTGCATAATCGCGAGGAAGAAACAACAAAATACAAAGCATCATCAGCAACTCGACGCTGATGAGCATCATGCCGATACTCATCCCAGCCTTGAGCGGAATCGCATAGACCGCGTAAGGCAACCCAAGCAGACTTGCATGGGCCGTCCGAGAATTAGCAAATGTGTTCACCCGAATCCCGAACCAAGCCACCATGTAACTTCCAAGGATCCCGATGACGCTAAAGAGAACAATGATCATCACCTTAGGCACTGGTTCTTTGAGCAACCAGCCAAAATAAGCCACGATCACCAGAGCGATAATCACCCACAGCATCGCCAAGAACTTCCCTTGGGTTACCAAGTAGGTTTTACAAGTCTCGTAGATCAACTCCGAGACTTCCAACATGCTCTTGTGAACCGGCATGTTTTTCAGCTCATTAAAAATCCGATAGCCGAAAACCAACCCTGCCACACAGATCGCCAACCCACCCATCAACCACAAGCGTCCAGAGACCCCCATAAACTCGGAGCTACCCAAGTCGGGAAGGACCAAGTCTGCCTCGCCGTGAACTTTCGCACCACTTCCTTCTGCGGAAACTTCATTGGCCCCAAATGCACTCGGGAGCCCGAACATGGTGGCGAAGGCAATGAGCCACAGAATGGTAAATACCCCGTAGAGACCATGGCTTATGGGATAACGAAATGAAGTACTCTTTGACAACATGAGAGAATGAGCCCTACACGCTAGCGATGACAAACTAGGGGAAACAAAACATCCACAAGGCGAACCTCCCGCTGAGCACGCAACAGCACAACCCGACCTTGCAGTCGATAGGCTAATAGACAACTGGCGGAGACTCAATAAGCCCAACGCTGTTTCGGGCTAATAATTTCGCTTCAACAATGCACCAAAGGAAAAAAAATCACCTTACGCAACCCAGAAAACGAAAAAACACTGCATTTGCAAAACTTATTCCCCAGCGAGTTAGCCGACTGCCAACCCGCATTTACCTTGTAGGACGGAGGATTTTCCGGCCGATCAGGGACCTACCGGCGAACCTTCTGCGCAATCCAACATCAAATCCGCACCCGAATACTGCGTATGAACTCATTTTCCACCAAAAGAATGAGTACAATGCTTGGCCGGCATATGCTTTACGTGCAGTATGCGATATGTACAGCGTGCCTTACACACCGCGTGCTATATTCACTGTGAGCTACATTTACCGAATGCTTTACATGTGACTGGCGAGCGTCTGTCCCAAACATACGATCGAATTACCTATAAGTCATATGCCGAAGACTATCCTGTCAAAACGGCTCACTAACGTGTACGAAAACTGCTTCCACAACTTCGCAGTGACTATGAAAACCCAACTCCTTAACAATCGTCGCTCATTCGACTCCACCGCCGTTGCTTGGACTCGCCTCGCAAGTAAGTTCGCAACGATCGGCTTGGCAAACTTGCTCGCGATCGGTGCGATGCTAAGCCCCTTTAACGGGCAAACAGCTATCGGCCAAGTAGCAGAAGGCAATGAGGAAGCTCGTCCAACGCGTCGTGCGACACTTCCGCCACAAGTCGAAAAAATCGACAAAGCGTTGGAAGCGAGTTGGTCGGAAGCTGGGATTCGCCCATCGCCGGTCGAAGAGGACCTCAAGTGGGTTCGCCGCGTTTACTTGGACATTATTGGACGCATCCCAAGCTTCGAAGAGTTTGCCAGTTTTGCCAAGGACAAGTCCCCGGATCGGCGAGTGAATCTGGTTCGCAAACTACTCGAAGACGATCAGTACACGGAAGAATACGCAAATCACTGGGGCACGATCTGGACAAACATCTTGATCGGTCGCAATGGTGGCATGGAAGAACGATCGCTGACCAATCGCGCCGGGATGCAGAAGTACTTGCGAGATTGCTTCGCGAGCAACAAGCCCTACAACACGATGGTTTATGAATTGGTGACAGCAACGGGCACGACCAAACCCGGTTCTGAGAAATTCAATGGTGCAGCGAACTTCCTTGCGATGAAGGTCAACGAAGAGAAAGGTGTACAAGCAACAGCAGCCGTATCGCGAATTTTCTTGGGACTACAAGTCCAATGCACACAGTGCCATAACCACCCTTTCAATCAGTGGAAGCAGCAGAAGTTTTGGGAGTTCAACGCGTTCTTTCGACAAACTCGCGCCTTGCGACAGTTCATGCGTGGAACGGACGACATCGACCAAATTGAACTGATCAACGAAGATTTTGCCGGCGAAGGCTCCCACCCAGAGAAAGCCGAGATTTATTACGACCTTCGAAATGGCGTCAGAAAAGTCGCTTATCCAACTTTTATCGATGGCACCGAGATCGGCAAGAGCGGTTACCTATCCGAAGTCAACCGCCGCAAAGAGCTTGGCGATTTGATGATGGAAAGTGACTTCCTCGACAAAGCCATCGTCAATCGCGTTTGGTCACACTTTCTCGGATACGGATTCACGAAACCTATCGATGATCTTGGACCGCACAACCCAGTGGTAAACATCGAACTCTTCGAGACACTTTCGAAGGACTTCCGCAATTCCAGCTACGACTTGAAACAACTCATTCAATGGATCACCCTCTCGAAGGCTTATCAGCTGACTTCGAAAATCACCAAAGACAACGACTCCGATGACCCAGCAATGGGTGAATTGCCTCGCTTTAGCCACTTTTACACAAGGCAGATGACAGCCGAGCAACTGTTCGCTTCACTGTCTGTTGCGACCCAAGCAAACCGAAAAGGAAGTCTAGACGAACAGCAACGTCGACGCGAAGAATGGATGCGTCAATTCGTAGTAGCTTTCGGTACAGACGAAGGGGACGAGACGACCACTTTCAATGGTTCGATTCCACAAAGCTTGATGATGTTCAACGGGGATTTAATCCGTTCGGCGATTTCCCTTGAGCCCGGCACTTGGCTTCACGAATTGAGCACTTCGAAGGGAACACCGCAAGAGAAAGTCCAATTCCTGTTCATTGCAGGTCTTGGTCGCCGTCCACGCCCCGAAGAGATAGCCGTGGCTTCGCAAATACTCGCGGCCCGCAAAGCGGAAGTCGGCGGCATGTTGCAAGACATGTGGTGGGCTATCCTTAACAGCAACGAATTCATTTTCAATCACTAATCGTCCATCAACAACCTTTTCCAGACCGTTCTATAGAACCGAGGTAAAACTATGTGGAACCGATACGCTACTCCTTCCGGGATGTCCCGACGACACTTTATGTCCCACATGGCTGGCGCAAGCGCCATGATGGGTGCTTCACTCTCGCTCGGACATTCGCTGCGAGTACATGCCGACACGCTCAAGAGCAACCGTAAGTCCTGCATCTTGCTATGGATGGGTGGTGGACCATCAAGCATGGACATTTGGGACCTTAAACCCGGTACTGACAACGGTGGGCCTTTCAAACAAATCAGCACATCCGGCGATGTCCAGATCAGCGAACACATGCCATTGATGGCGCAACAAATGCACCACATGGCCATCGTCCGCTCGATGAGCACCCGCGAAGCGGACCACAACCGCGGTCGATACTACATGCATACAGGCTACGTTCCCGATGCGAACGTGGATTACCCAAGCTACGGGTCGGTCATCGCTCACGAACTGATTTCGCAACGCTCCGAACTTGAAATTCCCCCGTTCGTCTCCGTCGGGGGAGCTAGCGAAGGCCCAGGCTTCTTGGGCATGTCGTGGGCCCCATTCAACGTCACAAGCAACGGTAGGGTTCGCAACTTGGAAATGAGCGTCGACTCCGATCGACTAAGCCAACGCCGTTTCGCTTTGGAAACCATCGAAAACTCCTTCATCAACCAAAAGCGCGGTACCGTTCTGGAAGATCACCGCAAAGTCCTCGGCAAGACCTTTGACTTACTCACGAGCAAGCAAATGCAAGCCTTCGAAGTGGACAAAGAACCGGAGGATATGAAAGAGCGCTACGGCAAAAACGGCTTCGGACAAGGTTGCTTGCTCGCTCGTCGATTGGTAGAGGCCGGTGTGGCTTTTGTCGAAGTCGACTTGGGTGGTTGGGACAATCATCAGAACATTTTCCGGACACTCGAAAACGACCGCTTGCCAGTGCTCGACAAAGCAATGGCCGCGTTGACCTCCGATCTTTCCGAACGCGGTTTGCTCGAAGACACCTGCATCGTTTGGATGGGCGAATTCAGCCGAACTCCACGCATCAACGCCGATGCCGGTCGAGATCACTGGGCTCGAGCTTGGAGCGTCGTTGTCGGTGGCGGGGGAGTCAAGGGTGGTCAAGCCATCGGTGCAACGAATGAAGATGGAACGGACGTCACTACCGAACCCTATTCCTCCGAAGACCTCATGGCCTCCGTCTGCCATGGATTGGGAATCTCGCTCGAGACGACCTTCACGAGCCGAAATGGTCGGCCGATGAAAATCGCCAACAGCGGAAAACTCATCAAGGGATTATTCGCGTAGCGTGCCCGAAGAACGATCGAATCGCGATACGCCGTTCGATCCGTCCGATTGGGATCCGAAAGCTCTGATCGATACTCACTACCAAGGTGTGTGGCGATACCTCAGAGCGATTGGGTGTTCGGCGGATTTGGCGGATGATATCTCCCAAGAAACGTTCGTCGCCGTGCTCAAACGCCCCTTTGAACAATTCCACCCACACTCAACTGCCGCTTATCTACGCCGTGTCGCATTCCATTTAATGGTCACGGCAAGGAGGCAGGCGGGAAAGATGATTGCGACCGACGAATTAGAAGTTCTCGATCGCACCTGGACACGTTGGGTGGGTGCCGATCTCAGCGGCGATGCAGTCATCGATGCGCTCACCGAATGTTTCTCGAGATTGACACTCCGCGCCCAACAATCCCTACGCATGCGTTATGCCGATAATGCATCTCGCGAAGATATCGCCGAGTCGCTGAAAATCACCTCGCACGGTGTGAAGAACTTGCAACAACGAGCCAAAGCCCAACTGCGAGAGTGCCTCGAGGAAAAACTGAAACCATCATGACCATCCCCAACAGTGACAATACGCCCGAATTGCCACATCGCCAGGCCAACTCGCCAGAAGAACTCGCGTCGAACGAGCCGATGCTCGATGATGCAGCACTGAACGAGCCGATGCTCGATGATGCTATTCTCAACGACATGACGCTGATAGATGGGCTTCTACCTGAAATCTTCGATGCTCCTCGCGCGACGCGAGAAGCGACCGAACGAATCATGCGACGCATCAACGGCAGTTCCTCCGAAGCATCCAATAATGACGGTCCGACGTCAGATAACAATGATCAAGTCACAAGCCCCACGAGCCGGTTTACTACCGCAGATCTAGAACGTGCAATTCAATCCGCCCAGCGAGATCGACGATCTAGAGTTGATATTAGTCGAGCTCGCAAAGCGACCAAACGACGCCGCGCAATCCTCACCATGGTGACAGCTACGGGACTTGCGGCATCGGTTATTACCACAGCTTTTCTGGTTTGGAAACCTTCCTCCAATACCTCCAACCAAAGCTTCGACGTAACCGATTCCAAAAAATCTACACTCCGAAATTCAAACCTAACTGATTCGTCTTCATCCGAGAACCGCACTACCAGCGATTCCGAACCCTCCATCACCCGCAATACCTCTGATCTAAAAAACGAATCGCTTACGCGCGATGCAGAAGGCATGCAACGCGTAGCTTCATCAAATACGCCATCTGATTCCGAAATCGCTTCCCCTCTTGGATCGAATCCGACGAAGTCATCCATATCGCTCCCCTCTGCGATTGCAAATGACTCAAATCGCAGTGCAATGAATGCACCGAACGAACCAGCAACAGCCTTGCTCGGTAGCGAATTTGATGCAGGTCTGGTAGGAAATGGTTTGATCAACACGGCCGCCATATCCGTCATCAATCACCAATTTGAAGACATGTGGAAAGAAGGTTCGTTCAGCACTTCAAGTCCCAGCTCTTCAAATTTCCGCGTAGTATCTCCAAACGCACTATCCGAACAACATGTCGCTTCGCGGTCTGATCTGCTCGTCAACCGAATTGCATCACTGCTCGTTGGTCGCTCAGCAACCTCTTCCGAACTAGAAGCTATCCGGCAAGAGAACTTGCTGAAAACACGAAGCCTGAGCGAAAACCATTCGCAGTGGGTTGATGCAATCGCACAACGTTGGCTAGCAAGCGACGAGTTCTCGCAAACTTGGGGCAATGCCTTATCAAGTTTTTATCGAGGTGGGTATCCGGTAGATGCAGCGGACCGACAGCAAGCCAGGGACTTTGACGGCTGGCTCACGGAACAAGTAAAGCTCAACGCATCGCTACGCGACATTCAGAAACAAGTCCTCGGCGGGCTTTCCGATAAGTCTCACCCAGCGCGCTTTCTGGTAGTCCATTGGTCAAAACTTACTCAAGCAGCCCCGCCACTCCCAACATCGGCAAGTTCTGAACCTGCAAGTTCCGCGCCTGCAAGTTCCGAACCTGCAAGTACCCCGCCCGAAAACTCTGCTATTGCGAATCTCTCCGGATCGCAACAAGCAAAGGCACGCGATGGGAAGACTGCACCTCAATCATGGATTGGACTAAATGAACAGGAGTCCACAGCACTCACCGGTGTGACTAATCTGTTCTTGCATATTACCGACAACCCGATGTTGGCTTGCTCACAGTGCCATCAACAATCGCAACCACTCAACACAGCAAACCAAACTTCTTACGTTGGAGGAGAAGTAGCCGTCATCACAGGTCGATCTACGAGACCTGTATCATACGGTTCTGTCTCGGCCCTTCTTCTAAACGTCCTTGAATCCAACCAACGAGAGCTATTTACCAAGGACGAAGAAGACCGTGCGGTGAAACTTACGCCCGCCTTCCCCAACGGCAAAAGAGCCTCTGCGAGCGATACAACCGACTCTCTGTTGACGACCTGGGTGGAAGAAGGAAGCCACTCCCAAAGAGGTTTGGTCAATCATCTATGGAAGTCGTTTTTCGGAGTCCCATTAGTCGCCCCTGAAGAACAACACGGGCCGGCGAGCACATCGAGCCGAGAGGAATTGCTCAACTATATTTCTCAACAAGCATCCGACCAGAACGTACCCGTCCGTCAACTGGTCTATTGGATGTTGCACGCCTCACCGACTCTTCAACCAGAAGTCGCGTTAGACATTCAAAATGTCATCGCCTTGAGCCAAGCGGATTTGCGAACGTTGCGAACGCGAATCGAATTGCAACATGTGATGATTCATCGCCCGATTAACGCAAGCTCCATCGAGGAGTTTGTGAAACAACTTTTACCCGTTCAGCAAGAGATTCGGGACCGAGCTCTGTTGGCACAACCATCCTCAAGAGAATCATCCACAGCGAACAAACAGGACACCGCAGATCGTACCGCTGCTGAAGTTGCAGCCAAAGCAAATGGTTTAGCCAAAGATGGTCGCGAAGCGATGGCAAGGCAACAGCTTGGCTATGCGCAACTTATCTACGCGGTACCGTCGGTGCAGGTCGCTGACTTGGCAAAACGCTTTTCCGAGAGCACATTGTCGCAATCGGAATTGATCGACCACACCTATGGGGTTGTGCGTGGTCGCAAGCCGAGTTCTGCAGAGCGAGCAATTTGGAGTGCAAGTCGCCTCAAGGAGTTCGCGAAACCAGACGCTGCCTTACGCATCCTCAGCGGCGTAAGTGCATTTGAATATCCAACCGAATAAGCTTCGTTGACTGCGAGAGAGAATTACTCCTCCCGCTAACCATCACTGCCCGCTGACCATCACTGCCCGCTAACGAATCGCCGTGCTAACGAATCGCCGCGGCGTCTCGTCAGCGACAATCACGTGACCTTACGGCTGTTTGTTGCTAACGGCCCCTGCGATGTATCGAGTCGAGCCTTCTTCAAGCAAATCCTCTTCGCTTCCTTGGCATTGAACAGCCGCGCGGAATCGATGATTGCCACCCTTGGCGGCCACACAAGTGACCTTCAACGTGATACTCTTCTTTGGCGGGATTGCGGGAATTGCATCGAAGAGTGCTTGACCAGGCACGATCCGTCCTGAGTGCCCATCGATGCGTTGAGGTTCAATTCCATCGGAGAACTGGGCGATTGCTAGAACATTCTCAGCGGCTTTCGATCCTCGATTAACAATCTGAATTTCATACACAACTGGCTGACCAACAGGTGCTGGTGCCGCAGGCTCAATGACGGTCAGTTCAAGATCTGCGATCGCTTCGACTCGCGTTGCGATAGTGCTGGCAAAATCGCGTCCTCCCTCCGCTCGGGCTTGGAACGCAATGCGTTGCTCGCCCGATTGGTTAACGATCACTTTCAGAGGGACTTCCAACTTTTGATTCGCACCGATTGATGGGATCATCCAGCGCAACTGGTTACCATTTCGCGCAATTCCGGCAGGTAGGTCCACAGGATCGAAACCGGTAGGTAGAGCGACCATACAAGCAACGTTCTTGGCAATAACATTGCCAGTATTCTCGATCACAAGGTTGTATTCAGCGTTTAGTCCTTGGAAGAATTCCGACGGGCCCGTCCACGACGCCGTCAACTCAAGTGTCTGAACTTGGACATCGATCCGCTCACGCTTTTCAAATTTCCCATTCGAAGATTTAGCTGTCGCAACGATTGGGAACAAACCTGGATGATCAAAAGTCATCTCGACTTCGATACGCTTCGTCTCCCCAGGAGCCAGGGCACCGACCGAGGATTCATATTGTCCGGTTGTCTCGGTTTGCAACTGAAGGATCAATTCTGGCATAGGAGCTTTCCCGGAATTCTTCACTTGGATCTGATACTTTTGGGGAACCCCAAGCTGCGTTTCGGAAGGCCCATTAAGAGTTAGTTCCAATTTCGGCTGTTGGACTTCAACCGTCATCGTGGTCGGCAACGGAGCTACCGTCCATTCCAAGTTGAGGGCAAAGCTCTCGGCATCGAGTACTACAACTTGCAATTCCATCGACTTCGAATCGTTGGGTGCAAGCGATTCGATTTCCCAAAGAACCGCGAGCTCTGTTTCTAACTCCTCGACTTCGTGAGCACCGACCATAGTGGTTACCCCATCGATTCGAACACCCCGAGGTGCGGCGGCTCGGATCAACAAGCCATCGATTTTGCTGGTTCCTTCGTTCGTCGCGTGAATGGTGTAGGTAGCCGTTTGTCCAACGGGAATTGCAGTCGGACCATCGACCCGAAGCCGCAATTGCGGGGTACGCACATCAAGGCCGGCGAGCGATCGCCCATTGGTCATCGATGTACTCTTCTCAGCCGATTCTTCAGAAGATTTTTTGGTCATACCACTCGCGTTTGATTTGCGAGTGACCGCCATGCTTGGCACTTGTTCGCTTGTCCCTTGCGCCTCATCTCCCAATTGGCCCACCGATTGGCCCACCGATGCATCGGATCGACCTGCCGAAGCAATCGTCTGGGGAGCAGATTGCGAACCGGAGTCTTGCGAACCGGAGTCCTGTAACTTGGTAATGTCCCCCTTTGTGATCTTGGGCTTCGATGCCGTTGAAGTCGGAGTAACGGGCACTCGGCGACGGGATGTATTGGCTGCATCAAAACCAGCTTCGGACGGTGTAACGTCATATGTCTTCAATTCTCGCTTCGATCCAGCGGCAGGTTCGGGGATCGAAGGCTTTGCACCAGAGCGATCGTTAAGCGTTGGTTGTGTCTCAACATTTTCGTAGCTCTCGTCTGTCGAGTAGCTTGGAGGCACCGGTTGAGAACTGTCGGTGATACCGCTTGCACCGCGCTGAGTTGCTTGAGGGGCCGTTACCTGAGGCTGCGTTTCTTGCGGCGCTACCCCTTGGGATCGGCCGTTGCCTCGCGATCCGGATTGCGATTGGGACAACGCGGGTGATTGTGCGGTTGGTAGCTGTGAGGATTGGCTTTGCCCTGCGGATTGTTTTCTTGCGGCGGGCTGTTTGGGCGCGAATGGTTCTTTCGTCGGTTTTACAGCGCGGTTCAGTTCGATGGGTCCTTGGATGCTCCCAAGTTCATCTTCAGCACGTTTCTTCCAAGGGTTCGAGAAGCCTTGAACAGGAACGCGTAGTCCTCCAGTGCGACCTTGGACAGATTCTTCGTTCTCGCCCGGTTGCTTAGTAATCGCAGCACGAAAGCGAGAAACGAGTCCACCACCTCGATTTTCCGTCGCACGGCCTTCGGCGGATTCCGATTGCGCGGGAGTCGGTGAGGCTGAGATGCAGAACAAAAGGGTGGCTAAACAGCTTGCAAGAGCCATTTGGGAAGTCCGGTTCATCGAAGTCCGTTCCTTTCGATCAGCGTTATCTGCGACACCACCCCAAACGGGGGGTAAATCAAGGGTGTGACGATCCGAGAAATCGTCATCTTTGTGACTCGGCAAGCCTGTCTCGGTAGGATCAGAAGAATTGGAAAGATTTAACGCCTTTGACAACTTTACCGACTGAGAAAAGCTTGCCGCTTCCCCCCGGCGTGTTCAATATTGCAACACTTCCTCCCTTCGGACTCTCTTAATCCGCACGGTTTCTCTGATCCGCGCATAAGAAAAAACGCCTGCCAAGCCGGTTTTCAGTGAAAATCCGCCCTGAAACAGACTTTTAATACCCCAGCCAAAACCGCTTAAATCCCTTAGAAAAGCCTGGGGAAATGAGTTCAACACCAAACTCCAAAGCTCCGCCAGCCAACAACGAACCACTTTGGCACAACGTTTGCTTGATGAGTTGGAGTAGTCCGAGAAAGAGGAGTGGTTGTGGAATGGATTAGTTGTCGGAACCGGAAGGATCGTCATGATCCGTTGGGTTACCCCGACAGTGGGATCCGATACCACCGAACGAATCTTTCTCGTTTGCCCCTTTTTTAATGGCAACATTTTGGGGGCAGAAATACGATGAATAGAGTTACGTTACCTTGTCTTGCCTTTTGAGCCATTCGGAGCGAGTCGCCATGCGGATTCACCGTACTCGGAACCAGTCCATTTCCTCGCAAAAAGCTATTCAACGACGCCGAAAGCGGCTTGCTGAATTAGCGATCGGGTTTGCCATTGCAGTCGGCACACCGATTTTTTCGTTCGACACCCAAGCAGTCGCGGTGCAACCTTCGTCGAAGGCAAGTCGATTGGCTACGGCAGAGAGCAGTGGCAAGACCGTCTTTGCCCTGAGCTTGATGTCCGGAGAGTTAGCCGAAGCGAGCCTTGCTCCGCGAGTGGCGATACTCGTCGACACCTCAGCTTCCCAGAACGGTGCATTCCGTCGCGAATCGATCGATATCGCAACCGCGGTCCTCGAAGCCTTGCCCGAAGGTGCGACGGTTTCCCTCTTGGCTTGCGATGTGCAAACCGACACGCTGATCAACTCAGCGAAACCAGAAGATACCCAAATTAAGCTCGGGCTCGATCAACTAGAACAACGCGTTCCGTTGGGAACCTCGGACCTTGCAACTGGACTTCGCGCTGCGGCGGCATCTCTTAAGGGAGCAGGTGAGAAGTCTATCGTTTACATCGGTGATGGCGTTCATCTAACGAACTTGATGAACACGAAAGAATTCGATGGATTGATCGGTGAATTGGTTGCCGAGCGTTGCTCGATCAGCTCGCTGGCAATTGGTCCACGGACCGACTGCGAATTTCTATCCACCCTCGCAAACCACACTGGCGGACGCGTCTTTGTTCGCAGCAACATTCAAGGTTTGACGTTGCAACAAATCGGTGGTGAACTTGCAAAGGTCGCATCGATCCCCGTTTTTTGGCCTACTCAAGCAGATTGGCCCGCTGGGATTGCAAGTCGATATCCAGAACGTGTTCCACCTATTCGCAGCGATCGCGATTCGATCTTGATCGGAGCTTTGCAGTCGAAGAAGCTTGAAGGAACGCTTCGAATTGATGGCGAGATCGCCGGTCAAAAGAAGTCGTTGTCTTGGAATCTGGTTTCCGAAGACTCCAATCCTGATCTTGGATTTGTCTCCGCTTTGGTGAACAAAGCAAGCAGCAATGCAGGGGTATTGTTGCCTACCGCAGGCTCGGATGCTTTGCGTGAACTCGGTGATGTGTTGAGCGGATCGTCGGACACCCTGGTGAAAGACGCGAAGTTCGCTTTGCATGTCGGTGACCACATTGCAGCCAAAGCGATTGCCAAGGAAGCCCTTGATCGTTCACCAAACAACCTAGAAGCCAAAACGATCCTTGAAGCCGCTTCGATCGGTGGCGTTACCACCAAAGCCGCTGCTGGAGTTCCACAGCGGGACGAGGCCTCTTCGAGCGGCTCAAAGAAAGAAAAAGTCGTCGGGCCGAAAATCGTCAAGTTCATCTCCGCACGTGTTCAACCACCTTCGGATGATCCATTCGGCGAACCTGCTCCTGCTGGCCAAGATCCATTTGGAGATCCAGCCCCGAGCGATACCCCAGCCGGTAATGCACCTGCTGCTGAGCTGCCATCGAATACACCTGCGGACAATCCATTCCCAGCTGCTCGTCAGCCAGAAGCTGACCCATTGATGCCAGCTCCAGACGGTTCTGGAGCCCCACTAGCATCCGATCCATTTGGTGAGTTGTCCTCAGCAGGGGACTTGCTCAACCAAGACGCCGAAATGCGACGCGTCGCAGCGCAAGCCCTTGAACGACAAGTCATGTCGGAACTTAGCCGTGCTCGCGCCTCGGATAACCCATCGGTCGCTAAGGGTGACTTGAAACTTTTGCTTGATCAAGTACGACGTTCCCCAGAGCTTGATCCTGCAAGCCGTGTTCAACTGGAGTCCCGATTGGGAGCTGGTATTCAAGCTACGGCGCGGGCTGAAGCTGACATGCGTGAGCGAATCGCTCGCTCCGAAGCGGTGCAATCGAGCGCATCGGCTGCACGCCGACTGCTGGCAGACCGCGACCGCCGAGAAGCAACCATTCAACAATTGGTACAGCGATTCGATTCGTTGATCGAACAACAACTCTACTCGGCTGCAAATACCGAAATTGCACCTCAAGTGCACGACCTTGCACCAAACTCTGTGATCGACAAAGTCGTGAACTACGAGTCGAGTTCGCTTGCAAACTACCGGTTGATCATGGACGTGGTCAATCAACGATCCCGCGCGTTCGTCGATGCTTTGTATCTGACCGAACAAGCACTGATTCCGTTCGTGGATGAACCACCCGTTCGATATCCGCCAGCAGACGTTTGGCAAGCTCTCAGTGCTCGACGGCTCGAACGCTACGGGACGATCGATCTTTCCGGCGGTAATGAAACCGAACGACGCATTTTCCGCGCATTGCGAGAACGTGGCGAAGTGACGTTCAACAACTCGCCATTGAGCACCGTGATGCAAACCTTCTCCGATCAATACGGAATTCCGATTGTGATCGATCCGAAGGGACTTGATGAAGAAAGCATCACTCCTGAAGAACCCGTATCGCTCAACGTTCCTGAAATCTCGTTGCGATCGGCTCTGAAGCTCATCCTTGAACCGATGAACTTGACCTACGTCATCCAAGACGAAGTGATGAAGATCACGAACAAAAAGAACTCCGCAAACGTTGTCCGTGTTTATCCTGTCGGCGACCTTGTTGTCCCAGTCATGAGCGGAATGATGGGCGGCATGGGTGGCGGTATGGGTGGTATGGGCGGCGGCATGGGTGGCATGGGCGGCGGTATGGGTGGTATGGGCGGCGGCATGGGTGGCATGGGCGGCGGCATGGGTGGTATGGGCGGCGGCATGGGTGGCATGGGCGGCGGTATGGGTGGTATGGGCGGCGGCATGGGCGGTATGGGTGGCATGGGCGGCATGATGGATGTCACCGATAAGCCCTCGAAGTCCAGTGACACTCCCGCTGCGAACACTTCGATTGACCCAACAGCTTGCGTTCAAAAACTCATTGCGACCGAAGGAAACGAAAGGGCAGATGTCGAAGCCCAATTCGCCGGGTGGGTCAAAGAGAAGATGAGCCTCGCCACCAAAGCGATCGATGCTAAAGATGATGTTGCTGGCAAAGCACATTTCCAAGAAATCGTCGACCAACTCAACGTGGTCTTCCGCGATTCCCTGCCAGCTCCTTGGATGTACGAAGCACTCAGCATTGCGATGCAAGGAAGTGGTTACTCTGGGAAGGACATCCAACGTGTTCTCCTCTCGAGTGTTGACTTCGGTGCAGATGCTGTCTCCGCAATGAAGATCGCTCAGTACCTCGAAAGCCAAGGCCTGAAGAAAGAAGCGTTGACCATCTACCGAGATGTTCACCGGGCTGCTCCAGCCGAACGACTTCCACTCGAAGCCGGCTTGCGACTCGGTCTTGAACTCGAAGATCGCGATAGCATCGTCTGGGCTTCTACCGGAATCCTAAGTCAATCATGGACCGATGAACAACTCCCGTTGATCGAAAAAGCTCTGCTTGCAGCAAAAGCAGCTTACCTGCGACTCAACTCCGAAGGTCGTAAGATGGAAGCATTCGCTCTCGAGCAAGCGATGAAAAAAGCCCAGACTCGCGACATTGTTGTACGTGTTACCTGGACCGGAAACGCAGACGTAGACTTGGTCGTTGAAGAACCTGCAGGAACCGTATGCAGTTCCAGCAACCCTCGGACCATCAGTGGAGGAGTTCTCCTTGGAGATGGTTCAGCACTAGATAAGCCAGCGAAAGATGGATTCTCCGAATCCTACGCTTGTGCCCAAGGTTATGCCGGAGAGTACAAGATCTCCGTTCGCAAGATTTGGGGCGAAGTAGCAGGTGGAAAAGTCACCGTAAATTTGGTCACCGATTACGGAACTCCTGATCAGAAGGTCGTCACCCAGCAGATCCCTCTCGACAGTGAGTCGATTTATGTAGCTCAAGTCAAGACAGGACATCGCAGTGAACCGATGGTTCAAGCTCAGTTGGCCAAGGTGCAAGCCGAGAAAACGTTTGCTGGCCAAGCTGTACTTGCTCAAGCCGCACCGGGTGCGAACAATCCAGCCAACGTTAACCCAGCGAACGTAGATCCAGCGAACGCCGTCCAAGCTAACAACAATGGTCTTGGCAATGGCGATGTCGATGCAAACTGGGCTTACATGGCTATGCTACAACGCTATGCAATGGGTGGAAGCGGATCGGGCGGTAGCTCAGGTGGATTAGGTTGGGGTGGATTCGGTTCCAATGGCGGAAACGGATTCAACGGACGTGCTAACCCGTTCTTCCGAGGTGGCTCTGTTGGTTACATGCCAATCGTTGTTCCAATCCCATCCGGAACCTTCATGTTTGCTACTGCGGTTATTTCCGGTGATCGCCGGTACGTTCGAATCACTAGCTCCCCAATGTTCATGGGCGTTGACGGTTCGATCCCAACCTTCGGTACTGGCGTCAACGGCGGTGCTGGCGGTGGCCTCGGTGGCGGTGGTGGACTCGGCGGTGGTGGTGGATTCGGTGGCGGTGGTGGATTCGGTGGCGGTGGACAGTTTTAATCTCCGTGTAATCTACACCCGAAACTTCACAGTCTCTCAATCGGCCATCAGGCCGATCACTTAAACAACAGATACCCTCAGGTTATAGACCTGAGGGTATTTTATTTATATCTCTTCACTTGGTCCTATTGATCAACATCTCTCAGTTAGCTCGTCCCCTCGCGAGGCGATCAGTCATTGTCTGTGATGTTCGGGGCCCAGTCCATCGGTTTGACACTCGGTGAGCTACCCTCCTTTGGTAAACTCTTATCGATGGCTTGTTGCAGCAACTGACGTAGTTCTTTTACCGTCATTTGGAACTCGTCCTTGTCTGCTAGGTTTTCAACTTCCATCGCATCGTTGAAATGATCGTAGAGTTCGGTCCCTTTTTCACCGTTATCCCATTCGGTATATCGCCAACGTTCCGTCCTCAAAGAGTAACCGAAGAAACGGTTCTCTTTACCACCTCCTCGGGTTACTTGGGTTAATGCCCATCCGCGTCCCTTCTGAGATAGATCTTGGCAGAGCGGCACGAGGTTTTGTCCCTGCAAATTCTCCGGAGGAGACGTCTTCGTCACAGCGCAGAGGGTGGGGAACAAATCGACGTGAGAGACGGGAGTTTCCACAACGCTTCCACCTTGAGTAATCCCCGGAAGGACCAACAAAAGCGGAACTCGAGCACTCTGCTCAAAGAGGGACATTTTTTGCCATAGCCCATGTTCACCCAAGTGATAACCATGGTCGCTGGTAAAAACGATCGCAGTCGATTCCGTGAGACCTAATTCATCGAGACGCTTTAACACCTTGCCGACTTGAGCATCCATAAAACTTACACTCGCGTAGTAGGCCTGAAGAATCTCGCGAGTCGTTTCGTCATCGAGTTTCTCTTGCTCTTTCTTCGCGCTTGCAAAAGCGGCTCGAGGCACCCTTTGAGTTTCCGAAGAAACAGAGCTTGCTACGCGCATCGAGGATGGAGAATGAAGATCAAAATAAGCTTTAGGAGCCACATAGGGAGTGTGAGGGCGAAAGAACCCCACAGCCAGGAAGAAAGGACGATCTGGAGTTCGCGCGCATCGCTCTAATACCCAAGCCGCATCTTCTGCTTGCATCGCATCGGTATGAAAAGACTCCGGGGACTCGGATGCGAGCCAGCTGAGAGTCCCTCCGAATTGGTTAGGTACCAGCGAATGAATTTTCGGATGCTCGACCATCCGGTCGTCCCCCGCTGGATTGATCTCAATCTCCCAACTTGCAGGATCGTCATGCCCATTGGTCCCGATCGAGTTCGGCACGTTGTAGTGATAAAGCTTGCCGACGCGTGCTGCGAGATAACCTTGCAAACGCAAGTTTTGCGACAGACTCTTCTGCTTGGGAATCGATTGGCGAAAGATTTGACCATTGTTAAAAATGCCCGTGGAGTTCGGATACAGTCCCGTCAGAATGGAGTTCCGGCTTGGACCACATAAAGGAAAAGTGCAATACGCACGTTCGAACCGTGCACCACGTTTTGCAAGTGCATCGATGTTAGGGGTCTTTGCCAAGGTGTCTCCATAACACCCCAACGATGTATTCAAATCATCGGCTATGATCCACAATACATTTTTAATCGCGGTTGAACCTTGTCCAGCATGCGAAGCCGGAGCCAACGGTTCAGCTCCGTAGATTGCCTTTGCCGATGAGATCGCGAAACAAATAGTGATTAAAAACACGTACACATGTCGCCCCACTCCATCGAATCCAATGCGCATAATGCACCTCCTTTACGCGAAACGCAATGAAAGACCTCTTGGCGATTACAGCATCGCCAAAGTCGAATTCCAAGCCAACTAGACGCAGCTTGATATTCGTATCATACTAGACCGAACTGCCCCCCGCCTTACCACCGTCGAAGTCCCACCAACAACAAAATCGCATGCAAGCCGATTTCTGGTCTATTTGCAAATCCCAACGTTGGATTCTCGTAGCCGCAGGATGCTGTCTCACAGCCCCCCGAGCGTATTGCCAAGACGAAGAACTACTTCGCAAATGGGGAAAAACATATGAGGAAAAAGTACTCCCGATCCTACAAGCCAAATGCTACAGTTGCCACAGCGGAGAGAAGATTGAAGGCGAGTTGGACTTAACAAAGTTTCCCGATGCCTCTTCCGCGATCGCCGCAGCCGACGCCTGGGAGAGACTTGCAAAACGGGTGCGACTCAATGAAATGCCCCCGCAAGGAAGCCCCGGTCTGTCCGATCCAGAAAAAGGAACCTTGCATCGTTGGGTAGACTCTCGCCCCGGTGCAGATCTGTGCAATCAGATCGCTTCCGAAGAAACACAAGCTTGGTATCAAGGCGCGGTAATGAGCCGGCGAATGACTCGATTCGAGTTTCGCCGAGCAATCGAAGATCTCACCGGTTACGCTTTGCCAGAAGACCTCTCTCCCCCGAGCGATGGTGCAGGTGGCATAGGATTCGATACCGTCGGCGATGCTTTGTTCACTTCTCCGATTCACATCGAATCCTATCTCGATGCAACGGAGAAAAGTGCCGAGCATTTCGCAAAGGAGCTTTATCGATCTAGTAATGATCCTCGGAAAGATTCAACTGCATCAACGGACCAGTATGCGTTTGCAAAAGTCACCATCAAGAGTTTCGCGAGGAAAGCTTGGAGACGCCCAATTGAGCCTTCTCAACTTGAAAGACTGGAGCGTTTCCTAACTTTCGACAAGCCTCACGATCCTGAGGCAAAATCCGATGATAAATCCGAAACTCAACACGGGCTCGAACCCGGATTATCGCTTGCCATACAAGCCATCCTTGCATCTCCAAACTTTCTGTTTATCGTCGAAGAACCCTCGAGCGACGAACCACGGGGAGTGCAACGAATAAGCCAGCATCAGTTCGCGACTCGCTTTGCGTTGCTGATTTGGTCGTCAATACCCGACGATGAACTCTTGGATCTCGCAGACCAAGGGCGCCTGATGGAACCTGAGGTCATCCGCGATCAATTACAACGAATGCTCGCAGATCCGCGGGCTCGAGCACTCGGTGAGAATTTCGGCTTGCAGTGGCTCGGACTTACGGACCTGATGCGTCAGCAACCCGATGCAGAAGTATTCCCAGAGTTCAACAAGGATCGGCTTCGTGATTTCCAGGAAGAAGTCGTCCGAACCGTCAGTTCAGTCTTTAGGGAAGCAAGGCCGCTGACGGAGTTGCTGGTATCGGATCGGATTCTTGTCAATCGCTCGCTGGCGGTTCATTACGGTCTAAACGATTCGGAACTTACCGCCCCCGAATTCCAAAATGCCGAACATTGGGGATGGCTCCCAACGGTGCAGACGCACCGGGGAGGCATTATCACTTCCGCCGCGGTCCTCACGCGAACATCCTATCCGCGACGTTCAAGCCCTGTATTGAGAGGGCGTTGGATTCTCGAAGAGATCTTGGGAGCAAAAGTCCCACCGCCACCGCCAGGTGTACCAGCACTTGAAGATGTACCCTCCGAACCCGGAACTGAATTGTCCTTGAAGGAGCGATTGAGCCGACATCGTACAGACGCCCAGTGCGCTTCATGTCATGACCGCATGGATCCATTGGGGTTCGGTCTGGAAAACTTTAATGCCATTGGACAGTGGCGAAGCGAAGAGTTCGGCAAACCGATTGATGCACAAGGGGTATTACCCTCGGGTGACTCGTTCACCGGAGCAGAGGGGCTCAAAGATATCTTGCTCAAACGCCGAGACGAATTTGAAAAACACGCAATACGCAAGCTTGTTGGATTCGCCTTCGGGCGTGATCTGAACAAGTTCGATCAATGTGTCCAAGACCGAGCCCTACAGAGGTTGCGCAGTGAAAATCGCGCTGATGCCATCCTGGAAGAGATCCTGCTGTCCTACCCATTCCAGCACCGATACTATCCAGACAAGTAATACGATCTCAAAAAGACTTTAATCACCAACAACCATCGAATCCGAATGCACAATCAAAATATACGACCGGTTGCTTCGCATATAAGCTCTCAATCCGCCGGACAGAGCCGACGAGCGTTTCTTCGCAGCACGGGGCTATTTGGCACTAGCCTTGCCGGCTCTGGATTATCTCTCGCATTGCCTTGGTTCGAGTCCCTATGCAATGAAGCCCGAGCTTCAGGGACTAACAATACGATGTCCAAGCCACCAGTTCGAACAGCATTTATCTATTTCCCAAATGGCGTATGGGAAAAAGACTGGGTCCCGCAGGAGGAGGGTAAAGGTTTCTCCCTGAGTCCATCACTATCGCCTATCGAATCACTTCGGGATTCCGTAACCGTGTTGAGTGGTTTGGATAAAAAGAATAGCCATGGTGGCGACGGACACTATGCGAAAACTGCTAATTTTCTCACTGGGATGCCAGTGGTGAAAACCACCGGTCGAGATGTCAGTAGCGGTGGCATCTCCATCGATCAATTCTTCGCACAAAACTGGCGAGGTCAGACCCCATTGAGTTCTCTGGAACTTGGTACCGAACCGGTCATCAGTGGTATCGATAGCAACGTAGGTTACACCCGACTCTACGGCTCGCACATCTCTTGGCAAAGCGCCCAGCGACCGGTCGCCAAAGAAATCAATCCAAGAGTCGTCTATGAGCGTTTGTTTGGGAAAAAGAATTCGACCGGAGAAGGGCAGGGGGGTAAAAGAGCCCTCCTTTTAGACTACATCCTCGAAGATGCAAAAGACGTGCGCCGACGATTGGGTCGCGACGATCAATTCAAGATGGATGAATTCCTCGATTCGGTCCGAGCGGTGGAAGAGAGAATAGAATACGCAGCAGCGCACCCAGACCGCGACGAGAGTTTCCGCCCCGATTCGGAATTAGCTCAAAGCCTTCCGAAGGGCGTGCCGAGCGATTTCCGCGACCACATACGCTTAATGCTCGACTTGATGGTATTGGCTTTTCAAAGCGATTCAACTCGCGTATGCAGCCTGATGTTTGCAAACGATGTTTCGGGCAGAAACTTCTCGTTCATCGATGGAGTTAAAGGGGGACATCACGAGTTGTCACACCATGAGAACAACGGGGAGAAAATCGCTCAATACCAAAAAATCAATCGCTGGCATGTAGAACAATTCGCTAGCTTCCTCACGAAACTTCGCTCGATCCAAGAAGGAGACTCGAACCTTCTGGACAACAGTATGATCGTATTCGGATCGAGTATGTCCGATGGAAACCGACACGATCCCGACAACCTTCCGATCTTGCTCGGAGGAAAGGGTGGTGGAAGCATTCAATCCGGTCAGCACATCCGATTGCACGGGGAAGTCCCCCTGTGCAATCTTTACTTAACGCTTTTAAATCGTGTTGGAATCACGACCGATTCCTTTGGGGATAGCAACGGACAAATCGAAGCACTTTAAATCGCTCCGTTTTCACACGGATCCAAAATCACAGATCCTAGCGATACAAAACCGTTGCGTACCAACCATTGCGACCGCGTGCTACGCCGATCCCAATCGCTGTACGTTGTCCCCAATAACAACACTTGGAAATCGCATGCTCGGCGGAGACAGTGGAAAATCCGACTCCTTCGTAACGCCCCGCCCCCATCGAGCCACCGACGTGGCGACATCGCCCCTCGCTGGCCTGCTGCTGGGCTTTACTCTGGGCAATGCAGGTATCGCAACCTAGGGCAGAACTAGATCCTGTCGCCAGTAATCCAGCAAACCCTAGCAAGCAAATCAATGCAACTTTGCGCATAGCACACTCCTTCATGACGAGTAATAAACCATCGCTTGTTTCATTGCGTTCGGTTAATGAACGCCAAGCGTCCACAACCATCCGTTGAATCCCGCGATCGGTCAACCGTCAAAAATTGTTCGCCAGCCCCCACTTGACAGCGTTAAGTCTCTAACTGGAAGGAGAATACCGCGACGTTTTTTATTTCAAAAACCGATGGAATTCTTTATTTAATCAATTCAATTTTCTTTTGGTTTGCATTTTAATAACGCGGAACTATCGTACAGACACGCCGGGCAATCATTTTCACAGACACATTTAGGAGTTAAATCTTGAAAAAGGGTACCAAGTCAAGCGGGAACAAATCGCAGTTGATCAGAGACTTTGCAACTGCAAACCCTGACATGAAACCTTCGCAAATCATTAAGGAACTCTCGGCACAAGGGCACAAGGTATATCCAGCTCTCGTCAGCCAAGCCCTTCGTGGAACCCCGATCGCGAAGAAGGGTCGTCGCAAGACCCGAGGCAAGGCACGCGTTGCCACCGGCGCCAAGCCAGCAACCGTTGCTGCTTCCTTCGATGTATCAAACTTGAAAGCTACCAGTGAGTTCATCCGTCAAAGCGGATCAGCAGAACAAGCTATCGAGTCGATCAAGGCTTATCAGAAGATCGCTGCTCTGTTTCAATAATTCAAACGGTTGAAAGCATCGCTTTAACGAAAAACTGTTATTGAAGTCACCTATCAAAACTTACTGAGCCGACCGCTAGCACACCCGTGCTAACGGTCGGCTTTCTGTTTTCAAGTAAGCGCAAAGCACAACACGTAGGTCGGTTTTTGGAACCCAGAAAATCGGCTTCGAAATCTTCAACTCTCTGCCTAGCGGACCGGGACAAGCGAACAAGCCGGTTTCTTTCGATGAGTCGTTTTAAGGTTCGGAAAATCCCCAGGTATACAGATTTGATTCCCCCAAAGAATCCATCTCTGGTACTCTAAATCGTCGCGTGACAAGCTCGCAGCACCGTGATCAACATCCGGGTAAGAGCTATCGGATGAAAGAGAAAAATCGAGTGCACTTCGATTCCTACGCAAAACGCATCGCGTCCCTCTGACGCCTGATGCACTCAATTGCCAGCTTCCCGCTGACTACGTATGAAGGCAACCATGTCACCAGCATAGTTCACTGTGATTCCAGTTGCCGTTAGCTAGCCCTAGATATCCTCGCTTCCGACTGACTCTCGTAAATAGCAAGTTCCTCATGGGTTCTGGCTATGAACTGGCGAATCCCCGCCTCGGTAAACCCCTTAGAACCTATCGTTGTCGTGCTTGGAAGTTCCTTGAGCCTGGACATCAGAACCTTAAGTTCCTGTTCTGCTTTGCGGTATTGCTGGTCATTTTCGATCACAGTTTCACCTCAATAACCCCTTGGGTACGGGCATCCGATTCACGAGTTCTCGCGAAAAATTCATCTCATTTGAACCAATCAGTATCCATCATCACGTCGTTCGTTGATCAAGTAAAGCTATCAGTGCTAACGAGGCTTTCTGGCCAAATGAGCGTCCATGAAGATTCCGGCTCTTGCAAATTCCGCACGTTCTGTAATTCGATCGATGCTATTCAATTGAAGAAAATGCGCAGTAGCTCTCCCGATTGCAGTCACCCCGAGAACTTGAACACCATCCATTCGGAAATGCTCTCGCCAAGCGTGGATACGGGGATGAAAAAGAGCCGTCAATTGCCCCGTTAAAGGGTCTAGCGTTCCAAGATCGCTACCCTTTCGAAGATTGCACAGGGTGCAACAAAGAGCTAGATTGCTCTCGTGAGTTCCACCTCCATGTTTTTCCGCGATAATGTGATCGATTTGATGGGAGCTTGCCGAGAGATCTTGGGGAAACAAACAGTACTCGCAGCGTCCCAACGCGCGCTCAAAGACTAATTTCCTGAGCAATGGTGATGGGCGATCGCTCACTGTACTTGGCTCTGCAGCACCCTAGCTTTGAGCAATCTCACCACATGTTCAAATTGTTCAAAGGTTTCCAACTCGGAGATTTCTTCAGGGGAGATGACCCCGTTACGATTTTTCTCCAACAGTTGATTTAGTCGACTTTGGGCTTCCGAGTCCAAACGAAATTTGAGGATTTCTTGCCGATTCCCACCTTGGACCAACAAATCAACGAGAGTGTCGTAGACTGTTCCTTGTTCGATGGTTCCCACTGCACGCTCCTTGAAGCTGGAAAAAACTAGTGACTGGATTGTGAAATATAGCAGTTGCCTTAGTTGCTAGGCAAGTTCGAGACTCCCGTTGTGGTCAGCTTCCATCCCTACCTCGCGCGCTGTTTACTGGCCTGTCGAAAAAGGGATGCGTTCGGAAAATCCCAACGCCAGTTAACAACCGCGCGACTCAAAACGGATCTTGGGAGTCGAGGTAACTTTGAGGGAACTTGGACTGGCCAACTCGAAAACCTCATTTTCTCCGTGTTTTGAGGGTTTCAAAGCGTGAGTCTCGCGAGAGCGTTCGAGGAGGATTGCGCTCGGGGAAAGTCGTAGATGGTCCCGCCGGAAGTAAATCCGTACCCGCTCATCACGCCGGTGATCGGCTCGGAGGTCTTGTTCTTGTTGGCATCCCAGGTGTAGGCCATGTCGCAGAAGGTCGCCATGCGGACTGGATTGCTAAGAAAACTACGTCATCCGCTTTCGCAGTTGAGCTTGCAGTTCGGTCACTAACGTCTCAAGGTCGGTCCTAGATCTGGGGTGCAGCTCCTCGTCGGTCAACAGAGGGAGACTCAACAAATTTTGCAACATGCGTATCTTGCCGAAAAGTTCGCCTTCCTCTCGTCCTTCTTCGCGTCCTTCTTCGCGTCCTTTGATCTCACCTTCTTCAAACGCTGTTTGGATTCGAGTGTTCTCGTCGAGTTCCCATTTCAGCCGTGCATCGTAGTGTCGGCGTTGGTCTGGTGTTCGTGAAATCATCTCTAGTACTCCAACGGCTCGTTTAAATACGGGATCTGGCAATCGATCCATTCTGGCAAATTTGGCTGCGCAACACGGACGATTATGTTGTTATCGAGCGAAAGTTGGCTATGCCCGGAACGATGTTTCATTTCACGGAGTCGATGATAGTTAGCTCGCTGAAGACGTGTGAAGGCAACCTTGACAAGAGCATAGTTTCCAACGATTTCACTCGTTGCTAGCTAGCCCTAGATATCCTCGCTTCCGACTGACTCTCGTAAATAGCAAGTTCCTCATGGGTTCTGGCTATGAGCTTGCGAATCCCCGCTTTCGTAAACCCCTTAAAACCTATCGTTGTCGTGCTTTGAAGTTCCTTGAGCCTGGACATCAGAACCTCCAGTTCCTGTTCTGCTTTGCGGTATTGCTGGTCATTTTCGATCACAGTTTCACCTCAATAACCCCTTGGGTACGTGCATCCGATTCACGAGTTCTCGTGAAAAACTCAACCCAATTGTACCAATCACTATCGTCTTCGGCAGCAAAAATCTCTTCTGGATATCGCGTTGTAAGCATTTCCGCGAGTTCCAGGGCGTCTTGCAATCCCCGATCAAGTTGATTTGCAAAACTCTCTGGAAGTAGAATCACCGAATCCACATCTGTCGGTTCAGGTTTCGCACTCACAAAGCTTCCAGCTAAAAGAAGCCGTCGAGCGCCTATAGATCGGGCCAACCCAACCCAGATCCTGATCCTAGCTATCAAACGGCTACGTCGCGAAGTGTTTCCAAACCGCGCAACGATTTCTTCAAGTTCCGCCAGATGGACACCCTCTGGTAGGTAACCATCATCACGTAGTTCGGGGATCAAGTAAAACTCTCGATTATTGACGACTGAAAAACACTTCTCCCAACGATTATACGGTATACAGTAAATCGAATAGACCTGTTTTCAGATATGTGCCGCCCGTTGTTTACCGGCCTGTCTAAAGCGGATGTGTTCGGAAAATCCCCACTCCAGTTAACAACCGCGCGACTCGAAATGGACACTGACGGTCGAGGTAGCTTTGAAGGCACTTTCGGTAACGAACTCGAAAACCTCATTTTTTCGGCGTTTTTAGGGGTTTCAAAGCAAGAGTCTCGCGCGAGAATTCGAGCAGGTTTGCCCCCGGAAAGAACTTGATCGCCTCGATCGTGACACGGCAGTTAACGGCCGTGACCATGAGAATGGTCGACGGGCATTTCGCGTTGTTGGCCTTGTTTTCGTTGGGTTTTCAACGACCCACCCCCTTTCGAGGCGATCTCCGTTTCGAGAGAAATATTTGAGGATGCTGTTGGAACCCCCGGGGTTCCTACCGGACCCCGGAAAATCTGCTTCGAAACCTAACTCTCTGCGCCGCCGACCGGGAAAAACTTCACAAGCCAGTTCCTTTCGATGAGTCGTTTTGAGGTTCAGAAAATTCGCAGGTATTCAGATTTGATTTTCCCAAAGAATCCATCTCAGGCACTCTAAATTGTCGCGTGACAAGATCGCAGCACCGTGATTAACATCCGTGGTGAGAGCAATCAGACGAAAGAGAAAAAAGAGGGCAGACGCAAGACCAGCCCCCCCTTATCAAACGAGATTCAAGGGTCTAAATCTTTCAATTTTCCAGATGCTTTTTTCGATTTCAATGAGCAACTTTGCCCTCGCATGCGTATTTATTACTTATGAAAGATACAACCTCGAACAACACGAACCAAGACGAGTTACTTACAGCAATTGAACTGCTGCGTAAGGAGAATATGCAACTCAAGAAGGAGCTGCTTTGGTTCGAGACGGAATGCCTCAAGCTATCGAAGAGCTTGAGCAGCAGCGATAAAACGGCCGGGGCAAATTGGCACGGAGTGTACCTTGCAGTG
>Ga0208225_1000033_pt1 | contig 36182 bp, 30 predicted proteins | sample LakMenEpi15Jun10_FD_150701 | JGI IMG/M metagenome (GOLD analysis project Ga0208225, IMG submission 150701) | Freshwater microbial communities from Lake Mendota, WI - 15JUN2010 deep hole epilimnion (SPAdes) | ecosystem: Environmental > Aquatic > Freshwater > Lake > Epilimnion/Euphotic zone ... | reverse complement strand
TCAACCAATTTGCTAGCATAACCCGCTAAAAAGCTGCAGGTTCAGGGACTGTCCCCGGTCGAGCACGCAAAGTAATGCTGGCATTTCTCAAGCATGCCATTGCGCTGCCGCCGCTTTGCAGGCTTACAGCTGGGTTTTGACAGCATTGCAAATGCCATGACCGCCGGTTGCTGATCGCTCAATGTGCCGATCCAACTCCGGCACTGAGTGCCACTGATTCGCAACCTCCCTGGCTCCGAAGCAACTCAATCAATTTGCTAGCATAACCCGCTAAAACGCTGCAGGTTCAGGGACTGTCCCCGGGTCGAGCACGCAAAATAATGCTGGCATTTCTCACGCAGAGATGCTCGGTAGCTGTCACCTTACAAGCTAGCAAATGGTCTTGTTGGCATCGCTGCCGCCTTCATGGTCGTTCATTCGCTAACAAACAACGAAAACGACCGACCACCACCCGGTCCTAGAAACCCGAAAAAGAATCACAGAGGTTTTGACTGCATTGCAACCAGGAGCAACTCAAGACGCCCCACTGTCGCCCCTTCAATTCACTTCACAGTACACCTTCGCCACAGATGCACAATCAAAGCAGCAACTCTTCTTCTATCCAAAAGCCTAAGCTTTGCACTCCCCATTCCCACAACAAGCCGACTCTTGAAGACGACGACGCATGTTCAACCCATGCGCGCAAATTAACAACGCCCCTCCCAACGGGGTCATCCAAGGCTGTATCCCCGCTACCCCCGCCATCAAGGTCGCATTCTCCTTAGCACTTCCCCCTACTTCATGCTCGTGACCTATATGGTCATGGGAAGCATGATCATGCCCCGCATGGCTATGACTAGCATGATTATGACCTGAATGATCATCGATTGCGTGATCATGGCCAGCGTGTTCGTCTTGGCACCCGCCACCCGCTTCGCAACAAGCCGATGCACTGGCTACCGATATCAATTTCGCTCCCGTGAAACCCGCCAAAGATACGTCGCCACCCACTACTTGCTGCTGACAACACCGATCCGGCAAAACAAATGCAGCCAAAACAATCAATCCTAATCCTGCACTGGAAAGCGACAGAATTCGATAATCGCGGAACCGAAGAAACGCCGGCCAAATAGCCATCGCAACCAACGCACAACAACCAACCGCCGCAATCTGATGAAATAACGGACTAGCCATCCACTCGGTGAACTTCAACGCTGGTAATGTCGCTAGCAACACGGGTGTCGCGGCGCAGTGAACGGCGCACGCTGCCGATGCGAATATACCTAATCGATCCTTCCACGGTTCCATCTTCAATGGTCCAATTGCCTGAGGTGCATCTGTGAAGTACTTCTTGTAACTCGTGTCATCCTTCGACATTTCATTCTAAACAAAACAATTCTATTTGCAATCCAATTGCGAAAACATTCCATGACCCCAGAGGATCCCTCAAAAATCAACCCTTCCCTAGATTTCCCCTTGGCCCGCCTCTCGGAAAACTTGAATTCCGTCCGCGACTCAATCGCAAAGGCTTGCTCCAACTCCGGCCGCCAAACCCAATCTGTTACCCTCGTAGCGGTCACCAAAAACGTCCCACCTGAAGTCTGTAACTCGCTTGTATCCCTCGGCTGCCACGACTTGGCGGAAAACCGCCCCCAAGTCCTGTGGGACAAAACATCCCGCGTTCCTGAAAAAAACAACGATCGCGTCCGCTGGCATTTCATTGGCCACCTACAACGAAACAAATCCGCTCGCACCCTCCCCCTACTCTCCACCCTCCACTCCCTGGACTCGATTAGACTCGCTGAGCAAATCGCAAAGGACTTGTCTCCCCAAACCCAAACCCCATCCCCAGCAAACCCAAGACCTGAAAACCTGGCGAATGACTCCGATTCCAAAATAAACGAGGAAAAACTAAGGGTGCTCCTCGAAGTCAACGTAACCTCCGACACCTCAAAAACCGGCTTGCTTCCAAACGACGCGATCGAAGTTCTCAAACGCTACGCCTCTAACCCCGACTGGCATCACCGATGGGACCTGTGCGGTCTGATGGGAATGAGCTCGCTCGAAGGCACCTCAGATCTGCGACGATCAGAATTCGCTGCCCTACGCTCCCTAAGAGACCTCTGGCAAAATGAGTTCGGTCTGAACTTACCGGAATTGTCGATGGGAATGAGCGACGATTTTGAAATAGCGATCGAAGAAGGTGCAACTATGGTCCGAATCGGATCGTTGCTCTACCGCTAATCTAAACACTTGTCCAAGACTTGTTTCTCCTACAAGCTCAAGCGGGCTATACTGTAGCGGCTTGAAGGGACGATCAATGAATCCGCCCGGCAAGCCCTCTACTTTCCAAAACAATCACTAAACTCCACACGATTTAGAAATACGAAGACTATGAAACGACTCAAGGCAGGCGGGGGCTGGCAAGCCGTACGCTACACGTTTCGCAAGGGATTTGAAGCGGGCGGCATTTGGAAGATGTACAAAGCCCTCCGATCGCGGAACGCTTGTAAAACCTGCGCCTTAGGGATGGGTGGCCAACACGGTGGCATGGTCAACGAGCACGGTAGATTCCCGGAGGTCTGCAAGAAGTCGCTCCAAGCCATGGCAGCCGACATGCAGCCAGCAATCACCGCTGACTTCTGGACGAAATACTCGGTTCCGCAAATGAGCCGCTGGACCCCACGCCAGCTTGAAACAAGCGGTCGACTCATCCAACCAGTTCTCTACGAACAGGGCAAGTCGAACTACAAAACCATCACCTGGACGGAAGCCTTCACCAAGATCGCTGACAAACTGCGGGCACTCAAACCCGAAGAAACCTTTTGGTACTTCTCGGGACGATCAAGCAACGAAGCAGGATTTCTCTTGCAACTCTTTGCTCGAGTCTACGGAACCAATAACGTCAACAACTGCAGCTACTACTGCCACCAAGCAAGTGGCGTCGGCCTTCAAACCACGCTTGGCACCGGTACGGCTACTATCGTGCTCGAAGATCTCGACAAGTGCGACACGATCTTCATTATCGGGGGCAACCCCCCGAGCAACCATCCTCGATTGATGACATCCTTGATGCATATGCGACGTCGAGGTGGAAAAATCGTCGTAATCAACCCCGTGAAAGAACTTGGACTCGTGAAGTTCAAGGTTCCCAGCGATCCGATCAGCATGCTTTTCGGAACCAAAATTGCAACGCACTACGTGCAACCGCACATCGGCGGCGATTTAGCTTTGATTACCGGTATCGCCAAAGCAACGGTGGAATCCGGAGCGCATGACCCAGAATACCTAAAACAACATACGAACGGCTCGGAAGCTTATCTCGCTGATCTCGCCGCCCGACCTTGGGCTGAAATCGTAGAGAAAAGTGGTGTCGACGAAGCAACCATCAGGGAACTTGCCAAAGTCTATGAGACGAGCCAAGGATCCGTCTTCGCTTGGACCATGGGAATCACTCACCACACTCACGGAGTTGAAAACGTTCAGTCGATCGTCAACTTGGCTCTGCTGCGCGGCATGATCGGTCGAGAAGGAGCAGGGGTAATGCCAATTCGAGGCCACTCGAATGTTCAAGGCATCGGCTCCGTTGGAGTAACACCAAAACTCAAAGATGAAATCTTTGAAAATCTTGAAAAGAACTTCGGCGTTCAATTACCAACCACCCCCGGACGCGACACACTCGACTGCATGGAAGCAGCCCACCGAGGTGACCTCAAGTTCGGTCTGTGCTTGGGCGGAAACCTTTATGGATCCAATCCCGATGCGCAATTTGCTGACGAAGCACTCCGAAAACTCGACATGCTTGTCATGCTCAACACAACACTCAACACCGGACACGCAAATGGACTTGCCAAAGAAACAATCGTCCTGCCAGTTCTAGCGCGAGACGAAGAACCCGAACCGACGACTCAGGAATCGATGTTCAACTATGTGCGGTTGAGCGATGGTGGGCCAAAGCGATTGCCGGGGCCACGCAGCGAAGTACACGTCATCGCGCAAATCGCCCGAGGGACTCTCGGCAAGTCTGCTGCGATCGACTGGGAACAAATGGAACAAACGAATACCATCCGACACTGGATTTCCAAAGTCGTTCCAGGCTACGAAGCGATCGATTCGATCGCCCAAACCAAACAGGAATTTCAGGTCACCGGCCGCACATTCCACAAAGCGCGTTTCAACACAAAGGACGGCCGAGCACAATTGGTGGTCCACGAACTGCCTGAAATCACTCCACTCGCTCAAAACCAAGTGCGACTGATGACCGTACGAAGCGAAGGCCAATTCAATACCGTCGTGTACGAAGACTACGATTTGTACCGCCATCAAGAACGCCGCGATGTAATTTTGATGCATCCCGATGACTTAGTACGACTTGGACTCGAACACGATATGCTTGTGACCGTTACAAGCTCAGCGGGCCAAATGAACGACATCCTTGCTCGCGGATACGAAGACATCCGCGCAGGCAATGCACTGATGTACTACCCCGAATCCAACGTGCTCGTTCCGCGTGTGGTGGACCCGAAATCCCGAACGCCGATGTTCAAAAACATCATCGTTACCATCACAAAGAAACCGGTCAGCTAAGAGGCTTCGCCAAAGCCTACTCCGCATCCGACGTTTTGCACAAAGCGACAACGTTCTGCCCAAAGCACTGCACGGGTAGTTTCCAGCTTGGACCAGCATTGACCAGCAAGGCCCAACGCTGACCAGCAAATGGATCAACACTGACCAGTAGTGGCTGCGCAGTGCTCAGAGAACGGACCAAGGGGGCAATTACGAAGTAGAATCAAGGATTCGGTGGCGAATCCTCCGGTGGCGTTTCAGGTCCTCCACTACGCTCCTTCCAAATCGGCTTTCGACGCCGTGCCTTGGGATGGTGCGCAGGGTTGAATTGATCAATGCTCTCTTCTTCCAACCTAAAGCTCAATGGCTTTCTAGGCTCCTGGACAATCGTCGCTTCGAGTTTCTGTTGATTGATTCGAAGCAATTCATCGATTTCAAATTCCACATCCTGACCAATTCGGATCCATTTCGGATTGATGTTTGTCAGCGAGGAGAAATGAAAGAAGACATCCTCGCGAAAGTGTTCGCTTCGGATGAAACCAAATTTCCTGTCTGTGACGACCTTGACTATTTGACCAATACGCATGGGGATCCGATCACGGACAGCTTACGAGGATCTGGGATTCGATTGGATACGTCCAACACTGCTTTGAAATATTTTTCTACGTCTTGCCAACGCTTCTGCGGCCCGAGTATCAGCGGCTGACTCTTCGGTTGCCTTAGCCTTGGCCTTCAAGTCTTCCAGGTTTGCTTGGCAGTATCTACATCCAAGGGTTTCGATATGGAACTGAATGTATTGTGCGGTCTGATCAAGCATTGCACCGAGGAGAAAGCTACCTAACGCTTCTCGGGTTGGACAACTGAGCCGGTTTCGTCGCCAAATATCCCCGATGGAATGGACTCCGACATCGCGTTGGGCAATCAGTTGGGAGAGCCTTTGACGCAATTGAGGTTCATTGCGAATCGCAAGTTCCACTTCGACCATCTTTTCGTTGGCCAGTGATTCATCGAGATAGGCAAGGAGAACCGGGTCGGAGATCATGGTCTATCCGCTATTGCGAAGTGATCCGACGGCGAGCGTCACGTTTTGACCACCAAAGCCGAAGCTATTGTTGAGCGCGACACGAATCTTCGACTGCCGAGCGACATTCGGGATGTAATCCAGATCGCAGTCTGGATCAGGGTTCTCTTGGTTAATCGTCGGGGGCAAAATACCATCGCGGATGGCCAGCAAGCAAACAATCATCTCGGTTGCGCCTGCCGCAGCAATCAAGTGTCCCATCATGCTCTTGGTACTCGATACCGGTGTGATTTTCGCGCGTTCACCGAAGACACCTTTACAAGCGAGGGTCTCGGTTCGATCGTTGACCGTAGTGCTCGTCCCGTGTGCGTTGACGTATCCGATTTCTTCCAAGCTTAGTTTTGCATCCGCAATGGCTTGCTTCATACATCCGATCGCACCACGGCCTTCGGGGTGAATGTCTGTAATACGATATGCATCGGCGGTACTACCGTAGCCGAGGACTTCTCCAAAAATCGGTGCACCACGGCGTCGGGCGTGCTCATATTCTTCGAGGATGACGATTGCCGCCCCTTCCCCAAGCACAAATCCATCGCGATCGCGATCAAAAGGCCGAGATGCTCGGGTCGGATCATCGTTTCGTTGAGAGAGAGTTGTCAGCAGACTAAAACCGGTGAGTCCAAAGGGATGGATCATCGAGTGACATCCCCCGGCGATCATCGCATCGGCATCTCCGGCTCGGATCAACTCAGTGGCTTCGCCAACCGCTTGGCTACTCGCAGCGCAAGCCGTCAAGCAATTCGAATTGGGGCCTTGAGCATCGAAGAGAGCCGCGAGGTGCGCGGCGGGCATATTTGGTTCTTGTTCCATCTCTTCGCGTGGGTTCATCAACTCAAACCCACATCGTAGGAAGTTTGCCATGTTGAAGCTTGGCTCCCCAACAGCGGCAGCGACCATCTCGGTGAAGTTCTTGAAGTTTTGGTTTCCTTCGCCTGCACCCAAGTAGACACCGATACGGGTCGGATCGATCTTGCTGTCGAAGATCCCCGATTGTGCGATGGCTTGTTTTGCGGCACCGACGGCAAACTTTGTGTGCCGGCCGCAGTGCAGCCAATCATCGGGTGACTCACCAGCCTTCGACACATCCCAGTTTTTCACTTCGGCAGCGATGGTGGTCGGATATCCAGATACGTCGAAGACCGTAATTGGGCCAACTCCGCTTCGGCTCTCTTGGAGAGCTTTCCACATCGTCTCGACGTCATTCCCGAGGGGATTGATCACACCTAAACCGGAGACGACAACACGTCGACGCATGAATCGAAACCCTTCGAGTAAAATCGTTTATTGTGCATTCCTGTGGTTGCAATCAGCTTCGTGCAGCTTGGCGCAGTACCTGCGCCGCCTTGCGTTCGGCTTCGAGCATGTGCGGAGGGGGATTTATTTTATTCCCATCCTTATCGACCGCAACTTCGTAAAACCTAAGTATACGCAGGGTCCTGAGAAGATCTTCCGGGGGGAAGAGTGCGGAGCTACCGAAACTCTCATCGAGGAATGCGAACGAGAGTTCCAAATCAGCTACGGGGTCCCCATCAACGGTGATGGTTCCGAAGACAATTGCGCCGCTGGGCTGTTTGTCCTGCAAGACAGCTTTGAGTTCAATGCGATCGCCCGGTCCGACAGTTCGATAGAACGTCGCCTTGGACACTTTCGCCAAAACCGTCTTACGTACGAATCCTTCGGGTTCTGAGACGAGCAGTCCACCTGTTTGCGCCATTCCCTCGATCATCAACGAATGAGGGAAGTGAGGCAAACTATGGGAATACTCGTCGAGGGGTTCCTCGCCGAAGCAGACGTTCTTGATGGTTCGTGCGTGCGAATCGCGTACGAACTCGACAAATCGATCGATCCAAAACCAACGCACCGAGAACGCCTCTACACTGTCTGGAGAAAATTCGTCCTTAGGACAACTTGGCTTGCACGTAGCGGCACAAGTCGCTGACGGTTAGCACATCGCCGAAGTCTTGAACGCGTGGGTTCGACTCGAACTTGGTCAAGTCAGCCCAAGGCATTCGCTTCTTCAATTCGGCCAAGCCATTCGCGTTAACTTTACCATCATTCACGTAGCTACCCTCGGTGAGGATATCCTTCGGAAAGAGGTCTTCTGTCTGGATCTTAATCCCGAACGCCTTCTCAAGCTTGAAGACGATATCGAGGAAATCGATCGACTCAGCACCAAGGTCACCGACCATAGTTGCCGAATGAGTCACATCTTCTTCGTCTACTCCGAGAGCATCGACGAGTGCGGATTGGACTTTGGAAAACACTTCTTCATTCACTGACATTTCGACGTTCCTCGATCAAAAACGAACCTTCGTTTCCTGGTCTTGAAGGGGAATAGGCGGGGCAGGTCAAGCCCGTTCCATGGGCCCATTTCTTACCCGCAACCGGAATATTTTACCAGCCCCCAACGGGGCAACCTAGGCGATTCTATCGGGAACCGGGCCTCCGGGCAGAGAGCAGTTTCGGGGGTATTTCAACTCTTTTCACAGTAATTTTGTCCACCCGAAGGGCCCGATAAAGCTTGTTCCCTTCGTTTTCAAGGGGATTGCTTCGCGGATCCCCCAGCCTCTGCTGCCGGGATTTGCAACCAATCCTTCCACAATCCCTCCTGCTTGTCCGTCGGGGATTCGACGCGGATAAGGTTCCAGGAAGGAGTCTCCCCGGCGGATTGCCCACCCGCACCCCCGGTTTCTTGGGCGTCCTTGTCTTGCGATTCCTGATCTCTGAAGTCCAACTCCCTTTCGAGAATTTTCCCACGCCGGGCAACAAGCAATTTCACGCGATCCCCCTGTCGCAGCGTTCCGACCAGATCACTCCACTGTTCTTGCGATGCACGGAATTCTCCAAGTCCAAGAATTTCGTCCCCGACTTGGACCCCCGAGCGGCTTGCTACCCCGGAACGCAAGACTTTCTCGACCATTGTCTTGCCGGCATTGGTGCTCAGCTCCAATCCTACCTGTGCAACCGTAACGGTATTGGGCTGCGAAGCGGCGGCATCGGTTGTTTCTTTCGGTTTCCATTTCAAACCAAAAGTCTCTAATAACGGACTGTAATCGAGCTCTTGCGTCGATTCCAATTCCCGTTCCAACCAACGCGATACTTCCTCGCCTGCAACTTCCGAGACGATTCGCAAGAAATCCGCATTTTCATATCCGCTTTGGTGATGCCTCTCCCAAAGCAATCGCATGCAATCATCAAGCGATTTCTTGCCCTCGCTTTGCGAGCGAATCTTCGCATCGAGCAACATCCCGATCAATGCACCTTTAATGTAGTAACTGATCCGGCTATTCGTTGCATTCTCATCCGGACGATAGAATTTGATCCAAGAATCAAAGCTGCTATCGAGTACATTTTGGACGAGACGACCTGGGGAGTTTTGGTAGCCTTGAATCGTCTTGCTCAGCCGCTCCAAGTACTCTTTTGGAGTACACAAACCTGCCCGAATTACGAACAAGTCATCGTAATAACTCGTAAGTCCTTCGGCGATCCACAACTCATGAAAGTATTGTTCCTGGTTGTAGTCGTACTTCTTCAATACCTTCGGTCGCAGGCGACGGACGTTCCAAGTATGAAAGAACTCGTGCGAGACCAATCCCAACCAATCGACATACTTCGCTCGCTGCCGAGGAGCCCAACGACTGGTCATCAAGACGGTGCTATTGTCATGCTCAAGCCCCCCACCCGACTCGGTGATCAAATTCAAAAACCAATAGCGAGTGTACGGGACGTCTCCCCAAAACTTTTGCTCTACTTCCACGAGTTTCACTACGTCGGCCATCGCTTTTTCAGTATCCCACCAAGCTTCTGAACGGTTTGTGGCAAGTCCCGACGCTTGTGGTGTTGCTGGATCAAATGGTGCGGTTGCTAGGTAATGCTCAACGCCACCTATGGAGCGACTGCGAATATCAATGGTCCCTAGAACCAAAGGACTATCGATTAACTCATCGAAATTCTCGGCCCGACGCACCCAAGGGTCTTGGCTGTTGATCGGCGTCAGCGAAGTTGCTATCTGCCCCCAACCTTCCCGCGGCTTGCAGCGCACTAAGTGAGGACGCTCAAGCATATTCTCTGGGGTAATAAACGTTGCCGCTCCTGTAATAAACGCGAAGGCTTCTTCGATCCAATTCGTTCGAACTCCCATCTCGCGACCGTAAAGCTGGTACTCGACGAGCACTCGATCAGCTCCTTTGCTCTCTACGGTCCAGTGATTCTTGTCGATCTTCTTCACCGCGCGCGGAGAACCTTTCGCATCCCTGGCTTCGATTTTCTCAACTTGTCTTGCATACTCACGAACCATGTATGAACCCGGAGTCCACACTGGCATCATCAGTCGCACGGAATCAAGCCCTTCAGCAGGCAGATTCAACCGGACTCGCACCACGTGCAAGTGCGCGTCTTGAAAATCTAATTCGTATTCAACAGGTGATGACTCTACCTCTTTGGCTTGTGCTTGCACGAACTTCTCCGAACCGAATAACATCAGAAATAAAACCAACGAGCGAAACAATCCAAACGATCTACAACGCTGCTTGAAACGCATCCACGTTTTGATCCAAGGGCGAGTCGAGGGAGTTGGTAGTTGTTGCATTCCTATACCTTGAAACTTTCTTGCATGCGATTCGATCTGCTCATCTGTTGGGGTATCTCGATCGTGGTCGATCACCGCACCGACGAACTCCCCTTTGGCTCGCTCGATTGGAAATGGGCGGCAGAATTCCCCTGCGTAAGAGTATAAATCGCTGTGGACGATCAAGTCATTTCTAAAACGAGGATAGATCACTTCTCTCAAAAATACTTGATCGACACCTTTGCGCTCCCATAACCCCCAGCGATCAATCAACGCTTCCATGTCAGGAATGGCACCACCAAGGCACCCCCACATACCCGCCATAATGATCACACGGTGTTCGGGATGATCCCTCATGATATGGATCGACTTACCGCTTGCCAACCATTCTTCAACCGCACGGAATTCACGCCGACTCGGCCTCGAATCCGTATCGCGAAATACAACCGCTTGGACATCTTTATCCCCAGCAGCCAAGAAACGCCAAAACGTCCCGTCGAAAGATCCTCGGCGTCTAGCTTGGCGGACCTCCGCACCTGCATTTTCTAGACGCTGAACAACGCTTTGATTGATTTCATCCGAAACGTAGAATCGAGCTACCCAGCCTTGGTAGACCTTGGGCACCAAGTCCGCGTTCCGCAATGCTCCCTCGATGTACAAAGGATTGCTTCCATACAACGAAAAGGAAACGATTTTCTTAGACATGATTCTCTTCGACCTCCGTTTCACAACTGCGAATTCGATGGTAGGAACACGCACCGTGAATAACCGTAGGTACGTGAATCATTAACCGGCTGCCAATCGACCTGCCGCGTAATCGATTTGATTCCAAGCCAACTGCGTCGCTGCCCCCAAAGGCCTGTCTGGATAGCGGAAATTGTGATAGTAAAGCTTCGTAAGATTGATATCGAGCGATTCGATCATGCATCGGATGGAGCTTTCCATGCAATGCACCTCACTGGCTCGCTCAAGCAACAATCCGAGATGAAAGATGCTCTCGGTGATATCATTGCGAACAATAGGATATCGAATGGAACTTGTTTCAATCCGAAAGCCACGCGAAGCGTCGTCGTGAACGAATGCATACGCACCTTTCGGAGCAAGCTTTGCAAAGACTCGCTCTTCTTGCTCGTAATCGCGCTCCCAATAGCAATGCGAGTAACGTAGCGAGTAAGGCAACCCAACTTGCATATAAAACAATTCATCAAAGAAACGTGTGGGGTAGCGTTTCTCTAAAGCTCTTAACGCACGATGCCCTACCGAGAGAAAGTTCCAACTATTTCGCTCGCGAAGCACTCGCTGAACCTCCGGGGCTTCACGCTCCCCCGTAGGGATCGCTTCAAGCACAATACGATCCTCGTCCCGATACATCCACTGCGTCATCTCTAAATTGCGTTCTTTGCAGAAAACGTGAACGCAACAGTCCGGTTCAAGCTTGCTCAATAAAAACCGAACCATCCCGTTCAAGTGGATCATGTCTCCAAGACCCAGATGATGGTAGATGTACAGATCGCTCCCGAGATCAATCTCTTCGATGTCTTTCGGGGGAATCGGGAACATGATTGAGATAGGCAAGACCATGAACGAGCCTCCAACAACTTATTGAATTCGTAGCGGTATTACTCGTGTAGTAATTACTCAAAACGGTACAGACAAAGTCCAACCGAATCGAAACGACCTTTGGTCCACCAAGCGTTCTTGCGGTGTCCCTCAAGCCTTGCGAGAAGCTTCCATCGCGGAGATTGCTCGAAATAAGGACGCACTTTCTGCGCTTTGATCGAGACGATCTTTTTATTCACTCCCCCTACCTGCTCCCAATCATGCATGGCGAAAAGACAGCCTGGTTGAATCCAACTCTCCAAGCTCTGGATGTCTTCCAATGCCAAGTCCGGAATCTCCGGCCCATCGAAAAAGACGAAATCGGGTACCACGCCATCTCGTCGCATCTGAGAAATCAATTCATCAGAGCGAACCGGATGGTAATGAAGCGTATTGCGAAAGCGATTTAAGAATTCCTCTGGAGGCCGTCGCAGTGGATCGCAAGTGTGCAACACTCCACCATGTTTTTTCAAGGCTTCCGACATATAGAACGTCGAACCGCCAACCCCAGTCCCAACTTCCAAGACGACCTTTGGATGATGCTCGGTCATCCATTGATAAAGCCGCAATCGCTCGACCGGCAACATCTCACCCGGATAAGGATTCTTCGGCAAATGCTTGGCAATAACATACTTGGTCAATAATTTTCGAATCATGGCGTCCTCCTTGAACCTCCATCGCGATGCTTGTACTCCTTTGCATCTCGAAGAAATCTTGTAGCAAATAGCCTCGGCAAAAATCAAGCCGGATTTAACTTGGGGGGACTAGGTAGCCGCGGATCAGATGAACCATTGAGTATTTACCCTCGCCTGCAAACCTTCTTTTCGCTTGTGCCCAGTGGGTTCTTTCGGGCACTCTGAGTTTATCTCCGGAACTCTGAGTTTAACTGGGGCATGGGCATCCCAAAACGCTATAGACATCAACGAATCACTTTTGTTAAACCCAACGCTGATCGGCACAAGCCCTGCATCGCACACATCCCTTTAAGGAATAGCGACATCATTTCGTGACGACTCATTTCGCAGCAAACACAACGCGCTTTGAACCAGCGCCACGCAATCCCCAGCCATCCATGAAACAGACTCGGCGCCGAAGCAGAAAACCAAGATTCTATTGGGCCGAACTCGGTTTCCTTTTGCTTGGACTCATCGGGCTCAGACCCGAGATCATCACGGAATTGTTGCCCACTCGTCGCCCTGCCTACCAGACGTATCAAACGAATACCGGTTATCAAACTGGTGGTGGATACCCAACCGGCACCGCGTATCAAACAGGTACCGTGTATCCGACTAGCTCCGCTCAGCATGCCGCGAACCCGTCTCAGTACCACTACGCTTCCGCTCCGCTATATTCCCCCACTGCTCCGCACTACTCCCCTTCCGCTCCGCTATACGCATCAACTTCCTATCCAACAGCCAACTACCCTGCTGCGACTTATCAACTAGCGAATAATCCTCTGCAGCAAACTTACGGTACTCCTCAGCCTCGCATCGCCAATCTGCCGACCAATCAAACCTACAACGCTCCGTCCTCGGCTTACCCTGGGTCCTCGGTTTACCCTGCGTCAACGGCTTACCCTGCATCCACAGCTTATCCTGGGAACACCACCCAACCGGCCACATTTGCACAAACAACGACATCCCTACAGCCCACCGGATCTGGGCATCCTCCCGTGGTGTGGCCCGAAGGCTATCAGCCAAACGCCTTGAGACAGGCCAGTTATCCTGCCAACACGGCTTATCCACAAGTAAATCCTCAAAGCTACCAGCCAGGTTATCCACAAGGTTACTCGCAAACTTCTCTGCAATCATATCCGCAGACATATCCGCAGAGTTATCCCCAAGGCTACTCAACGGGCTACCCGGCAGCCAATGCAGTCAGCTACCCTCTGGGGCGATACTAAAGGAGCTTGCAGGATGACTAACCCCTGCTTGTCCACCGCGCCGATCGCAAATCTCCGCAAGCGCGCTGAACTTACGCGAGCCTTGCGAGAATTCTTCGACACTCGCGGATTCATCGAAGTCCACACACCGATCCTATCGCGTTACTGTGTGATCGATCGTCACCTTGATCCGATACGCGTTACATCCCAAAGCGTTGGGTTATCGTTACACGACAGTTCCAACACAAGTAGAGAGTCCGATCCACGAAAAAGCTCCAACGCCTCCGAGGAGTTCTGGTACCTTCAAACGTCCCCAGAACAATCGATGAAACGCTTGCTGGCCTCCGGACTTGGAAGCTGTTATCAGCTCGGTCCAGTGTTTCGCTCAGCCGAGTTCGGACAAGTTCACAATCCTGAATTCTCAATGGCCGAATGGTACGACTTGAACGCAGACTTCGAACATGGCCTGAGTCTACTTGACGATCTCTTACAGGTACTTCTGAATACGCAACCGGCAAAACGTATACGCTTTGCCGATGCCTTCCACGATGCGACGCAACTACCCCTTTTCGATACGTCCGTCGAAGATCTTGCCGACTGGTCCGTGCGGCGAGGACTCGTCGATAAACAGACTTGGTCGGACGACTGGGATGATTGGGTGAACTTGATTTTCTCACTGGAGGTTCAGCCGACCTTGGGGTTTCCGGCATCCGACCAATCATCCTCGCAGCAGATTGCTAAAAGTCCGCCTGTAAATGAACTTGGCCGCCCTGTATTGGTCACCCATTTCCCGGCGTCCCAAGCCGCCTTGGCAAAACTCGATCCAATCGACCCTCGCACCGCCGAACGCTATGAAATCTTCTACCGAGGGGTAGAACTCGCCAACGGCTATCACGAATTGCTCAATCCAGACGAGCTTGCGAAACGAGCCCGAATAGCAAACGAGCAGCGGATCGCCGACGGCAAGTTTCCTTTGCCGGAAGAGAATCCGTTGATCGAAGCGATGCGGATTGGGTTTCCTTCCTGCTGCGGCTGCGCTCTGGGTTTCGATCGCGTGGTAATGCTCGCTTGCGACGCCACAAGTCTGCGGGAAGTCATCCCATTCCCCGCCGACCTCGCCTGACCGACAATCCCGCACTTGCTTGCTTTTTTAAGTCTGCTATATCTCTTTCCAAGCCGAGCCTTGCGAGTAGCATCGAAATACAAAAAGGACTCGGCATCTAATGCGGCGATGCGCAGACGATTGTTTACGTCGCATGGAATTATGTTGCATTTATTTTTTCGATTGGAATACCTTCGATGTCCAAACATCCAGAACTTGAACTTACCAACTTCGTTCGCGCCATTCCTGATTTTCCAAAGCCGGGCATTCTCTTTCGCGATATCACCCCCTTGCTCGGTGATCCGAAAGCGTTCGCAGAGACCATTGAGCGAATGGCGGATTTGATCCGCGGCGAGAAAATCGATGCACTCGTGGCTGCCGAAGCTCGCGGTTTTATCTTCGCAGCGCCCTTGGCTCTCGCGCTCGGAGCTGCTTTTATTCCAGTCCGAAAACCAGGTAAGCTTCCTTATGAAACCCATTCGTACTCCTACGACTTGGAGTACGGCAGCGACACGCTTCAAATGCATACAGACGCATTAAAGCCCGGATCGAAGGTGTGGATTGTAGATGATCTTCTTGCAACCGGAGGAACCGTTGAAGCTTGTGTTAAGCTCCTGGAGAACTTCCATGCAGAAGTCGTCGGCGCGCTCTTCTGCATCGAATTGGAGTTCCTCGATGGTCGCAGCCGACTTGCCCCTCATCGGGTCGAAGCCCTCTTGAAGTACTAACCTAACGTCCACCTTTTCGTGGTCGCTTCCAAGTCGATCGTTTTCCAGTAACTCGCCGGGCGTCCGAGACTCCGAACTCGGCGTTCGGCTCCCCTTGGCTTTGCTGACTTGCATCCTTGCCGTCGCTACCGAAAGTCCCCTGCGAGAAGCCTTCAGATTCTTGAGAATCTTGCAAAGGTTCAAAATCAACCGCTTTGCGTTTGAACAAATCTGGATTGAGTTCCCGTTTCATCTCTAAATTGATGTCTCGGTTCGAAACCGGTGCGGTGGTAGCTCTGCTCGAACGCTTCTGCGGCGCTTCCGACAACGGGTCTTTGATCAACAAACGGTTGATACGTTGCTCGATGTCGGTCAATCGATCGCCTTGGTCCTTCGTAACAAAGGAAAAAGCGATCCCGGAACGCCCCATCCGTCCAGTTCGTCCGACTCGGTGTACGTAGTCGTCAACTTCGTCCGGCAAATCGAAGTTAATAATGTGGGAAATAGTCGACACGTCGATCCCTCGGCCGACGACATCGGTAGCCACCAAGATATCGAGTTTCTGTTCGCGCAAGGCTCGAAAGACCGTATCTCGCTGCGGTTGGCTCATATCGCCATGGATGGTTCCGAGTCGCAGTTTACTCTCAGGCTTGCTTGCGAAGTAATTCTCGAGACGTCGATGCAACTTCGCCGTACCGATTTTGGTGCGGCAAAAAATGATTGTTTGAGGTGGTTTTTCACGTTCTAGGAGTTCAAGCAACGTGTCCATTTTCTTTTCGGTTGCGACGCTGATGAAACGCTGTTCGATCGTCTCGACAGCGACATCTTTATCGGAGCAATCGATCACTACCGGTTCGAACAGGTAACGGTTTGCAAGTTCGCGGATCCGTTCGTCGAGGGTGGCGCTGAGCAACAATGTTTGGCGATTCTCGGGACAGCGACGCAAAATCTTCTCGATGCTCGGACGAAATCCGATATCGAGCATCCGGTCAGCCTCGTCGAGAACCACACACCACAATCCGTGAAGACGCAACGTGCCGCGCTCGATGTGGTCGATCACACGCCCTGGGGTTCCAACCACCACCTGCACACCCTTCTCAAGGGCCGCCAATTGGCGTCGCATGTGCTTGCCACCGGAAATCTCAAGGACTTCTGTTGGGCAACCCACTGCAAGTCGTTCGAATTCCCCGTGGACTTGAGCGGCTAGCTCTCTAGTTGGAACAAGAACCAAAGCTTGCGGTAATGGTGCTTCGCGCAAAGGATCGAGTTGTTCTAAGATCGGGATCGCAAAAGATCCCGTTTTTCCCGTTCCCGTTCGGGCTTGACCCAAAACGTCATAACCTTCCAATGCGTACGGTATCACTCGGGCTTGAATCGGGCTCGGTTGGGTCCATCCTAGTTTCCCTAGGGCCCTCAGCATCACTGGCGAGAGGGACATCTCGGAGAAACTCTCCGGCATAGCTGGCGTCATAAACTGTACTTTCCTTACAAATTCTCTACGTCTACCATACCTTGTAATTACCCTTTTGACAAACCAAAGAATCGCAATTGTGATGGAATTCCCACCTATTGACTTCTCTCCAGAACACAAACTCTGGACAGATCACTGTCTCGCAAGGCTCGAACTTGCCCTTGAGAACCCTCAAGAGAAAGCCGCAAATCTACGTTGGCAAGAACCGGACGAATGGCTACCGGCACTGCTACTCGCCGAAAGACTGGTGGAGTTTGAACGCAACCACCGAGCAGAACTTCTAGCCCTAGCCACACAAGCCCCAGCTTCTGCAACACAAGCTCATCCATCCGCATCTCCGGGCCAAGCGATCCTTCAAGAGTCACTCAGCACCCTCGGACGATGGCTGTACCAACTTGTGCGAACCAGCACCGCTACATTTGACGACGACACCGCGCGATTTATCCAACTCCTCGCCGCACAAAAAGCTTCCGAGTGCTACGTCGTCTTCCGAAAGTACAATACCGAGAAGTGCCTGGGCTTATTTCTGCAATCGATGTTTCTTTCCGGACACTCCATCACAGTCCGACTTGCAGTCGACTTGCTCGTCGAACAACCTCCGGAACATTGGACTGACGTTGCCCAAGCTCTCTCGGTACTGATGCAGTCGACCAATTGGAAAGTCATCGACGTATTCCCGAAAATCTTAGAGACGACACGACCAAGCGTCCTTGCTCCGGCGTTCGATCTTGCGAATATGTTGGTGCGCAAACAAGGTCTAACACCACACCCAGCCGCCGATAAAATCGACACCTTCCTCTCCCTTTTCGGTAACGTCACACAGCAACTGCTTTCCCTCGAAGAGAACCCAAGGAAATTTTCAGATAGCGTTCAAGTCGTGCAACGCATTCTCTTCGATAGCGTTTCGCTTCTGGTCTCCATGTGCGATGCGTTTGCTCTCATCGGCGACCCGAAAGCCATCGGCAAACTCAATCAAGCTATCGAACTCAAGCACCGTCGCATCAAACTCGAGGCCGCATTCGCGCTTGCGAAACTAGGTGAAGCTCGCGCCGTTGACTTGATCGTCGAATTGCTCGCCGATGACTCTTCTCGCAACCGCGCCGTAGCTTACCTACAAGAGCTTGGCTCCGAAGAAAAAATCAAACCGGAATGGACAAGCTCACTCGCGAAAGCCAAATCGGACCTCGCACTGTGGCTGAGCCAACCGGAACAGTTTGCTATCCCGCCAACCCGAATCGAACTTCTCGAACAACGCACCCTACCCTGGCCTGGCTTCGATGGCCCCCAAGAATGTTTCTTGCTCCAATTCGAATACGGGCTTGGAGAGAACAGTTACTCTAACGTCGGCTTCTCAGGGCCATTTCCATACGCCTTGTCACTCGATCTCAAAGCCCTCAACAACGATACAGCCTTCGCTATCTTCCTGGGCAATGACGTCGATGATCCTACCGAATCTCGGATCGCTTGGGAGTCTCTTACCGATGCACATAAACATGCCCTCCGGCCATGCTTCGATGCCCTCGCAGAAAAAGGCTTTCTCAATATCGAACCCATCGCAAAAATCCTTTCTCTCGGCCACGAAGCAGTCTTGTGCAGAGCACAAAGCGACGAAACAACCCACTGGGGGGTGATCTCCGATGGTCAGTCCGTCATCCGTTGCCCCTCCGGGCAGCAAACTTTCGAAACCCTTTTCCTTCAATGGAAAGGAATGCTTGCATTGGAAATTCTTGGCGAAGCCTAGATTTCGTTGTTTGTTGTTCGATGGATTCACTCAATCGACTCACTCAAGCGGCTCGCGGCAGAGATTCACGGCAGAGATTCGCGGAAGTGATTTGCAGCAGAGATTTACAAAAGATATTCACAGAGAGGATTTCTTGGGATGAACCCTCGAAACGGGTTTGCCCGTCACGATCCTCAAAGTTTCCCTCAAGGGCACATCGAGAAAATCCGATAAGCCAGAAAGATTCGGTCGAATCGATCGCTTCGGAACCAGCTCTAGTCCAACGACGGAAACATGACAATGAAAAAAGCATTCTCCTCGAACCTGGATCGCACTCGACTCGGATGGGTCGCCCTGATCGCTCTTTGCACCTTTGCAAATACGGGTTGCCAAGTCCATGTTGCAGGTCAAACGCTTCCTAGCGGCTACTACTTGATGGACGACATCCAGTACTTCCCAGCCGGTTCTGAGAACAAGCTTGCGAATGAAACCGCCGCACTCAAAGCGGATCGCGAAGCTGCACGCACACGTCGTTAATACGGCTTATGCTTATCGCTCGAGTACCTGCGTCAGACAACCCTGTATCAGACTACTCTACGGCGGAGAGTTCTACGGTGGAGACTTCTACGGTGGAAAATTCTTCAGTGGAGAGTTCTTCAGTGGAGAACCCTGCGTTGAAGGGTTCTGCGGTAGTGATCACTTCACAGTGAACTGCATAGTGATTAGGGCGATTGAAAGATTGCGAAGCCCTTCGAAGAGCTACGAAGCTACGTAGCCGGGAATTCCATACGGACGCTTGTCCCAATTCCCGCTTCGCTCGACCAGTAGATCTTGCCGGCATTCTCTTCTACGAAGCGGCGCACGGCGGCAAGCGAAACTCCCAGCCCTCGCCCTGCTTCTCGGCCACTATAGTATAGGTCGAAAGCTCTCCTGGCAGCTTGAGGACTAACTCCGGGTCCGGTATCGCTGATCGTGATCCTCACGATGTCTCCTTCGCGCTCTACGCTCCAGCGAATCGAATCGCGTCGGCGGGTTGCTTCGATGGCATTTTGTGCCACCAGCCGTATCGCTTCTTGCACACCCTGACCGCACACGTTGCTGTGATATCGAATCTCTACTTGCTTCGATTTAGGATGTCTCGATGTGTTATGTTTCGCGTTGGTTTGTGCCACAGTTGCCGACTGTAGGCTTGGGGGTTCGACCCATTCCCAACGAAGTTTCTTTTCTTCGGCCAAGCCGGCCATTTGGTCGAATTGCGATTTTGCCAACACTTTCAGGTCAGTCGCTGTACGCTCGACGAGACGAGGCTGCACCACTCGCATCATTTCTGCGAGCAGTTCATGGGCTCGCATCGATTGGTCGAGAATCGTCGCTAAAGCTTTACGATCCATCGGATCGCTCGCTTTCGATAGTAACAACTGAGCGCGGGCAGCGATGTTACCCAAAGGGTTGTTGATTTCATGCGTCAAGCCGTAAGCCAACTCATAAACTTGACGCCTTGCGGAATCTTCGATCGCTTGCGAGAGAGAACCACACGTGCTCAAGAGCGAAATGGCACGATGCAGGCTTTCGCGCAGCACAGAAAACTCCTTTGCATCACGAATGTCGGATACATCACGAGTGTCGGACTCGAACTTGGAGCGAAAAGCAATTTCGAGACCCAATCGAGGATCGGAGAGCTGACGGTAGATTGTCGTCAGTCCTTCAAGTAGCCCAGAGGTTTCGGCTGGCTCTACGGGTAACTCTCCGGCTGGCCACACCGGCATCAACCTCTTCAAGTCACCGAGGAATTCTTCAAGCTTTTGAGTTTCCCAGACGGCAAGATCTTGATCAGACGCTTCGGAGCAAAACGAACCAGCAGTGCTTGCGCGTCGATTCCAAAGATCGATTGCGGCGGCAAGGATTCGGTTCGAGAGACTCTCGATGGTCGGTTCACTCATTGGAGAATTTCTAGAGAACGCAGCGTTGAACTTCGATGATGCAGGGGATTAGTATACAAGACTTTCACAAAAATCCCATGGTTTCCAAGCGTTTGCTTTGGGCAAGCCGTGAATGGAAGTTCGATAAAACATTGACTTTTGTTCATAATTCAGGTTAAATGAAGGAGTAAGGGACGCACAGCCTCCGGACCTTACATCACACACACTGGCAAATCGAAATCAGCCGAATTTGACAATTCCTCTCGTTGCGTTCCAACATTTGGAATCGCGATGCGGTTCGGATCGTTGAGTTCGACGTTCGATTTGTTCTTCCTTTTCTTTTCTCGGTTCCTGTTCGCTTCCTACTCCTCCTTGAAGCTCAAAGGCGATTCCATGATGAGGCTCTCAATGCGCTCCGTCCGTGATGTGAAGATATTCCACACCAAGCGATCAGGGATGACGTTGATCGAAGTCCTCATCGCAACCGCGTTGACGATGCTGATCATGCTCGCGCTCGCTCAAGGCTTTAAGTCGCTGAGCCAAGGTGTTACCGCCGGCCGCTCTCGCTTGACCGGTAGCGATCAACTTCGCTCTATTCTCTCGCTGTTGCGATCCGATCTCCAAGGTCTGACCGTATCGACCAAGACCCATCCGCAAAGTATTCAGTCTTCTACCGGTTACTTCGGTTACTACGACGGTCCGCTGTCTGACTCGACCGCTATGCTCTTTAACTACAAGCCAGGGGCGACAGAAGTCGAAGAGAAGCTATCGGCAAGCCGATGGTCGGACATCGATGACGCGATGATGTTCACCGCGAAAGCCCGAGACGGCCAATGGTTCTACGGTCGCGTGCCACTCGCACTGATGAAGATCCATGCAGCCAACCGAATCAACAGAACCCCAACGCTGTCCTTCGATGATTGGCTTACCGATGTAACGATCGCTTCGGAATACGCCGAAATCGCTTGGTTCATGCGACCACTGAACGAAGTCGGTACGCTCAATGGCCCCGAGGCTCAAGTAACCAATACTCGGTATTCATATACTCCAGTCTCCACTCCGGTCAACGATGTTGCTCCGGTGGTAGATCTCAATGGCGATGCGATTCCGGATCCCGATGGTATGCCCGATCGAGTTGCACTGTGCCGACGCGTGCTGCTGATCCGCCCCGACTTGATGATCTCCCGTGCCGATGTCGATGGGTCGAGCGATCCGCAGTTGTACGCAACTCCGATGCCGGTCGATACAGGTGACATCAACTCCTTCCGCTACCAGATGCGATTCGCCTATCAACGCTCCGATCTCTCGGTCCGCAAAGACTGGATCGGAAATCGCTTCGTGCTGAAAACCAATTCGCTCTCCGATCTGCAACGCCCCGAAAATCGCTTCGCACATTTCTGTATTCCGACCCAAGATACAAACCTCGGGCTCGTCTCATCACTTCCGATTTTGGCGCTGACCTCCGAAGCAGACTCCAACGGCAATTACTTGACCATGACAAACTTGGCTTACGGAAACTTTCAGCCAAGCAGCGATCGCGGTTTCGTCCCAGCTGCCTTCTGCCGCACGAACTTGGTCAAGTCCGGGACAGACACTTACACATCCAGCCATACCATGGAAGAAGTCGTTGCTTCCAACGTCGTTGGCTTTGACCTCCGAGGCTACGACACTTCCGCTGTTCAGTTGTACACTCCCGGTGTCGATGGCGTATGGGGCGTTCCAACCACCAACAAACCTGGTGATCCCGGATCAGATGATTTGATCGTCGGCCCAAGCGACCCTGGGTATGCTTTTGTAATGAAAAATGGCCCGATTGTTCAAGCGAACGCGGGAACGTTTGTTGATCTCTCTTGGGGATTCCGAGTCCTCAATCAGCTGCGTGACTCGACGCAAGCTCGGCATGGCCTAACGGTTGGGACAAATAATCCTACGATTTGGGGAAGTTCACTTTCGGGGTTCGAACCACTTTCCTCAAATGGAGTTCCTTCCATCGTCGACTCACTGAACCGATCAGGGCGATTCAGTGCGAACTTGGCGATCCATCAACCCTATTTCGATTCGTTTACCGACTACTACGAATCGGATGGAAATCTTCAATCCCTTGGACTCTCGGCCAACGGCATGATTCCTTATGGATTGAACGGGTCGACCAGCAATCCAAACCCCGATCGCGGTATCGATGGAATCGACAACAATGCTAACAACGTGATCGACGAAGACGCGGAGCGCGATACATCTCCACCCTATCGCTATGCGATGCCAGCGATCCAAATTAAGATACGGGTCCAAGACATCCCGGCGGGGACACTACAGGAACTCTCGCTGGTTCATAATCTTCAAGGAAGCTGAGTTTGGATGACCGATTATCTGAAGCTCCAAGGCCGCCGCGTGGTGGTCTTCGGCGTAGCGAACAAAAAAAGCGTGGCAGCTTTTATCGCCAAAACATTGCTTGAAGTCGGAGCCGACCTCGTCCTTGTCGTCCGCTCCGAGAAACGAAGCGACGAAGTCAAAAAGCTCTTTCCCGAGACGAAGATCCTCGTCTGCGATGTTGAGCATCAAGACCAGATCGATCGTATGGGAGCCGAACTAGCAGCAGATCAAATTCCGATCGCTGGTATCTGCCATTCCATCGCCTTTGCCGACTACAGCGATGGTATCAAACCGTTTCATGAAACCACTCGCAAACAGTTTCTTCAAGCGATCGATATCTCCTGCTTCTCCTTCATCGCAATCAGCAACGCACTGCGCCCTTGCTTGACTCCCGACGCATCGGTGGTGACCATCAGTATCTCGACTACCAAGATGGCCAGCGAAAGCTACGGATTTATGGCACCCGTCAAAGCCGCCCTTGATTCCTCACTCGCCTTCCTCGCGAAATCCTTCAGCAACTTCTCCCAAGTTCGCTTTAACGCCGTCGGTGCCGGATTGCTAAAAACAAGTGCATCGGCAGGTATTCCTGGATACGTCGATGCCTACCTGTTCGCCGAGAAAGCGATCCCGCGCAAAGAAGGGCTACGGACACAAGAAGTTGCCGATACCGCTGTCTTCCTACTCTCTCCACGCTCCGCAGGGATCAACGCGCAGACCCTCATCGTCGATGCTGGTATGGCAATCAATTACTTCGACCGCGAGATCATCTCCCGACAGGCCGAGTGAACATCACAGCGGAACTGGTGCAAGCAACTGCGCCATCGCCTGTGCGTGGGACGTCTCCGACCAGTCCAATACGCCGAGCGCCGATCGGACTTGCGCTAACTGCTCCGGAACCGACAACGACTCGTCAACAAACAAATAGGGTTGTTCGCCAACCCGTACAAGCCCCCCGCGCACCCCAGATAGCCATTCACTTCGCACCTGAATGCCTTCTTCTTTGGCAATTGCTAGCATCAATTCGAGGGATTCCACAGAATTCAAAGGGGCTTCCTCCATTATTGCTACTTTTTTCCATGCGAGCGTTACACCGAAACAACCGATGAACAGGGTTGTAACAAGGAAACGCAAGCGGGGGCAAGTCGACTGCCTTTCGATCGCCACAAGTTGGTGCTTGCTCTCCCAGGAACGCCATCCACTAATGATCATCCGGATTCATGGAAACGCCGAAGACTGCTGAAATTACTGCTGAGAGTGCCCCAAGTTTTATCGGGAATGCGACAGCACACAGCGATTGGATTGCCCAGCTTGAACGGCGATTGGATCAATGCGAACGGCTTGCGAGTGTCGGCGAACTCGCCAGCACGACAACGCATGAATTCAACAATCTCTTGATGACGATTTTGAACTATGCCAAGTTAGGATTGCGTCACAAAGACGAAGCGACGCGAGACAAGGCGTTGCAAAGGATCCTTGATGCCGCAAATCGCGGCGCAAAGATCACCAACCTTGTCCTCGGTCTAGCACGCTCGGGCGCGACGGAATTCGAACCTACGAACTTGATCCAAGTCGTCGACGATACCCTTGTACTGCTCGAAAAAGAACTTCAAAAATACCGAATCGATATCGAACGGGAATTCACTCAAGCCCCATTGATTGAAGGTTCACCCTCTCAACTGCAGCGATTGCTATTGAACTTGATCACGAATGCTCGTCAAGCGATCCGGGAGAATGGAACGATTCGCATCGGCATCAAATACGAAGCGAAAACGTCGACCGTTGCTTTGGTTGTTCGAGACAACGGACCGGGGATTCCAAAGGATATCTTACCGAAGATCTTCGATCGATTTTTCACGACTAAGACAGGGCCTGATCACTCCGGAAAAGGGGGTACAGGCCTCGGCTTATCAGCTTGTAAAGAAATCATCGATCAGCATCGCGGACGCATTCGCGTTGAGAGTACGGTTGGAAAAGGGACAGCATTTACCATTCGCTTCCCGGTTTCAAAGCCATCTGAATCAACAGCCAACGATACCGGATCTGCTCTAACTCTATAACTGAACTCAGCCCGCTCTCTGTGTTTCCGAAATCCCTGCCCCGGCTCGAACGCGCGGTCTTTTTTTAAACACAGAGTCACAGAGAACACGGAGTAGAGCCTTCCTGTGTCTTTCAGGTCCCCAAGGGTTTCGTTTCTATCTCCGTGCCTCTGTGTCTCTGTGTTTCAAACGGTTCTCGACCGCGCATCCCCCGGGCCCCTCGAGCTCATTGAGCGTCATCAGACTACGCGTGCTGCAACGCTTACTGGATATCAACTTGTAATCACCACACAGCATTCAAGATAACTCGGAACAGAATAAATGAGTAAAGCAGGCCGAAGCTGTATCCACCAAAGATTCCAATCACCCATCCTAAGATTTGGGGGATCGCGATGTTAAATCGCTTCATGACTCCCGGATGAATTAATTGCCGCATCATCCAAATCGCGATCAATGAAATAACAACACCGAATCCACCATATGCAAGTGCCGAAGTAGCAACAGACCAGTCCAGACCAAAACGTATGGCCGCAATAAGCAATGACACAAGTCCACGAACTAGTGGAAACATAAAACCGGCGACCATACCTAAGAGGATGATTGCCAACCACCATCCCCAAGTCTTCCGACGAAGCAGCCCAAAACCTGTTGCCACTTTGAGGGAAATAGGCACGAGAGAAAAGAAGGTAAAGAAGATCATACCTTTCAAACTTAAAATACTTCCTCCTAGAATCATCTGAAAAAATGAGAATACGACTCCACCAGCTTCCAGAAGAGCCAGAGCAAAGAACACCGTATAGATCGCGTCGATGTTATCCCAACGCTCGGTATCAGAAACCGCTCGTCGACCCGGCTTACCCTCAGACTTCATATAAGGTGCCAACGCATCGCTGCTCTTCTTCTGATGCGTATCCGTTTTGACTTCCTTAGGCGCATCGCGTCGCTCCAAGTCCTTGCTGGTGAGCTGGTCGAAAAAATTCGGCGTCGATGCCGATTTCGTAGGGGCCGGTTTCGCAGAGGACGATTTCGAAGGTGCCGTCGGTAGTGCTTGCTCAGCAGTTGTTGCAGCAGGTACGGAAACGACTTCTCCGCATCGGCATTTCACTTTCTTTCCAATCGCTGTCTCCGGAACCTTCAACGATACACCACAGCTTGAGCATTTCACGATGGGCATTGATGTATCATCCTTTTGTAAACAGAAAACGTACCACGCGATGCGCACGCACATACGCAAGCATCAAAAGCTCAACCAATGAAGAACAGATCAGTGAATCAGAACGAGTGGACTCTTATTCTTCTCTTAACACCGGTGCCGGTAGGCCAGGTACCCGTTGGAACGTAGGTATTAGCTCAGTCGCATCCCAGGCTAAGACCCGCGATTGCCCAACGAAATAAGTGTGATCGTCATCGATCACAAGATTAAAAGTCTCAATCGCTTCTCGGTCCTCGATGTCATTGATAGAAGTAAAATCGGCAGGTGTTCTCAAGGCCATCCCTTTCTTCAAGTCTTTCGTTTTGACCCACCCCTGCCCTATCACCCACCAAGGGTGCCCCAGAGTTGCGCGAATCTTTTCTCCAGATGCTAGCTGAATATCTTGCGTGGCAGACGCTGGCCTAAGAGTAGTCCTAAGTACAGGTTTCAATCGCAATTCACCCGATTGAATATTTTGGGTAACGACCATATCGCCAACCCGGATGGATTCAATCGGCTTTAAACCTCTCTCGGTCTGAATCAACGTTCCGAAGACCAAGCATTCGTGTCGTCGGGGAACTACCGGTGGAGAGTAGCTGGTCGATTCCACTTTCCGGGTATCGTAAACCAACGAGGAACGATCTTCGCTGTAGCTGGATTCAACAACCTTCTCCCCAGCGTTGTAACTTTCTTCATGTCGATCCCACCAATCCCACCAAGCTTTCGGGCTATCGTCCAGCTTGACTCCAGTGGTTCCCCTTAAGACCGTTGCGATACTACTTTGAAGCATGCGAACTGACTCGTTGGCCTTGATGACCTCCGCCTGCGCATCCTCCGCGTTCCGCTTAGCTTCCTCTGCTGCGATCGACGCGGCCACTTCATTTTTCACTGCGGTCTTGGTCGACTTTACGGTTTGAATCTGCACTAGCCTACGACCGATCCGTTCCACTGCTAGACCACTGTAGACCACCTGCTTACCCGTGTTTCCAACCGTCATGAGCTTATCGACTTGGGCCGATTGGTACTTATCTCGTAACTCACGCATCTGAACGAGCTGCAAAACCAACTCCCCGTTGGAGCGCGTTACAAGCTGGTTCTTCAGCTCAAATTCGGTACACATCAAGTCAAGCAAATCTGGAACATAGCATTCCAATGGATACTTCTTGAGCGACTCAATCGCGGCAGTCCCCACCTCGGTAGAAGTATTTGCAATCGCAATTCCAGCAAGCGACAAACTCGCTTCGCGTGTCTGAAATTTTCCTATCGCATTGATGAAATGCTTCGCTGTAATCGGGCTAACTTGACCAACGGCAACATCCAACGCAACGATCGCTTCGGGTGCCGTCAATTCGCGCAGTTGTTCAATGGCCTTGAGTCTCTTCTTATTATCGGTCCCTTCGATCGCAGCGCTCCAATCCCTGACACGCGGCATCCATTTCTTCAATGCTTCATGGATACTCTTCGAAGTCGCTGTCGCTTTAGCAATCTCTTGAGGACTGACCCAGCGATTGAATACAAAAACGAATCCAAGGCCTTTTCGGGCTTCGATGTCTGAAGGGTCTGCATCTAAAACCCCAAACCAGTGAGAGCGTGCCCGCTGAGAAAGTCCTTTGGACTCACACCAACGAGCCATCTCACGGTGCCGGTCGATATCGAGATTCTCATCCCCTCGAAGTTTTAAATACTCGAGCAGCGACTCATCCGCTGTCGCTTCATCAATTTCCGTTACACTTTTCCATTCGTTTCCGATCATTAAGTCCCCGGATTGCCACCGGATAGCCAGCCGTTCATCAAGTCCCTTTTCATCAAGCGACCCTTGACGATCATTTACTTTGGGTCGCTCGATTTCCTTAGGCAATTCAGCAAGTTGTAATTGTGAAGCCAACGCGGCTTTACGATCTATCGCTTGCCCCTTCGCCTCGGGAATCAAAATATTCCGCAATTGCTCATTCGGTGGTTCCTCACCGAAGACAGGGGCAGCAAATAGAAAGCAAAGAATCAGATATTTGGAATTCATCGTTCGACCTCTTGGACTTGCTACAAATGCGCCTAAGAAAGCTTGGCCAAAAGTGTCCCCTGGACTAGGCGCGCTTTGGCGAAAAATCTTTCTTTTTCGCCATCTTAGCCGAATAACATCGGTTTTCTCGAGTTCCCCTGACTCCGCAATTCCCCAAACTCCTAAATCAATAACCAATCGCACACGGACTGCCCCTCTGTGTCTCTGTGTCTCTGTGTTTCAAAAGTGTCCCAAAAAAGAACCCTAGAAAAACAAGTTCCCTTCCGGTACTACAATAAGCTTATCGAACTTAGACACATCAGATCGGAGACGCCCCGTGCCCACGATTCCCTACTCCTCCAACCAATCACGAAACCTACCTCGAAGATTTCTACTGCGAGGTGTTCAGTATTCTTTGTTGGCACTCATGGTACTGACAAGTCTTATTGACGGTCCCTCCATCTGTGTCGGCCAAGCCCCCCCGACGGAATCGACCAGCGAAGTTGACTTGCCATTGCTTGCTCTTGAGAAAATCCAAGTCGAGTATGCGGAGTATCTTGCCAAGCGGAAGCGTATTCATGAAGAGTACGGCCGCTTAGTCGAGACACTCAAACAGACCGACGAAGACTTTCAGAAGATCAATAACGAATCGATTCGCAATCAACTTCTTGCGATGCAAGCATCATTGCAGTCGAGCCAAATGAGCACGATGTTACAACAATTGGGAACTCAAGACCGTGTGCTGCCGAATCCGAGAGCCAATAAAGGGGTAACAGCGATCCAGCTTGGGCGACTACAGAACCGGATGATCCGTGAGAAAGCCACGGCAGATCTGAATACCGCCATTAAAGGTGAAGAACTACGGCAGCTTGATAGTGCAAGTCAAGCGATCGTACGACGACGCGCCGAGTGTATTCAATCGGGTTTTGCATTGGAACAAGAATGGATTCAGTGGCAACAGCAGTGGCCGAAGTTTATGGAACTCTACTGGCCCCATTGTGACCCAGAACAAACATTCACTCGATCCGAGGTCGATGCGCGTCTGACGATCCTAAAAAAGTCTGATCCTGAGGACTTTGCCGCAATGATTGTCAAAGCGTTGCTCATGGAGCGCATAGGAGAGGTCAATCGCGGAATGAAGCTCCTCGATGAAGTCACGAACGGCGAATCATCGCTTGAGTCGACCGCGTGGTTTGCCAAAGCCTTATTAATGCATTCCATCGACAAAGACAAAGACGCGAAGGGAATGCATCTTCGAGGAACGAAGACCGATAACAAATCACCAGTCAATAGTTGGCTTAAAGGACGTATTGCAGCGAGGGAAAAACAATTCAGTATTGCTGAGTCTCAGTGGAAGTCTGTTCTTGAGCATCAACCGTTCGAGATTCAAGCGCACCGCGAGTTAGCGGTTCTCCATTATGCGCGTATCGCAAAGTCAGCGAATGAAAGCCGCAAATGCCTCAAAGAAGCACAAACCGCTTTTGACTTAGAACCAACCCATAATTGGTATTCACACTTCGTCTTAGCTCTAGCTCTCCATGGGGCAAATGATTCCCCCAAAGCTAGAGAGCACATTGAAGAAGCTCTGCAATTAGCGACTGAAGAGAACCAAGTCTTGTGCCAAAAGCTCAGTGCGGCGATTCAAAACAACGAATCCTACGAATGGGATTTCAAACGTAAACTCGGTGCGATAGAAAACTGAGTTCCAGCCAAAAGTATCCATCGCTCATCATCACAAACCACCGCGTCACATCCTCCTCTCCGCTCCGTACTCCCTCTCTCGCCCCCCTCTTATCTCCCTCTCTCGTCTCCCTCTCTCGTCTCCCTCTCTCGTCTCCCCCTCTGCTCCCTCCGCTATTCTCAGCACTCTCTGTGCCTCTGTGCCTCTGTGTTTCAAAAACCCCTTACTCGCGCGTCAAAGCTTCATCGAGATTCATGATCAGCAATACCACATTGGTAAGCGCAGCGCTAGCTATGGCATCGAACTGTAGATTCGGTTTGCTTTCTCCACTTGCAATCAGACGTTGTGCACTGGTTGTATCTTGCGCATACAACTGTCGCTGTCGTTGAATCGCCATGAGCATCCGCTCCAATTCCTTTTCATTAAAACTGCGGGACAACACCCGTTTGGCCACAAACTGCAATTGCTCGGTCTCCAGCAACGTCTCTTGCATGGCGCGTTGAGCAAGCGTGCGGGCGGCTTCGACCCACGTAGGGTCGTTCAACGTAGTCAACGCATGCAACGGGGTGCTTGTCTGCGAAGCTCGTACGCGACAGGCTTGTCGATTCGATGCATCGAACATGTTGGCAGGTCCAACCGTTCGTCGCCAAAATGTGTACAAACTTCGGCGGTAAAGATTGGATCCGGAAGATTTCGGGTAGCTGAAGTCACGCTCTTTAGTGATCGCTAACGAATCCCATATCCCCTCAGGCTGATAAGGATACACCGGAACCCCACCGACGCGTCTTTCGAGCAACTGACTTGCCGAGAGTGCCCAATCCCGCAAAACCATCGATGGCATCCGGAAACGGCTACCCCTAGCAAACCAACGATTCTCCGGATCCTTGGCTTTCGAATCCATCGTAAGTCGGCTGGACTGTTTGTACGTCGCACTTGTAACTATCTGACGATGCATCCACTTGGTATTCCATCCGCTCTCTCGATACATACTGGAAAGATGGTCGAGCAAAGCCCCATGGATCGGATACTCACTCTGAACACCGAAATCCTCAGCGGTCTTGATCAAGCCAATACCGAAAAAGTGCTGCCACATCCTATTAACCGCCACCCGCGCGGTCAGGGGATGCTCCTTCGAGACAAGCCATTGTGCTAGACCGAGCCGATTTCGAGGTGCATCTTGCGGTAATGGAGGTAGGAACGCGGGAGTATTGAAAGAGACTTTTTCTCCCTTCTTCAAGTACTCACCTCGTTCAAGCATGTGAGTATCGCGAGGTTGAGCATCACTCATGATCATCGGACGGGGGATCTGGTCAGCTCGATAGTTGTTGAGCTCATTGCGAACGCCTTGCTGCGCTCCGAGGGGAGCAATCTTATTGGCCAAGCCACCGAGCACTTTTTCATCAAAGTGCTTTCGCAGCAGAACTTCAAGCTCTTTCTTTTGCTCTTCACTTCTCTCTCCTTCGGGGCGTTTGAGGATGGCTTGGATCGCATCAGGCAGCCCCCCAGTCGTGTCCGCAACCGCTAATCGCCACCCATGAAATGCCACGTCGATTAATGGCTGTGCTTCTTTTTGCAACCCAGCAATGCGCGCCTCAAATTCGGCTATTCGTTTGAGATTCTCTTCGTTAGGAACTTCGATCAATGGAGGGGCTACTCGAATGCGACTTGAGAAATACTGCGGAACGCCACTTTCCGGTACACGATTGAACGCATCCATCAGGGAGTAATAATCACGCATCGTAATAGGATCGTATTTATGATCGTGACATTGAGCACAAGCCATGGTTAATCCCAACCAAGTCGTGGCGGTGGTATCAATGCGATCGAAGAGAATAACAAAGCGTTGTTCTTCAGCAATCGCTCCACCTTCTCCATTGAGCAAATGATTGCGGTTAAATCCACTTGCAATCTTCTGATCATTTGTTGCATCAGGAAGAAGATCACCTGCAAGTTGCCAGATGGTGAATTGATCGAAGGGTAGATTCTCATTCAAGGCTCGGACCACCCAATCGCGCCAAAGCCATTGCCACGAATCTCCATCTTGCTGAAACCCGTTGCTATCTGCGTAACGGGCCGCATCGAGCCATGGCAACGACATTCGCTCCCCGTAATCAGGTTCCGCGAGCAATCGATCCACAAGTTTTTCGTAAGCCATCGGATCTGCATCCGATACGAATCGTTCCACGTCCGAAGGCTCAGGGGGAACACCAACTAAGTCCGCGTAAAGACGTTTAATAAGAGTCGTGCGATCGGCTTGTTCGGCCGGAATCAATTCCTGTTTCGCATGTCCTTGGGCGATGAATGCATCAATGCTCTGAATTTCCCAAGTGGAATCACCTTTGGCGGTACCTGCTGCAACCGGTACAACTGGATCTCGGATCGGATCGAAGGCCCAATGATTGGAATACTCTGCACCTTCTGCAATCCAACGCTTGAGAAGTTCTTTTTGCTCGTCCGAAAGTCGTCGGTTGGATTTCGGCGGGGGCATTACAACCTCCGGGTCCCCGGCATAGATCCGCGAGATGATCCCGCTGTTCTCGGAGTCACCGGGCTTAATCGCACCACTTTCTTCAGCCGCCTGCCTAACATCCAGCCTCAAGTCTGCTTCCCGTTTGTTCCCGTCTTGACCGTGACAATAGAAACAATTCTCGGAGAGAATAGGGCGTATGTCTCGGTTGAAATCCAGTCGCGTATGCTGGGTGTCTTGAGCGTAACAAGAGTTTGAAATGCTTCCAAGCAGCATGCTTGCGAGCATGCCAATAAGAGCACTTAGCCGGCTCCCCCAACCCGTGCGATGTGTGGCAGCCAAAGTAGGCTTTGCGACTTGCGTCATGCTAACTGCGTACGATCGAACCATAAGAGAGGCCGGAAGGGTGGGAGATTAGGGAATGGGAGTGTGGGAGGGCGGGTGGAACGAGTCCTTTTCAGACACCGTATTATGATTCATTATGGTTCTATCGGGAGCTCTCGGCAATTCCAGAGACAGAGCCCCTTCCGTAATCGCCAAAGTTTATCCACCCATACTATCCGGCAAAGTGATGAATGCTTGGACTCTCTGAGGTGTGGGGTCGATGTTCAGAGCGGTTTTCGTCCCTGAACTCAGCCCTTGCCACGTTCGTCGGAGAGCCCCTCTCGTGCCTCGTCTTTCCCTCCTCGTCCCATTCGTCCGAGATCCTCAAGCATTGGAAGCGACGTTGCTTTCCGTCTTAGAGGTACGTTCTGATGACGTCGAACTTTTGATCGTCCACCGTGGCGAGTACGATGATCCGTACGGGCTTGATGGCGACGAAGCGACCCTCGTGGAAACTTCGGCCAAAGCAACGCTTGCGCAGCAGTTAAATCTTGCCACAAAAGCAGCCTCAGGGCGGATTGTCCAAGTTCTCATGCCAGGTACGGTACTACAGCCCGAATGGGCGGATGGTGCATTAGAAGCTTTTGAAGATTCCGATGTAGATGTCGTCTCACTCGGTATTCGATCCGCAAATCAGTCCGAGCCAACTTACGGGTTTGACGCCCAAGCCCTTCCTCATCGGCGTTTTACAAGCGATCCGGTTGCGATTGCAGGGCCGATGTTAGCCGGCACGATGATTCGCCGATCTACGCTCGTTCATATGAATGGTTGGAATGAACAAATACCGAGCGACCTTATCGATTTGGAACTGTGTTTACTAGCGACTGCGCTCAAGCTCAACATCGGAGTTGTTGCAGACGTACAGTTGGTACACAACGAACCATCCGCCGCGACACTTTCGGCATACGAAGCTGGCAAAGCCATCGCCATGCTCGCTTGCGGGTACAGCGAAGCTCCCGAATCGTCGATATCCCTTGAGCCTTTGGGCAAACGTCTCGGGCAGCTCGCTACAGGTTTGCTCAATCCTAAAATTGCAGCCGAGCGACTCGGCTGGGTTCTAGGTATTCGAGATCGAACTTGGGTCCGTCCGATCGCAGAGCGGATTTCTGTAGCTCGTAGCAATCTATCTAGTGCGACTCTACAAGTACCGTACTCAAGTCCTACCGCATCTCAGACCGTACGCCGCGCTGCATAGTCATGCATCGGATTACTGTCCCACGGCTGCCTCGTTGACACTTCAGGTTACTGCATCGCTGATGCATCAGGCTACTGTGTATTCCTCAAGGGCATCTCGCAATGGATCGATTGCTTGAGCAGAGTACCCTAAGTGCAAGTGCCGACGCCAACCTTCTGCATACTTGTACGCCGCTGAGCGATTGCTCACATCGGTTCCTGAGGAAATTTCTACAACTTCACGCCCCAGATCCAACATAGTCTGAACGTACGAATTCATCCCCTGGGAATCCTGCAACCAAGCTTGCTGCGATCGATGCTCGGATAGCATCGCTTGTTTGACTTCAATCACCGAGTCGATCCCGATGGCCAGCTCGGGTCGGACGATCTCACCCAATGGGGTGCGATTGCCGTGCGGCTGCGCATGATAGATGGCTAAATCCTCATAGTACGCTGGTACATACCGAGAGTCCTTAGGATCAGGGTAGTTCGGCACCCCCTTTGCAAATGCTGCTGACACCGCCAAACGGCATGTCTGCATGTGATCTTCCATGTAATCCAACGGTGCATGAGTAAGCACAATTGTCGGTTTTGCACGCCGAAGAATCCCAACCAAGTGGATCAGGGCCAACTGAGAATAATCCACTTCCAGATCGTTAAAGATCGGGTCGTAATGGGTCGCTTGCAAATGCCCAGCCGCCCCTCGGCTCTCTTCAAGCCGAATGCGGGCTGTCTCCTCTCTCGACGTTGTGGTTGAACCGCAACAACCGTTGGCGAGATTCATCATGTGAATCTCCCAACCCTTGCGTTTGAGCAACGCAAGGGTTCCTGCTGCTACGAATTCAATATCGTCTGGATGGGCGAATAAGGCTAAGACCGATGGCATACTACAACAGATCGTCGAGAACTTCACCAAGGATGCTTACCAACTCGCGATCCGCACTGGCTGCCGAAGAATCAGTCTGCTTATCGCTGCCGAGTTCATCGGATGTCAAATCAATCACGTCGAAGGCAAGCTCGGAATCCTCACCGAACATGTTTGCAAACGTTCGGTCCGTACTGCTATTCGATCCAACTGCAATCCGAACGTCTGGCCGATCGAAGTGCATCGATGAACCCGCCGACGAATTGGTAGAACCATTTCCGGAAGGTGCAGCCGACGGTGCGGACTGAGGTACAGACCGTGCCGAAATCCACGAATCACCGACACTTGAGCCTTCGCCTTCTCCACTACCCGTTCCGCCATTGATGTTGGAATTGATGAAGTCGATCACGGCCAGCACGTCGAGAGCATTGATGAACCCATCGCCGTTGACGTCCAGATACGGTGGAACCGCAGCCGGTGGCAACGTCGGACGGCTTGGGAAGCCCGCATTGATGTAGTTGACGATTTGCAAAACGTCGATCGGCGAGACGAATCCATCACCTGTCACATCGTACTTGTTGTTCGGATTCGTGTACGGATTCTTGCCAATCGTCACCATCCAATCTTCGACTTCACCATCGATTGCCTCACCCAAAGGCGAACCAATCGCTGCTTGATCACTACTTAGACGGAACCGGGCTGCTACAGGACGATCGGTCACTGCATCAGCAGGCACACCGAAGACCACTGCGGTATTCAATCCGTTGACGATTCGACCAGGGATGTTGATCTTCTCGCTCGAATCGAAAGCACCGTTACCGTTAAAGTCGATCCAAGCGCCGACGTAGGCTGGGCGAGCCAAGGTAACTCCCTGGACGCTGAATTGGAACGAACCGGTAAACCCGCTGACAATCGATTGGAACACCAATCCATCGTCAATGTCTTCATCTGGGACACGTGCATCAGGATCGGCCGTATTGGTCGAGCCAAACGAGAAGCCTTCGGCAACCTTGTGGCGAGGACCGTTGTTATCCCTTCGGCTTGCGTAGTTCGGATCCGGTGCATCACCGTAGTCGAACCCTTCACCTAGGAAAATGGTGACCAAGGTATCCCCGTTGAGCTCGGTAGCTCGCATCGGATTACCTGCTTTGTCGCGAATACCTGAAACCACTTGTGTTCCAAGTCCACCAATTCCGAGAGAACCTTCGATAAAGACTTGGTCACCCAAGACCGTATTGGTTACTCCCGGCATGTTCGCAGCCGTGAGAACTTGTCCGATGATCGTCGCAACTTGGGATGGTGCTTTGACTTGCTCAAGATCGAATACGATCGGAGTCGTAATCGTTCGACCAGGTGCACCGACAACGACCAAACCTCCGCTAGTGACGATTCGCAAGTCGGTTTGTGTTCCAACAGCGATCATAC
>Ga0208225_1000030_pt1 | contig 37243 bp, 29 predicted proteins | sample LakMenEpi15Jun10_FD_150701 | JGI IMG/M metagenome (GOLD analysis project Ga0208225, IMG submission 150701) | Freshwater microbial communities from Lake Mendota, WI - 15JUN2010 deep hole epilimnion (SPAdes) | ecosystem: Environmental > Aquatic > Freshwater > Lake > Epilimnion/Euphotic zone ... | reverse complement strand
TTCTTTGAGAAGATCCTTGAGTTTCTTCCAAGCCGCTCCGCCGGTTTGATCCGAGCAGCACGAAGGCCCGATGCACAGAAAAACATGGCGAACAAATTGACCAATTTTGAGCGACACCGCGATTGATTCTAGCGAATTATCCATAAAGTCTTCCTAATTCTGACCATTGCGCTACGGCTCTCGGACCTTGGGAGAGGTCAGGCCCTAAAAGTGGCCAACACGAACAATTCAAATCGTCCAAAACCCACGGAAAAAAGTGGACCTAATTGTCGGGAGGGTGACTGCAAGCTACACTAGGGCACGTATTTGTTTGCAGGACTTCCGTGGCAGGAAATCCTCCCTGCGTAACGTTTTGATTTTATGGTCAATCGACGCGACGCTCCAGCCGAACTTCCCCGCCCCTTAACTTCCTTCATCCCAAGCAATCCCGTGTCCGACGAAACAGCAATTCTCAAGGTTGGCGACAAGTCCCTTACGATGCCCGTGATTGTCGGGACCGAAAACGATCGGGCGATCGATATTTCGAAACTGCTTAAGGAAACCGGGCACATTACGATCGATGAAGGATACGCCAACACCGGGGCGACCACCAGCGCGATCACTTACCTTGATGGAGATCGAGGTGTATTGCGATATCGAGGTTATCCCATCGAGCAGCTCGCAGAAAAGTGTGACTTTCTCGAAACCAGCTATCTTTTGATCTACGGGGAGCTACCTACTCCCGCCCAACTAGAGCACTTCAAGTCCGCGATCTCCCACCACACGATGCTTCATGAAGACATGAAGTCCTTCTACAACGGGTTCCCTCGCGATGCTCACCCGATGGCGATCCTATCTAGCGTCGTCAGCGCACTGTCAACCTTCTACCAAGACTCCTTGGATCCCCACGATCCGAAGCAAGTCGAGATCTCGATCTATCGGTTGATCGCCAAGTTGCCGACGATCGCGGCTTACAGCTACAAGAAAGCTTTCGGCCAGCCTTTCATCTATCCAGACAACTCGCAAGACTACTGCGAGAACTTCTTGCACATGATGTTCTCAGTACCAAGTGAGAAGTACAAGCCAGATCCCGATTTCGTGAAAGCGTTGAACCTCCTCCTGATCGTTCACGCAGATCACGAGCAAAACTGTAGCACTTCTACAGTTCGATTGGTCGGTTCATCCGATGCGAATCTTTTCGCAAGCATCTCCGCAGGCATCTGCGCTTTGTGGGGCCCATTGCACGGCGGTGCTAACGAAGCTTGCGTCAACATGCTCAAGCAAATCGCAGACGATGGTGGAAACGTCAAGAAGTACGTCGACATGGCGAAAGACAAGTCGAGCAACTTCCGCTTGATGGGATTCGGTCACCGGGTTTACAAGAACTATGATCCGAGAGCTACGATTATCAAACAAGCCTGCGACGTGCTCCTCAAGAAACTCAACTTGAAGGACCCGTTGTTCGATGTCGCTCAAGAACTCGAAGCGGTCGCTTTGAAGGACCCGTATTTCGTGGAGCGAAAGCTTTATCCAAACGTCGATTTCTATTCTGGGGTGATTTATCGCGCGATGGGAATTCCCGTCCAGATGTTCACCGTGCTCTTCGCAATGGGTCGCCTCCCAGGATGGATTGCTCACTGGACTGAAATGCAACGCAATCCAAATACTCGTATCGGACGACCTCGCCAAGTCTACACTGGCCCTCTGACACGAGAAGTTCGCAAGTAACCAACGGCGAACTTTTCAATCATGCGAAACTTCTCCTTGCTCATCGAACGTCTCGATGAGACGACCAAGAGCCAGGAGAAGACAAACGCACTTGTCGAGTATTTCAAGGGTGCTCCAAGTGCTGATGCCGCATACGCGGTCTACTTCCTGGTAGGGAAAAAACTTCAACCAACTCTACCTACGCGGATCCTGCGACGAGCCGCTGCTCGAAGTGCTAACATCCCTGATTGGCTTTTCGAAGAAACCTATCAATGGGTCGGTGATCTTGCTGAAACAGCCGCAACTGTAGCCCAAGGTCAAGTAACTCCTGATCAGATGAGCCTCGCTCAATGGATTGACCATCGAATCAATCCGATTCTTCGACTGTCAGAATTAGAACAAATCGACGCTTTGGTCGAACTTTGGAAATTCTGCGGCCCATTCGATCGCTTCGTGATCAACAAACTTCTCACTGGCAATCTTCGAGTCGGTGTCAGCGCCAAAATAGTGACCAAAGCTCTCTCCCAATGGCTTTCAATTCCCGCTGAACAAATGCAGCATCGAATGATGGGGAATTGGCTCCCGACGGCGAAGTGGTTTGAACAGCTCATCGCTTCTGAGAACCAATCGGATCGATCGAGTATCCCTTACCCGTTCTGCTTAGCCCACTCGTTGCCACAGTCCTATGAGTCTCTGGGGCCTGCAGATCAGTTTATTGCGGAATGGAAGTGGGACGGTATTCGAGCTCAAATTCTGCGTCGCAATAATCAGACATTCATTTGGTCGCGAGGTGAAGAACTCCTCTCTGGTCGGTTTCCTGAAATCGAAACTGCATCGGCGAACCTACCCAACGGAACCGTGCTCGATGGTGAGATCCTCGCTTGGAAAGACGGTCGGCCGTTGCCGTTCGCTCTGCTGCAACGACGCATTCAACGCAAGAAACCTAACGCTGCGATCCTCAATGAAATCCCGACCTCCTTCCTCTGCTTCGATCATCTTGAATCTCAAGGCCAAGACATCCGGAAGCTCACCTATGCCCAAAGATTACACCGACTGAACGAACTCCCATTGCCAGAACCGCTTCAACAAGTCCGTACCGAGCGGTTTTCAAAGTGGGAAGAGGTCGCTCGCATGCGAGAGGGCGCTCGCGAGCGTGGTGCGGAAGGTATCATGCTCAAACATGTTGATGGACATTACGAATCAGGACGAGTTACAGGTACTTGGTGGAAGTGGAAGCTCGACCCCTACAGTGTCGATGCCGTATTGGTTTATGCGCAACGCGGGCACGGCCGTCGCGCAGGACTCTTCTCCGATTACACGTTTGCACTTTGGGACCAAGATCGCTTAGTGCCCTTTGCTAAAGCATACTCAGGACTTACCAACGCAGAGCTTCAGGTCGTCGATCGCTTCATCCGCGAAAACACGTTAAAGAAATTCGGCCCCGTCTCAGAAGTTCGCCCGGAGCTTGTCATGGAAATCGCCTTTGAAAACATACAGCAATCAACGCGTCACAAAAGCGGGCTTGCCGTTCGATTTCCACGCATCCTAAGAATTAGAACCGACAAGTCGCCTCGCGATGCCGACAATATCAATGCGTTAAAAGCAAGGTTCCTTTCGGACACACAATCGCAACTGTCGTGATGAGCTGCACACATAAGCTGAAGAAACATCGTGTGGAAACTTTTGGTCACAACGCTATCTCATCTTCGAGAAGCCACTAATCGATCAACAGCAACTTCGATCGCCCGGCCCCCTCACCCCCAATTCCGTTTGATCCTTTCCTTGCTTTGATTCGCAGATACGGAGGAATGAACTGGCTACGGTGCCCCATGCTACCAGGTGCCCCATCGCGATTTGCATGATCGGGCTCTGAAAACGCTTCGATCACCATCCCCGCTCGGCAGATACCTCCGATCAAATGATCTAGGGAATGGGCGAATTCAACCGTGTTCGGCTCCCGCAACAAACTTGGAGAATCGATAGGTGCTGGCGAAGCACGACCACCAACAGGTTGCTCGAATACATACCTACCATGAATAAGCCCTAACGACGATTGCACATTCGCAGGTTGCTTGTGCTGCGAAACATAGAGTCCACCGGGTCGTAGTACCCTCGCAACTTCTTGAAATACCCGCTCGACGTTCGATACGTAACAGGTACTTACCGGATGTGCAACCAAATCGAATTCTGAATCGTCGAACATCGCCAAGTTCACCATCGTTCCTTGGATTGTTCGGTAGTGAATACCCAACGAGTGGCACACCCTACGATCAAGTTCAAGCATCGCAGGGCTGATATCAAAAACGGTCACATCAGCCCCAGCAGCGGCATACAACGGGCCTTGCCTTCCTCCTCCTGCTGCCAAACACAAGACCTTCCATCCACGAATATTGCCCCCCAACCATCCCTTTGCGTCCAACGTCTGCAAGGGGGCCTGTAACTCCTCTTGGGATACAGGTTGCGTTAGAAAATGCTCCTGCTGAACCATCCGGTCGTAGGCGCTTCGATTCCTAACCTCAATTGGATCGGTCTCCATAAATGATTCTCCTTGCCTACCAACGCTCTGCCACGAAGCTGCCCCGCCCAGACACCGTAATCTCCGAAATCGTACCTGCATTCCCTGGAAGTGGGAACTGACCATCCAGCGACGCTATGACTCAGCCCTGTTTCTTCGCCCACGCCCCAATTCTTGTCTAGTAATCGTTGCAATCCTTCTGAATTAGGTGAAAATAGAAGAGGTTCGTATTTCCTTTGCCGATCCTTCATCCGTACAACAAGTTCTCTAGTCGTTCCGGACATCGCTTCCACGTAGTCCGCCGGTAGAAATTCCGGTCTGCTAGCAGAAACCCCGTACAGATCAGATTGGTCCCACCCCAACAGTTAACCGATTCCCGTGTCGGCAACTTCCCCCACCTCGGATTGCTTCATATGACTCCTGCAGTTACCAAGCTGTTCGGTTTTGCATTCTTTTGGATTCTCTGTTTCACCATTTCGACTACCTCGGCACTTGAACCACAGCCTCGAGCGGGCATGGTCCAATACAATCGAGATATTCGGCCAATCCTCAACGACAACTGCTTCGCTTGCCATGGCCAGGATGTCAATAAACGCGCCGCAGACCTGAGACTCGACGTTCGAGAAAACGCCCTTGAGAAAAACGCTCTCGTCCCTGGCAAGCCGGACGAGAGCACAATGCTCTTGCGCATTCTCAGCACGGACGAAAATGAGGTGATGCCTCCACCGAGCTCCCACAAGACGCTCACTCAAGAACAACGAGACCTTATTCGAATGTGGATTGCCGAAGGTGCCGAATACCAGGGCCATTGGGCATACCTAGCTCCTGCCAAACCAGAGTTGCCGCAAGTTCGCAATAGCGGTTGGGTGCGAAATCCGATCGATCGCTTTGTACTTGCCGAACTCGAGCGACGGGGCGTGGAGCCAACCCCAGAAGCGGACCTCCGAACGCTCTTACGCCGCGTCTGCTTGGACCTTACCGGTCTTCCTCCAACACCCGAAGAAATTGAACGAGTATTGATGGATCCTTCGACGGATCGCTATGAGAATTACGTCGAAGAACTTCTGTCGCGTCAAGAATGGGGTGAGCACCGAGGTCGCTATTGGCTCGACTACTCACGCTATGCTGACACCCACGGTATCCACTTCGACAACTTTCGCGAAATGTGGTCCTACCGTGAATGGGTCATCAAAGCCTTCAATCGCAATATACCTTTCGACCAGTTCACCATCGAACAACTCGCCGGTGACCTCCTTCCAAACGCCACGCTCGATCAACGTGTCGCCAGCGGATTTAATCGCTGTAACATCACCACCAGCGAAGGTGGTGCAATCGACGAAGAATATCGAGTTCTCTACACACGAGACCGCGTCGAGACCACCGGCTTGGTTTGGCTAGGACTGACCACCGGTTGTGCGGTCTGCCACGACCACAAATTTGATCCGATTTCGCAACGCGAATTCTATCAAATGGCGGCTTTCTTTAACAATACAACCCAAAACGCGATGGATGGAAACGCTAAAGATACTCCACCAATCGTTCCCGTCCCCCTCGAAGAAGATCGCGATCGATTCAACGCTCTAGACAGCTTGATCGCTCAAGCAAAACTAGCTGTCGATCAGCGCCGCCAAGAAGCTCGAGGAACTTTCGATGCTTTCCTTGCAGATCCAAAAGAGAAGGACAGTATCCTTCAATCCACCTTGCCAGCATCCGACTCGCTGAGTTTCCATCTCCCTCTGCTCAGTGCGGATCCACGTGGAATCGATGCGATCACCCAAGGCCAAACGCAACGAGTCGAACTTCCATCCGATGCAGCCTTTGCACCCGGCCAACTTAGCGACAGCGCTTGGCAAGTTAAATCGGACCTATTCCCAACCTTCGAAGCAGCAGATCGCGAACGCGATCAACCCTTCTCAATCGCCCTATGGGTTAAACCCGCTGCTGACAATCAAGGCGGTAGCTTGCTGGCTCGCATGGATGAAGGTGCCGATTTCCGAGGCTGGGATGTTTGGCTCGAAAATGGAAACATCGGTACGCATATCATCCATAAATGGCCCGAGAACGCCATCAAAGTCGTTTCCAACCAACGCTTACCAGCAAACCGCTGGAACCACGTTGTGATCTCCTACGATGGATCTTCGAAAGCCGAAGGAGTAAGCATCGTTATCGATGGTAAGGAAGCACCCAAGAATATCGCTAGCAACGCACTTTCGGAAACCATTCGCACCAACGTGCCACTGCGACTCGGAAGACGGCACAACTCAGCACCGACCACCGATGCAAAAATCCAAGACGTTCGTCTCTATTCCAAAGTCCTCTCTCCAGAGGAACGAACAGCGATCTACGAAACGCCGCGTCGCATGTTCTTGGTTTCGAAACCACAACGATCCAACGAAGAAACCGAAGAACTATTCACGTGGTTCCTCGCTGCGAAAGATCCATCCTACGGCAACTTAGCTCAAGCCCATCAAAGCCTTGTCGATGAGAAAGGGAACATTCTCAAACGAGGTACGATCGCCCACATCATGAACGAAAAGAATGAACCTGCTAAGGCATTTATTCTCATGCGAGGTGACTACGACAAGCGAGCCGACGAAGTGTCTCCTGGCACCCCAGCTGTGCTGCATGCTTGGCGCGACGAACTTCCAAAGAACCGCTTGGGATTTGCTCAATGGCTCCTCGATGAGAAAAACCCTCTAACAGCTAGAGTAACCGTGAACCGGTTCTGGCAAGAAGTCTTCGGTAATGGAATCGTCTCTTCCGCAGGGGATTTTGGTGTCACCGGACAATTACCCACTCACCCTGAGTTGCTTGACTATCTTGCGATCTCCTTCCGCGAAGATGGCTGGAACATCAAGAACTTTTTCCGATTGATCGTAACAAGTTCCACCTATCGCCAGTCCGCGAGTGCTTCGAATGAAAAACAGTCGACAGACCCGATGAACAAACTGCTAGCCCGTGGACCACGGTTCCGAATGGACGCGGAAATGATCCGTGATAGTGCCCTTGCTACCAGCGGTCTACTCGTAAAGAAAATCGGCGGCCCAAGTGTCCGTCCTTACCAACCACCTGGAGTTTGGGAAGCTGTCGCGATGCCTGGAAGCAACACTCGCGATTATGTTGCTGATCGAGGCGAAGGATTGTACCGACGAAGTCTTTACACCTTCCTAAAACGCTCTGCTCCCCCTCCAAATATGGAAGTCTTCAACGCCACCGCTCGAGAAGTCTGCACTATCAAACGAGAACGTACCAATACCCCCTTACAAGCCCTTGTAACTCTCAATGACGTACAGTTCGTAGAGGCCGCAAGAATCCTAGCGCAAAAAACAATCGAAGCTTACCCCGATGCAAACGAAACCGTAGCAAGGTTACAGTTCATCGCGAACAAGTTAGTTGGCAGACCACTGCGTGGTGAAGAACTTGGCGTGGTTCAATCGACTTTGAACGACTTGCTAACCTACTACCGAGGTGATGCTGACGCCACCGCTCAACTACTAGCGGTCGGGGCAACTCGATCTGCAGAATCTCTTCCAGCCGCTGACCTAGCAGCTTGGACAATGACTGTTAACCTCCTGATGAATCTCGACGAGGCGATCACCAAATGAACGATTCGAATGGTTTGAACTCCTTGCGCGGTCCCGGCGTACACCCTCTCTTTGCGGAATACGTAAGTAGCGAAACGCGTCGACAATTCTTCCGTCGCGGAGGTAATGTGCTCGGCGCAGCGGCACTCGCTACGCTCGGTCTGCAATCAGGCAACAACGCAATCGGCTTCGCTGGCGAGAACGCACCTCCGCATTCAGGTGGATTAGGGACGCTCCCCCATTTCGCCCCCAAAGCCAAACGCGTGATTTATCTGCACATGGTCGGTGGACCTTCGCAGATGGACTTGTTCGACTACAAGCCTCAAATGAACGAATGGTACGACAAAGATCTACCGGAATCTATCCGAAACGGCCAGCGATTGACCACCATGACCAGCGGGCAATCCCGCTTTCCAATCGCTCCTTCGAAATACAAGTTCGCTCAGCACGGTCAGTCGGGGATGTGGATCACCGAACTCCTCCCTGAAACAGCCAAAGTCGCTGACGATTTGTGCTTCGTCCGATCCATGAACACCGAAGCGATCAATCATGAGCCGGCGATCACCTACATGCAGACCGGGAACATGGTCACCGGACGCCCTTGCATCGGTTCTTGGCTATCATACGGCCTTGGTTCTATGAACAACAACCTCCCTACGTTCGTCGTTCTCGTTGCCCAACCGACGAACACCGAGCAAATCCAAGCGATCTCGGCTCGACTATGGTCCTCGGGTTGCTTGCCAGGGGAACATGCGGGCTGCTCATTTCGATCCGTCGGCGATCCGATCCTCTACATCAATAACCCAACCGGTGTTCCGACCGATATCCGCCGCAAAACACTCGATGGCCTGAAGTCTCTTAACGAGATGAATTTCCGAGCCGTCGGGGACCCGGAAATCCACACGCGAATCCAACAGTACGAGCTTGCATTCCGTATGCAATCAAGCGTTCCGGAACTGACCAATATTGCCGACGAACCAGAGTCGACGATCGAGCTCTACGGACAAGAAGCCAAGAAACCTGGCTCGTTTGCTAATTCAGCATTGCTTGCACGTCGCATGGTCGAACGAGATGTTCGGTTCGTACAAATCTACCTCAATAATTGGGATCACCACGGTAACGTCGCGAACCGACTCCCCTCGCAATGCAAAGATATCGACCGCGCAACCTATGGTTTGATTACGGACCTGAAGAGTCGCGGACTGCTCGATTCGACCCTCATCGTCTGGGGTGGTGAATTCGGTCGAACGATCTACTCTCAAGGTGGATTATCGAAAGATAACTACGGTCGCGATCACCATCCGCGTTGCTTCACGATGTGGATGGCTGGAGGCGGCATCAAAGGGGGAACCATTTATGGAGAGACCGACGATTTCTCCTATAACATCATCAAAGACCCCGTCCATATCCGGGACTTCCACGCAACCGTTTTGCACCTACTGGGCATCGATCACGAGCGATTCACGTTCAAGAACCAAGGTCTCGACCTGCGGTTAACCGGCGTGGAACCCGCTCGAGTCATCAATGAACTACTCGCCTAACCTCATCATCGCTTCATCATCATCAACAGCGGATCAAGAACAAGCGAATGGAATGGCAAAACGTGAAACGCGATGAGTGTCAGAAACGCAAAAGGCGAAACTCCTTTCAACTTGGAATTCGCCGCCTTGCAACACGTTTAGCAACACGTTTAACAGCACGATTAGCAATACGTCTTTCAACTAGTCTTTCAACGCGTGTGATCGTCCCGACTGTCGTACTAGGCTTGTTTGCATCAAGCTTGCCAAACACATCGCTAGGGCAGGGGACCGAAGAGCAACTCCCACAAGCCCAAGTCGAGTTCTTCGAATCGCGCATTCGCCCCGTTCTTATCGAGCACTGCTACGAATGCCATTCCGCAGACTCAAAGATCGTCCAAGCTAACCTACTCGTTGACACGAAGTCAGGACTCCTCCAAGGTGGAGATTCAGGACCATCGCTCGTTCCCAACCAACCGGACCAAAGCCTACTTCTCAAAGCGCTGTTATACGAAGACTCTCAGATGCCTCCCAAGGGTAAGCTCAGCGATGAGATTATCAACGACTTTCGCAAATGGATCGCAGAAGGAGCCATCGACCCAAGAACGGCCACTGCAAATCGCCCCGAGAAACCTTGGATCGACCCAACTGCCGCCGCAACTCACTGGGCTTTTCAACCGCTAAAACCATTGCAGGGTTTATCCCAAGTTTACTCTAACGACCTAAACTCACCGACATCTACACAATCGAACAATCACCCATTAGTCGCATCGCCTACAAACCGAATCGACTATTTTGTGGAAGCAACCTTACATAAGAAAGGGATGCTGCCAGCGGCACAAGCCGATGCGATGGTGCTGTTGCGTCGACTCAGCTTTGATCTTACCGGCCTGCCTCCTACGCTCGAAGAAACGGAACGATATTTAAACGATCCGCCTGAACTTCGTTACGAACTTCTTGTCGATCGCTTGCTCGCTTCTCCACAGTACGGTGCGCGTTGGGCAAGGCACTGGCTCGATTCCGTTCGCTATGCCAACAGCAATGGCGCCGATGAAAATCATGAGATGCCAAATGCTTGGCGCTATCGTGATTGGGTTGTCGACGCGCTGAACGAAGATCTCTCCTTTGATGCATTCGTGCGGCAACAGATTGCTGGAGATTTGCTACCACCGCCCGACGATGAAATACAGCGCAATCGATTGATCACGGCCACCGGTTTTTGGGTCCTTGGCCCCAAAATGCTTGCCGAGCAAGACAAGGCGAAAATGCAAATCGATATCGTCGATGAGCAAATCGATACCTTCTCCCGAACGATGCTCGGCGTAACTCTTTCATGCGCTCGGTGCCACGATCACAAGTTTGATCCCTTCACCCAGAAAGATTATTTCGCCTTAGCGGGTGTCTTGATGAGCACCCGCACCATGGCCGATCAAGCCTTCGTCAGCAATTGGATGGAGCGTGAATTGCCCACCCAAGCACGCCATGAACAGCGAGCAGCGCACCAGGCAGCAATCGACGAAGCTACTCAAGCGCGTCACTTGCTCCTGATGAAGACTCACCAGGATCTGCTCGACCAAGGAAAGATTCCTCAACTCCCCGAGAATAACAAAGAGCCCATCAAGGATGGTCCATACACGGAGGAGATGAAGAAGCAAATCGAGGAATCCCAAAAGCATCTTGAAAACCTTCAGAAAGGGATGCCTGCTTTTGATCGCGCGATGGCAGTCGAAGAAGCCAAAGAAAAGGTAGACATGCCAGTGCATTTTAGAGGGAATCATCTCAAGCCCAGCGATGAGCGAGTCCCTCGCGGTGTTCCAAAAATTCTAGTCAAAGCGGTGGAGTTCCCCTCGATTCCACCCGACCAAAGCGGGCGAATGCAACTCGCGGATTGGTTGACCAATCCCCAGCATCCTCTCCTTGCTCGAGTCATGGTAAACCGAATTTGGATGTGGCATTTCGGACAACCGCTCGTTTCGACTCCCTCGAACTTCGGCCTCAAAGGTCAGTCGCCTAGCCATCCAGAATTGCTCGACGATTTAGCGATTCGATGGATTGAACAAGGCTGGTCGCTGAAATGGTTGCACCGGGAAATTGTTACTAGTGAAGCCTACCGACGCACCTCCCGCGATGCTCGATACGAAGAATCCGATCCTGAGAACCGTTGGCTTTGGAAACAGAACGAACGGCGACTCGAAATGGAGCCTATCCGCGATAGCTTGCTGGCTTGCTCATCGCGACTCGACGCTCGGCTTGGTCCACCTCTCAAAGGAGAAGGCCCCCGACGAAGCATTTACTTGAATATCAATCGGGCAGCCCTCGACGACCTGTTCTCCGTCTTCGATTATGTGGACCCCGCAAGCCATATCGAACAACGACCGGTGACCACCGTTCCAAGCCAAGCTCTATTCTTCTTGAACAACCCAATTGTTTCTACCGCCTCCGAAACGCTTGGTGAACAGTTTGCTAAGAGCTCTCAAGACGATCGCGAATCGATCGATCAAGCTTTCCGTAAGGTATTGGGGCGAGCCCCATCCTCCCGAGAAATCGATCGCTCTCTTTCATTCCTTCAACTCTGCGTCGACGCCCTTGCAGAGCAATCTCAGGCTACCCCAGCAACTGGCGTTCCTGTCGATAAGCAACAGTATCGAACCGCGGCTCTGAGCGCCTTTGTGCATGGTTTGTTTTCAACTCGTGAATTCATCTGGATCGAGTAACGGGCGCGACGATGCAAGACAAACACAATGAGAATCCAATGAATACAATCCTTGGAGATACTTCACACCTAACCCACCCACGCTGCGTCTCGCCACGACGCAGTTGGATGCGAAATGTCGCAAGAGGTCTTTCCGGGCTCGCACTCGCCGATCTAATCGCGGCGCATCCCGCCAGCGGATGGGCCGAACCTCCCTCGGAAGCAAGCCAAAAGCTTGGGGAGCCGGGAATTGGTACCTCTGGTACACCCGGAACACTGCAAAACCTTCACTTTCCACCCCGTGTCAAAAGAGTTCTATTCGTCTTCATGCACGGTGGACCATCTCATGTGGACACCTTCGACTACAAACCGGAACTAACGCGACTTCACGGCCAACCCCTGCCGATCCCAAAACCCCGTATCCAATTCGCTCAAACAGGAAATCTTCTCAAAAGCCCTTGGGAGTTCAAACAATACGGCGAAACCGGCACTTGGGTCAGCGACCTTTTCCCAAATGTTGCCAAACATGTCGATCGCCTCACCTTTATCAAATCCTTGCACGGGTCGAACGAAGCACACGGCGGAGCACTTCTGAAGATTCATACTGGGTCCGATACTTTTGTTCGCCCCAGTATGGGAGCTTGGGTCAGCTATGGACTCGGTAGCGAGAACGCGAACTTACCTAGTTTCGTTACGATCAATCCAACTCTCGGGCACGGTGGTGTTCGCAATTTCGGATCGGCGTTCCTACCTCCAATTCACCAAGGAACTCGTATCGCAGGGGGAGGCAAAGAATCAAAGATCGAGAATCTAACTCCCAAATATCCCTCCCGCTTGCAGCGTTTACAACTCGACATGTCGCGAGACTTGGATCGAATTCATTACGACACTGCACAACTTTCCCCTGCGAACGCTATCGATGTGGCAGTACAAGCTCGCCAGGAGAGTTTCGAGCTCGCCTACCGTATGCAATCCGAAGCGTTAGAGAGATTCCGCATCGACGATGAAACTGCTGAAACACAAACTCTGTATGGCATCGATGGTGGCCCAACAGATACCTTCGGCCGTCAGTGCTTACTTGCTCGAAGACTCAGCGAAGCAGGAGTAAGGTTCGTCCAAGTCTCCCATGCTTACTGGGACCAACACTCCGAACTCAAAGAGAAGCACACAGAGCTGGCCACTCAAGTCGATAAACCCATCGCCGGGCTAATCGAAGACATGCACCGACGCGGTCTCTTCGAAGACACCTTGCTGATATGGGGTGGAGAGTTCGGACGAACTCCCACGGCTCAAGGAGATAACGGTCGAGACCACAATCCCCACGCTTTCACTTGGTGGATGTGCGGCCCGGGAATCAAGCCCGGATTCAGTTATGGTGCATCCGATGATTTTGGGTTTTACGCCGCTCAGGACAAAGTCCATGTGCACGACTTGCATGCGACTCTGCTCCACTTGCTCGGAATCGATCACGAACGATTGACTTACCGTTACGGTGGACGCGACTTCCGATTGACCGACATCCACGGCCAAGTCGTCAAAGAACTCTTCGTGTAGTGCCGTTTGGAAACACAGAGGCACAGAGATCACGGAGCTGAGTCTTATACCTACTTACTTGATCCAATCCGGCCCACTACCAACTATCCACTACCAACCATCCACTGTCTTCTATCCACTATCTTCTATCCACTCCCTACTCTGTGCCTCTGTGCCTCTGTGTTTCCCCCCCAGACCTAATCCAAATCCTCTGAATCCGATTGGTCTTCTGGCTTTTGGGTAGCAAGCCGCACCCGGATCGGGCCTTTAGCATCTTCGATGTCCACTTCGTCGACATCAACCACTTGACCTCGCATGGTAACTTCTATCTGCCCATCGCGAGCCATATCTACAACGACTTCCCGCACATGGGGCATCAATTGCCGCCATTTCGAGCCGAAGTTTCTTGCAGCGTCGGTCGGGCAGATACTCTCGCCGCGTTTGAGCGAGAGGAGCAATCGAAAAATCTCGTCACGAATATCGTCGTTGCTCGCCGACTCGTGTTCCATCCATCGTGTTTTCATCCGCGTCAATTCTCAAGGGAGGATTTCACGTTCCTTCAACCAATTCCCGATCACCTCTAAAGCCAACGGTGATATCGCTTCAGCGTTGGAATCATATTCGTCTGGCAATCCTGTGTTGCAAGATTGTAGCAAATGATTCAATCCTGGCATCACGACGAAATCGGGTTGCAGTGAAGTATTGTGCATGGCAATCTCTTCAAGCTTTTCGCGGTTGATTTCCGGTAAGACTTGAGTGTCTCGCTCTCCCCAGATCGCAAGTACTGGTGAGTCGAAAAGGACCCAATTCGAAGACGGATCGTAGGCAAGAAAATGCCGCATCCAAGCCGATTGCAAACCTCGAAACTGGGCACTGATTTGATCGATCACCTGCTTCTTCATCGCAAGGTCATCAAAGCCGCCTGCTGCATTCGCTGAAAACTGATTCAGTCCTTCCCAGCGTTCGACCACCGCCTTGCGAACCTCGCTCAGCGCTGCCTCATCGTTATCGTCGTATTTCAGAGCAATACGTTGCAAATCGAGTTGCAATGATCTAGCCACTGCACGCTGCGCTTCGGGAACACCTTGGAGTTCTGCAATCCGGTCGATCTGACTGCTTAGGACTTGTCCACCCGACAGTCCTGGTGGAGCGAGCAAGACCATGAATGCTACTTCTCGTTGCCATGCCGCGACCATTGGACCGATGATCCCACCTTCGCTATGTCCTAGTAGCCCGACCCGCGATCGATCAATCCCGGGTACTGCTCGAGCATACTGCCAAACCGCAACAGCATCCTCTGCAAAATCGTTGGTGGTAGATTTTACGAAATCCCCTGTGCTCTGCCCCACCCCACGATCGTCGTAGCGGAAGACGACCATGCCTAAGCTCGCCAAAGAGCGAGCAATTTCAAGAAATGGCTTGTGACGACCAATCGTCTCATCGCGATCCTGCGGTCCGCTTCCGGTGATCAGTACAACTGCCGGTGCTAGGGAGTCTTCGCTGAATCCTGCTGGATAAGTCACGGTGCCTGCAAGCTCAAAACGATTGTCTGCTTTCTTTCCCTTCGCATCGAGCCTTGGTTTACCAGCATCAAAGCGTTCGACGACAAATGATTCTTCACGAATTCCCTTGGGCAGTGATGCTAGTCCAGGTTGCGGCGGAGCAGGCGTAACGTTTGCTTGTCGCTGTTTATTCTGTTCTTGAGCACTAGGCTTGGAATCGTTGCTCGATTCCGCCAAGTTCATCAGATCCTGTGTTCCCGCACCGCTGGATTCCCCCTTCGGATTTTTTGCTATTCGATTGAGAGTTACAAGCATCGCATCTTCAGAGATTGCGGAATCCGCAAGTTCTTCGACGCGAGTCATTTCAAGCGAAAGTGGTAAGAAACCTTGCTGAAACTTTCCCGTCAGTTTGGCACCATCCGCCGATACGGTTGCAACGTACTTCGCTTTACCAGGGATCGCAGGAATGGAGAACTCATACTCCCCGTTCTTGGTAACTGACAGACTTGCTGGAAAGCCGTTTGCCTTTTCTAGCAACGAATCGAACAAAACTCGCGGTGCTTCTGCCGTGGCATACGGTGCACTGTTATAGATGCGGAAACGCAACGGTACTTTTCGACTGCCAACATCAAGCGAACCGACCCAAGCGGAATTCGCACCGAGAAGCTCTTTTCCCTCAGAAGGCAACTCCTTCGTCTTTGCAAAGGTAATTGGAATCTTGACGCCGGCTTGTTCAAGTTCACCAATAAGACTCTCTCCCTGGAATTCACCTTTGAACCCGTAAGCAGCAGATCCGATTCCCTGCGGATTGACTTCGAAAGTGAAAGCACCCTTCTCGTCGATACTCGCCTTTGTGATCGGAAGCGAAGCAGGTGATTGATCAGGGCTAGAGATCGAACCAGAAACGTCGCTCTTCGATGCAACATTGGAGTTTAGCTGCACGATGAGCCGTAGGTTCTGGGACTTCGTCTCAAGCCACCCGACCCAGGTCTCTTGGGCGGTGCATAAGCCACCAGAGGCAACCGCGAAACACCACGCCACCGCGAAAGCAAACATGTTTCTCGTGCCGAACCAAGGCGAAACACAAGACTGGGAATGGGTATGCATCGCGCATCGGTAAGAGAGCGGAGTCGAAGGAGCACCGCATGGGCTATTTATGAGAATCATGGATGATGAAAATAAAGGCAATGGAACCACCGTCAATCAGCGCGCGTTTCGGTACTGGACGTACTCTTGAAGATCGATTCGGCCATCGCCGTTCTTATCGACATCCTGGAACGTCATCGAGCCAGAGGCTTTGAATTCGTCAGGCGTTAAGAATCCATTCTTATCTTTATCGGACATATCAATGCGACGTTTTGCAAACGCAAGCATCTTGTCATCCATGCCGGCACCAGCACTTGTCGCAGGTGCAGAAGGAGCACCCGCCGAGGGCCCTGAGGCTTTCTTCATCGATCCATCAGCTGTGTTACCAGCAGCATCGGAGCCGGAGCTCGACTCACCAGAGCTCGCCACCGAACTACTCGAAGAACCCTTTAGATAGCCATTTTTCACAGCGACTAAACATTCCTGAAGCGTGATAAATCCGTCTTGGTTCGTATCGAACTTGTTGAAGTCTTCAAGCGTCGAAGCATCCCACTTGCGAGCAAACTCACCCATCGAGACTTGGTTGTCCCCATTGATGTCGTCGCGAGCGAACCAATCTGGCACTCCCGAAGGACGGGGAGGTTTTCCACTGCTATCGGTAACCCGAAAACTTGCACGCTTTTCAAATGGATGAGCGACCGATTTCCCGTCATCCTTGTTATCGCCTTGTTGTGCTTGCTCCCCTCCACGACCACGGAAATCTCCACCGCGTTGTTGTTCTTGTGGATTCGATGAACCGCTGTTGAGCACACGGCGACGCGCATAGCGAACCGCAACTTCCTCGCGCGTAAGCTTGCCGTCCTTGTTGCTATCCCACTGAGTCATCTTCTCCGACCAACGTGTCTCACGGTATTCCGTCTCGTCGATGCCACCATCGTTGTTGCGGTCATAACGACGCATCCGCTCATCCGCATCGCGTAAGTCTTGCTCTTCGACATTTACACTCGCGGTCTTACTTGCAGCACCAAAACCGGGAACCGGGTTTCGTTGCACTTTTACCCCGAATCCTGGCACTAGGCTATCAGATGCACCACCGACCGACTCTTCCGAGGATTCACCGCCGCCGCCCCAAGGGCTCGGGCCGCCAAACCCACCACCGCTTCGCATCTGCTGGAACGATTCCGTGATGACTGAAATGGGAATCGGTTTCGATAAATCGATTTTGGGATTGTTCCTAGCCATCCGATCCAACATGAATCGCGCCGGACCTTGGGCTTCCTCCGGATCAATCGATCCATTTCCATTTGTATCCATCCGGGATATGAACTGAGAAGGATCGAAACCACCTCCACTGAAACCGCCACCTCCAAATCCGCCACCGCCCCAACTGCCTCGATCGCCACCGCGACCCCGGTCCCCACTTCGGTCACCACCGCGATCACCGCCCCCCATGATCATCATTGGAGGCCCACCCCCTCCAAACGACATCCCCGGCGGTTGGGCTTGCACCTGCTCGGAAAGGCAATGGCCGAAAGCTCCAGCGAGAATCATCCCCAAAAAAGCGCCGTGTCGTCTGACCATCTTGCCCTCGCAATTTCCACTCGTCGTGTTAACCGGTTTGTTATTGGCTTTGTCTTTCATCGCATTCTCCACCGGCAAAAACGAACCACTCACGTTAGCCCACCACTAAATCAACCAAGCTAATACAGCTTTTGGGGGGTAAAGCCTTCGAATCGGCAAACCCACGGCCTGAATGGTTTCGGACCATCCCTTGCGTAGTATAGATTCGAAAGCAACCGGATCTATGTAAACCCAAAGTGTTCTGCAATGTTTTCCGAATTATCGTTGAATTTGGATTTTCCTGGGGGCCCCCCTGCGGTTCGAGCACAGCTCGCTTGAAAGCCACTCAATCACCTCACGGATCGAACCCGTATTCGCAAGGTTTCTGGGGATCTTGGCGATTGCCCCGATTTTTAGGTGCATGCCAAGGTCCCTTACAGCCCGCACGGAATCCCAGGCTTGCGAGGTTTCTGGCTTGGAATGGGGATTTGTGGGAAGGGGAAAGAAAGATACAATTCCAGTAGCCCGACAGTCTTATCACACGATATCCACAATCAGGAGTCTTCTGTGCAAGTAAACGTATCTGCGCGACACGGCCACCTCAAAGCCGACGATCAAGAAATCATCACCACCAAAGTTGAGAAGCTTCGGCGGTTCTTCGATCGGATCAATGCGATTGAGGTTACGGTTGACTTGGAACGACTCGACAGGCCTTCGGTCGAAATCAACGTTTCGGCTGAGCATGCTCCCGACTTTGTAGCGGCAACGGAATCGAATTCTGTGGTTTCCGCATTGGATTTGACCATCGACAAAGTGGAACAGCAGATTCGCAAGCACAAAGAGCGGGTCACGGATCACAAGGGTGGTCAGACTCCGCGTCACTCGTAAAACAACGCCCGTAAGATCTCATAAAAGATCCTCGTGGAGGGTGCTCCACTTTCAAAATCCGAACGATCTGCCCATGAGTAGCATTTCTGCGGTTGAGCTAAAGACTCCCGCAGAAGCGATGGGACAGATCGAGCGGAAAATCAAAATGATGCATGTTAAGGAATGGGACCTCAATGAAGTTTTCTGCGTTTATTTCCCCTAAGGCCGTTAAGTCGGATTTAGGCTCGTCGACGAAGGAAGAAGTGATTGCCGAACTCGTGCAAACCTTGGTAGATGCCGGTGAGATTCTGGAAAAAGATCGCGATGACATCATCCGCGCGATCATGCGACGAGAAGAACTCGGTAGCACTGGAATCGGACGAGGCGTTGCGGTTCCGCATACGAAGCATCCGAGCGTGACCAAACTGGTTGGCACTGTTGGTGTAAGTGGCACTGGCTTGGATTTCGAGTCGCTCGACGGCCAAAAGGCCTCTTTGTTTTTCCTTTTGGTCTCTCCGCCGGATCGACCCGGCGATCACCTAAGAGCCTTGGAAAACATCTCAAGGCAACTTCGTGACGACCAATTTTGTAAACTCCTAGGGCAATCGAAAACCGCTGTCGATATCTTGCACCTCCTCGAAGAAGCCGATCGGGAATCGGGTGCAAGCTGATGGAACCGACACACACTGAAGTAATCAGCCGAGATCTTACTGTTCAAAATCCCGAAGGGTTGCACCTGCGCCCCGCAGGGAAACTTGCTCGATTGGCCACCGAATATACTTGTTCCCTTGAACTAGAGCGATGCGGACAAGTCGCGGACTGCAGGTCCATGATCAGTTTGATGACCCTCGGGGCTTCACAAGGAAGCGTGTTGACGTTGCGAGCCTCCGGGCCTGATGCGGACTCCGCAGTGGAGGCCATTGCCCGATTGTTTGAATCCCGTTTTGATGAGCTGTAACGCAGCATGCTCGAACTTCAAGGCATCGCAGTTTCCCCAGGAGTCGCGGTAGGCAAAGCACTTGTCTTTGACCGCGAGGGGTACAGCATTGACCGATGCCTGATTTCAAAGGAAGAAACCGCGAGCGAATGGGCACGATTGGTTGCTGCTGTCGAACGCGCCCATCGAGCACTCGCAGCACGCGGAGAGCAAACCTCCGCTTCGTGGGGCGCTGACCTCGGCGGGATTTTTACAGCCCAGCAACAACTTCTCGTCGATCCACACATCCGATCCGAAATGGATCATTTGATTCGCGATAACCTGTACTCGGCCGAATACGCCGTCAGCGAAGTCTTCGCGAAATACGCAGCTGCTTTTCGAAAAGCGAGTTCCTCGTTTCTCGCCGAACGAGCTGCCGACGTGCGCGACGTAGAACGCACGTTGCTTGAAGCTCTCACGGGTAAACCAGCGCAGACACTCAAGTCCTTGACGAACGAAGCGATCGTCGTAAGCCATGACTTGACGCCAGGGGAGACCGCATCCTTCGACCCTGAAAAAGTCCTTGCCATATGCACCGAGGCGGGAGGTCCTGGTGGACATACTGCGATCGTTGCCCGCGGCATGGAAATTCCTGCTGTCGTCGGCGTTGGAAACTTTCTACACAACATTCGTTCCGGCGATGAAGTCATCATCGACGGACACCTCGGCCGCATCTTCGTCTCGCCCGACCAAGCCACCTTGGATCGCTACCGCGAACGTCGCATGGCCCGCGCATCGATCGTCTCGCAGCTCTCCGAACTGAAAGACCTGCCGGCCACCACCACCGATGGCGTTCGCGTCGAGCTTATGGCCAACGTCGAATTCCCTAACGAGGCTCAAGCATCCTTAACGCGCGGTGCCGATGGCGTGGGACTCTATCGGACCGAGTTCCTCTACTTGGGTCACGATACGGAGCCCTCCGAAGAAGATCATTACCTTGCTTACTTAAAAGTGTTGAAGGACATGCAAGGCCGTCCGGTTGTTATTCGAACCCTTGATTTGGGTGCGGATAAAATGGGACAAACACGTCCAATTGAACCCGAGAACAACCCGTTTCTCGGTTTGCGATCGATCCGACTTAGTCTGAGAAATCCTTCTTTGTTTCGGGTCCAAGTTCGGGCCATTTTGCGAGCCGCCTGTGCAGGCGATTGCCGCATCATGTTCCCGATGGTTACTACGCTCGACGAGTTCCGCAGCGCCAAATTCCTTCTTCGAAGTGTCACCGAAGATTTGGTTAGCGAAGGAGTACGGGTTCCGTCGAGTCTGCAAGTTGGCATGATGGTTGAGGTGCCGGCCGCTGTTCTAATGTTGGATCGATTCATCGAAGAAATTGACTTCGTGAGCATCGGGACCAACGACTTAACCCAGTACACCCTTGCGGTCGACCGTAGCAACGACTCCGTAGCGGACTTGTACCAGGCTTGTGATCCCGCTGTACTCCGTTTGATTCAACGGACTCAGCAAATAACTTCAGAGCATGGCAAATCAACCAGTGTCTGTGGCGAGATGAGCAATAATCCCGCTTACGCACTCCTCTTGGTTGGCATGGGTATCCGTACCCTAAGCCTCGCTCCCTCAGCGATCCCTGTGATCAAAAAAGCGATCCGATCCGTAACTCTCGGGCAATGCGAAGCGATGGCTTGGCGCGCGCTGCGATTGGGAACGGCTCGCGAAGTCGACGCGTTTTTAATGAATCAATTGGCAGGGCTTGTGCCCGAAATCGTGCTTCAAGCATGATCGCTCTCGCGTCGCACTCTCAAGGGCGAAGCGAACTCAGAAACATTTAGTGAACAATGCAAAAGGATAAAGTCGTCCATGAAGAAGGAAATGCTCATCAACGTCTCGCAGGCAGAAGAGTGCCGAATCGCCCTCCTCGAAGACGGAATTCTCGAAGAACTCTACACGGAGAGAACAAGCCAAAACAACTGGGTCGGGAACATCTATAAAGGGAAGATCGTCAATATCGAACCGAGCATCCAAGCCGCCTTCGTGGACTTCGGTGTCGGTCGAAACGGCTTCTTACACATCTCCGACATCGAACCGGAATACTTCCGACAAGCCGGATACGATCCTTCTGAAATCCTCAGCGGCAAGAACTTCGGTATCGACGACGAAGAGGATAACAACGAAGGCTCAGAAGAACCTTCTAATCATCGAGGTGGACCTCGTCCCCCACGCGGCGGAAAACTTCGATCTGGCCGTCCAAGATTCAAGCCACCCATTCAAGAAATCTTTCGTCGCGGCGACGAAGTACTGGTTCAAGTTATCAAAGAAGGGATCGGCACCAAAGGACCAACCCTTTCGACCTACATCAGTATCCCCGGAAGATACTTGGTGCTCATGCCTTCCCTCGGACGTATCGGCGTAAGCCGAAAAATCGAAGACGAAACCGAGCGCAAGAAACTCAAGTCGATGATGCTCGACATGAATATCCCAAAGGGAGTCGGATTCATCGTCCGCACCGCCGGGCAAGAAAGAAATCGCAAAGAACTATCGCGCGACGTTGCGTATCTCCTGCGACTCTGGAAAGCCTTGGTTAAACGTATCAAAAACCAACCCGGCCCATGCGATGTCTATGAAGAATCAGACATCATGATCCGAACCATCCGGGATACCTTCACCGAAGATATCGACTCGATCATCGTAGATCACCCTGAAGCCTACAATCGCGCTCGAGATTTTATGGAAATGGTGATGCCGAAATACGCTAGCCGAATCCAACTCTACGAAAACCGCGAACCTCTCTTCTTCCGATATAAACTCGAACAAGAAATCGCAAAGATCCACCAACGCATCGTCCCTCTCAAAGGTGGTGGATCGATCGTTATCGATCCGACCGAAGCCCTCGTGGCAATCGATGTCAACAGCGGTAACTTCCGTGGCAACGAAGAGAACGCGGAAGAAAACGCTTTCCACTTGAACTTGGCTGCAACCAAGGAAATAGCAAGACAACTTCGATTGCGAGACCTCGGCGGGGTTATCGTTAACGACTTTATCGACATGCGAAAGGAATCCCATCGCCGAAAGGTCGAGAAGTCTTTGCGGGATGCGATGCAACGCGATCGCGCAAGAACCAAAATTCTACGCACAAGCCCCTTCGGGTTGATCGAGATGACTCGCCAGCGGATTCGACCAAGCTTCAAGCGAAGCGTCTACGAAGACTGCCCTTGCTGCAAGGGACGCGCCTTGGTGAAAACCGCAGAAAGCATGTCGATCGAAGTAACTCGAATCCTCATGCTCGCTTGCCAACAACAAGGTGTTTGCAAGATCCAAGTTCGAGTCAACGAAAATGTGGCTACCTACCTCAATAACCGTAAACGTCGCGAACTGATCCAGCTCGAAGAAGCTTCCGGGGTCTCGATCCAAATCCTCAACGGTGAATCACAATTCCCAGAGTTTTTGGAAATCGATTGTCGCGATAAAGACAGCGGACTTGTCGTGTTGCCATTCCTCACTCAAACGAAATAACATTCGAATATCCTTTTACACTCTGTTTCTTGGACCCAATGAGTTCGTTCCAGTAGCCACTCTCTTGAGTATCTAAGATCCAACTTCCTGTATCCAAAAGTACGAAATCGTAATGCATTCTCCTCGGGAAATTCCCCCAAGGAGAATGTAACTGCGGTGCAAGTACCAGCGTGCAGGAAACGGGTTAAAGGTGTCGAGAGATAAGCAACGGCGCACAACCAAAGGGTTGCTATGGTGATGTATGAATTGGGAATTGCTTGTTTTTGTCCTTCTGTACCTACTCGGTACCCTCGCTATCGGAGCGTGGGCTGGAACCCGCGTTAAAAACACAGAGGACTTTGCCGTCGCCGGCCACTCTCTGCCTCTGTACATGGTGATCACCACAAGCTTCGCAACGTGGTTCGGTGCAGAGACCGTCATGGGAATCCCCGCAAAGTTCGTGGAAGGGGGACTCAACTCGGTCATCGAAGACCCCTTCGGGGCATCGATGTGTTTGGTACTTGTGGGACTGTTCTTCGCCACTCGCTTGTACCGCATGAAACTCCTAACCATCGGAGATTTCTATCGCAAGCGATTCGGTACTCCCGTCGAAATCCTCTGCTCGGTTATGATCATCATCAGTTACCTCGGCTGGGTGGCTGCTCAAATCACCGCTCTCGGCTTGGTCTTTACCATCCTCTCAGGTGGAGCAATCAACCACGCTACCGGGATGATCATCGGTACGGTGCTCGTCCTCGTCTACGTCATGATGGGGGGAATGCTCGCCGTGGCTTGGACCGACTTCATACAAATGATCGTGCTGGTCATCGGTTTGTCCTATATCGCATGGTATGCGTCGGGACTCGTCGGTGGCGCAGATAAAGTCTTCGCTTATGCAAGTGAAAAAGACTGGTTCAAGATTCTCCCCCCTCCAAGCTTCAAGGACTGGGCGTTTTTCATCGCAGCAGCCATCACCATGATGCTCGGTTCGATTCCTCAACAAGACGTGTTTCAACGGGTGATGTCAGCGAAGGATGAACGATCCGCCAAGCTTGGAGCTGTCATCGGTGGACTGTGCTACCTCGCCTTCGCCTTCGTGCCAATGTTCATCGTCGTTGCTGCTCTGATTCAGATGCCAGAACATTCCAAAGAACTCCTCGAAAGTGACCCTCAGAGAGTCTTGCCTAAAATGATTTTGGATCACATGCCTCTCTTCGCCCAAATCCTCTTCTTTGGTGCTCTGGTCTCGGCGATCAAGTCCTGCTCCTCGGCAACCTTGCTTGCTCCCTCCACCAGTTTCGTTGAAAACATCCTGCGACACATCTATCCGCATCTGCGCGATAAGCAACTCCTCCTCGCAATGCGAATCACCATCTTTGTCTTTACCTCCTTGGTACTTACCTATGCCATCCTCACCGAAGGAACTCCGATCTACGAACTGGTTTCTAACGCTTACCAAGTAACGCTCGCCGGATCATTCGTACCGCTGACCGCAGGTTTGTATTGGAGACGCGCTACGACCCAAGGCGCGATCTTCTCTATCGTTCTCGGAGTCCTATCTTGGGCCGTGGTCACCTTCTGCAACTCGATCCCCATTGCAGCTCTCCAAGGAATCGATGAAGTCTTTCCTGCACAACTTGTAGCCCTAGGATTCGCCGTTTTCGGAATGGTCTTCGGCTCCCTCGGCCCTCAGTGGATCAAAAACATCTGCCACATCAATCTAAACTACTTGGGTATTGTCCCCATCGAAGAACAACCGATGGCACCTAGCCATCACCACTCTCACTAATTCGTTTTCCAATCAAGTCACAACAAGCGAGCGCAACGATGCCAAAGAAAAAGAAGTCCTCTTCCAAGAAATCCTCATCGAGCAAATCCTCAAGCAAATCCGGACGAATCGTCATGCGTACCGGTGAAGCACTCGTCGAGTCCACCGAAGCTTGGTCCGCAGCCGAGCCAGAAGTAGTCATCGGCGAGCTCGATGGTCCCGTCGGATACTCAATCGCCAACATGATCGGAAACCAAGCCAAAGGGCACTCGAAGATCTTCGCGATTCTCAATTGCGATGTCCAAGTCCGACCAGCCACGGTCATGGTCAGCAAAGTTACAGTCAACAATGAGAAATACACCAATATCCTCATGGGAACGGTACAAGCAGCGATCGCTCACGGTGTGCTCGACGCTGTTCGTGAAGGGTTCATTCCAAAGGCCAAGGCAAACGATCTAGGAATCATCGTCTCGGTGTGGCTTGACCCGTCCATCGTCACCGCCGAATACGATCCAGAAGTCCTTTTCAGAACGAACCGCGAAGCTACTACCAAAGCAATCGCCAAAGCCATGAACTGCGAACCATCGATCGACTGGCTGCTCAAGAACCAAAATTCCGTTCAGCACTTTTTCCATCAGTTAGCAGTCGAAGGCAAACTCTAGAGTTAGCCTTACTCAATGAACCATTCCCCTCCATAGACTCCTCTATATCCCGTCTACATTGGAACCTTTGCCATGCGTCGCTCGTTGCAAGTCGCCTTGTTGTTTTGTTCGTTTAGTTTTCTTGGTGGGCAGACAACAAGTGCTCAAGAATCCCTTACGAAGATTCTCGAGCAAGCCCCTGAGGCAATTGCCGAAGGTACAACCGAGTTATTCAATGGCAGAGACCTCACCGGATGGGACGGAGATCCTGAGTTATGGAGTGTTCGCAATGGCGTGATTCACGGAGAGACGACAGCAGAGCATCCAGCCAACGGCAACACGTTTCTGATATGGAAGGGTGGCGTTCTCAAGGACTTTGAACTTAGGCTCTCCTTCCGTTGCACGGATAGCAACAACTCAGGCATTCAATATCGCTCAAAGCATATCGAAACGCCTCAAGCCAAGAACAAGTGGGTCGTACGAGGTTACCAGCACGAACTTCGAAATGAAGCGAAGTTGCCAAACGTCGCAGGCTTTATCTACGATGAAGGTGGAAAACGCGGACGAATTTGCCTCGCGGGTGAGAAAGCGACTTGGGAAAACGGTGGCAAGAAAGTAACCGGTCAATGCATCAACGAAGATGAATTCGCCAAGTTGTTCAAGCTCAATGACTGGAATGATGTTGTGATTCGTGCCGAAGGAAATCGAATTCGTCACTACCTCAATGGTCGCTTGACCCTCGATTTTACCGATGCCGATCCGCAACTCGCACTCTCCGAAGGCATCCTTGCCCTCCAACTCCATGCGGGCAAGCCGATGTGGGCAGAATTCCGCAATTTGAAATTGCGTCAACTTGATACGAAGTAGGTTTTAACTCCTACACAAATTTCAGCCCCTCGCAGACGATTGGGTTTGCGATCAATCACTGGATTAACGATCAAACAAACGATGGACTGGAATTCACTTAGAGAACGAAAAGAACTTCTCCTCGGCACTACGAACAAGAAGAAACTCATCGAGATGAACGCCCATCTCGAGCCTCGCGGGTTTGAACTTCTGTCCCTGAGCCAACTTCCTACACAAATCGATGTCGAGGAAACTGGCGAAACGTTTCTTGAAAACGCAAGGCTCAAGGCTGTCGCCCAAGCTTGCACGCATCGCATGTGGACCATCGGGGAAGATAGCGGATTGTGCGTTCCTGCACTCAACGGTGATCCAGGAATTTTCTCAGCTCGCTACTCAGAGCGGCTTGAACTGGCGATCACGCCACCGCAAACCAACGGTGCACAAGTTAACCCGTCACAAGTGGCCAAATCAAATGCTGACTCAGATGCTGATTCAGTTGACCGATCCGTTGCCGGAACGCCAACTGCTGATTCGCAATCTAGGTCGGGTAACTCGCCGACAAGAGTTTCACCAGAAGCCTCTTTACAAGAACTATCCATCGATCAAAGAAACAACAAAAAACTCCTGAGGATGATGGCAGCAATCCCATCGGAGAAACGACAAGCCTACTACGTATCTGCCATTGTTTTATGCGATCCCCAAGGGAACGTGGCCATCGAGTCTACCGGCGAATGCTGGGGTAAGATCTTGTTCGAACCTCGGGGGCAGCAAGGATTCGGTTATGACCCTCTATTCGAGGTGATAGAATACCATAGTACATTCGCAGAACTCGGATTGGGGGTGAAACGAGCGATATCCCATCGATCCCGAGCGTTGCGAGAGTTTCTATCGATCCTCGACTCCAAGATGGGTGTAAGCAATGGACAAGTTACCGGACTGGCCTCGATGGATTCTTCGGGCCGCCGCCCTGTATAACCTCCTTTGGGGGGCTTGGGTCGTTCTCTTCCCGAATCATTGGTTTGACATCACTGGAATCGAACACCCCAATTATCCGGGTATATGGCAGTGTGTCGGGATGATCGTGGGAGTCTACGGGATTGGTTACTGGTTCGCATCGAATAATTTCGTAACGCACTGGCCGGTTATACTTGTCGGGTTCCTGGGAAAGATCTTCGGTCCAATCGGTTTCCTTCAATCCGCCCTGACTGGTGCTTTACCTTGGAGCTGGGGGATGATGATCTTGACCAATGATCTAATCTGGTGGATCCCGTTCGCTGCGATGCTCTATCTCGCTTTCAAATTCCAATCGGATCCTCGGTATCGCTCCACATCTCCTGAACAAACTCCTGAGACACTCACTCGCGAGCAAGCAAATCGCCTTTTTCATGTAACAGCGGATTCAAACTTGGAGAGTTTCAGCAAGCAACACGACGTCCTGCTTGTCTTTCTTAGGCACGCCGGTTGTACCTTCTGCCGTGAAACGCTTGATGAACTTAAAAAAGCCCGCTCCGTCTGGACGACGAAAAAGATCACCCCAGTGGTAGTCCACATGGGTAGCGAAGAAGAAGGAATCGCCATGATGAAGCGGTTCGAACTCGCAGACGTACCCGTCATCAGCGATCCCGACTGCAACCTCTTTCGGGCATACCACCTACCGCGAGGGAAGTGGCAGCAGCTATTCGGCCCACGTGTCTGGATCGAAGGATTCAAGACGGCGATTTTGAAAGGATATGGACTCGGTAAACTCTCTGGTGATGGTTTTCAACTATCCGGCGCATTCCTCCTTCGAGACGGTAAAGTCATCGCGGAATACCCATCGGTCGATGCGGCGGACAACTGCCCTTGGAAACCCGCTTTAAACGCCGTTGCCCTCCTCGCCCTCGGATTGGTTTTTCTGCAATCCCCCTTCGCTTTCCTCGCCGCACAGGAACCGACGACCGTGATTCAAATCAAGGATACTAAGCCCGGCGATCGCTTCGAAGTGCGTCATGCACAAGCGCCTATCGACAATGTGAAGCATGTAGTGATCGACGTCTACAGCGAACGAGGTATAGGACAATGCACCCTAACACGCAAAGCGGATACCTGGCCACAATCGATAACCGTTCGATTTCACCTTCGAGGACTCGAAAGCCTAACGCTGCTTGTGCCGTCCGAAAGCAACTCGAATTCAGAAATACGACCAAGGATTCAGTACAGAGGGGGATGGAATAGTACAATCGGCCCAATGGACTGGGAAAAGCAAGCTCTATTGGGTGACGCCCCCCCCTCTGCTAAACCTGAACTGTTGGCCATCAATCAGTTCCCGATCAGCATAAGCGGCAACTCAAAACCAACGAATCCAACCATCCCGCTTGCGAACGACCACTACTTTGAATGGATGATTCCTTCGGATTGGTATGCAAAACTCAACCCACCAACACTTGAAATCCAATGGGTTGACTTCTTCCGCAACTAACGACATCCCAAACGTAGATCGCTTATCGGAATCGCCTCAGAGATCCGAAGCCGATGATCGGGAACCCAGAAATACGTCTTCCATATTCAAGGTACGGCTCACCGATAAACCGTAGCAACCTGCGGTCTTTGAAGTAACTTCCAGCGTAAATGTACAGCGTCCAGACTCCCGTCAGAATCGCATGATCGAGAGTCATTACTGGCGTGAACCAGATCAGTCCAAGAAAACTCATGTAGACCGGATGACGCATGTAGCGAAACGCACCTGTAGTCACAAAAGCCCGCTTGGGCGGAGGGCTCTTGCGAAACCAATACCACCACTGAGTCAGCCCCGTTTGATAGCCGAAACCTGTCCAATAGAGACTGTAAAGCAAAGCTACCCAAGATCCATAAAAGCCGGCAAGCATCGCAGTCTCAGCCCAACCTGTAGCATGCCAAACTTCAATCGATGAGTTGCCCCAAAAACGAAACATCAATAGCAACGTAACGCAACTAACCATGCAGTGCACACACCCCAATAAACCGGCTGGTATCCACTGACGCAGGTATTTCGAAGTCGGCGGCGCGAGGAGAATACTATGGGGCACTGCGAATAATACGGACAGGGCAGTATCAGCCAACCACCACCCTTGATATTCGTACCAACCACCATATCGCAAAAACAGAAACAAGAAGACCACAGTCCACAAAAACAATGCTTGTGTCGCGATCCCGAAGACGATCCCTGAAATTCGACCGATTCGTTCGGTTGCAATAGCGGGGGAAAAGCCGTTACCTGCATCAGAATCCTTAGCCGTGTGATGCTCTGCATTGCGAATATCTGAAACTCGACTCTTGCCTCTCGCCTCGTCGACGGAAATGGAGTGACTACTCATTACGCTCTTTTCTCCGCGACAAAACAACCGTACTCCATCGCACCAGTTCGGTACGCATCCAAAATGGCTTGAAAGTGATCAAGAAATAAAACATGGTTCGCCCCGAGGACTTGAGCAAGCTTGCGAATCCGCGAACGCTGCACACGTTCCAAGCAAATCTCCCATGTGCGTTGAACCTCTCGGGTCCAATAAGCTGTATACGTCACTTGCATCCCAGCTTCCTCAAACCATCGAACGTAATCGTCTTGACTACCGAGCGATGGGCAAAACATTCCTTTGCAAACGCGGGTCGCAAGCTCGGTTTGTTCTTCTGAGAGTGGATCGTCTCCGGCGAGCCAAGCTGCCAAAGCAAACTTGCCCCCTGGCTTCAACCAAGTCGCAGCCTTCTTAAAGAACGCCCCCTTATTAAAAAGGTGTTCGGTGCATTCCACACTCCATAGATAATCCGCCGATTCGGCAGGAAACTCAATCGCCTCGGCATCGGCTCGAACGAATTTCGGTGCAGGCTTAACACCGCCACATGTGGCTGCCCAAGCGGCATAGAAGCGTTGAACCGGACTCAACGTAACGCCAGTAACTTGGCACCCAAGGTTTCGCGCCATCCACACACTTGAACCTCCCATCCCACAACCGATGTCGTAGACGGTACTATCGCGTCGAATCTTCGCGGTAGCAGCAAGCTTCTCTGTGAGTTGCACTTGAGCTCGATCGGGACTTTCGTCTGCGGTCCAATACCCATGATGAATATGGGGCCCCCAGAACAACCGATAAAACGGGGTTACGATATCGTAGTGATTGCGAATCACCCCTTTGGCTACGTTTGGAAATTCAATCATGACTTTGGCACCAACCAGAGATCACCCTGAATAATAAGTTCGTCTTTGATCCCCACAGCGCCAAACATCTTGGAATAAGGCTTTATCCCAAACTCAGTTTGACGGATCGTAAACCGTCCGCGCACATGAAGCCATCCGTCTTTCAATTCGCCATCGCAAGGAACGCTCACTCGCTTGCTAACACCATGCAACGTAAAGTCACCCTCGAGCAAATACTCTGGATTCCCTTTCGCTGTTTTCTTTCCACTTTTCTTCAAAACCGCTTTCGTCAAACTTGCTTCCGGGTGCTTTTGTACATCCAAGATCTCTGCACCAAGCATATTCTGATTGACCTTCTTGACCGTCCCAGCGTCAATTTCGGCTTCTATCGCAAAGACCTTACGAGCCGTCGGTGTATCGGCCACGAAGGACTTCATGTCGAATACCAAACTTCCGTCTTCACCGGATTCCTCAAGCAACATCCCCTGCTTGAGCTTCCCTTCCACGCCGTGGGTATGCCCAAGATTGTTGGTCTTGTCAACGAAAATGTAGACGCGACTAAATTCTAGGTTTACATCGCCAGGCTTATACGAAACTCCGTCCGAAACCTTTTTGACATCTTGGCCAATCACTTTGGACGGCTCCGATCCGAGCCACATCAAAGATCCCAAGCATAGCCATGCCATCACTGCCCAACCGGGGATCGCCCAACCCAATCGCGAAATCAAGTCGCGATTTTTATCTTGTCTCAATTGCATACTTTTTCCAATCAAATCTGTATACCACACCAACCGTCCGACGAATTGGAATGTGTATCACATCAGCTTTTTGAAACCTTGCCAAAGGCTGCTTGTTCAAACATGCAGCACTCAAACAAACCAGCTTCCGATTAGCTAGCTAATCGCGACAGACTAAAAACCACCTAGCTGCGCGAAAATGTATCAATCAACCTACCTGCGATGTACATCCAGCGGAAAGGTAAATTCGGATCGCGAAAGAAGTGCTCTTCCGTGAGCCGATCCCCAATATAAAACCAATCGCGCGATCAGTACCAGAGAGGCAGGCCCTTCACAGCCCATTTTCGATTTAAAACAGCATTTCGTTTGTAAACATAATAGGGGTTCGGCCCTGATTAAATTCTGCTATCCTTCTGGCTGGCGAACGCACCAAGAAAACACAATGTAGACACGCTATAGATCCATGGCTGAACTCCAGTGCCCTTTCTCCAGCGCCCAACGCCGATTGCAAATACTCGTCCCCCCGGATTGCGCAGTAAACTACGACTACCTATATGTCCCTGACACCAGATCTTTCGCAAAGGAACTTGGTTCCTGAAAAGATGGATGATCCGGCATTGCCCCACGCCGATCATCAGCGTGCATTGCGTGGATTGCGTCGAATCAATTGGTTCTCCGGAACCCTCTCGCAGTTCGATCTGGTGATCTGCGAACTGAATGCCAAGTACATCTCAAAGGAACCAGTCGTAATCCTCGATATCGGATGTGCTAACGGCGAGAATGCGATCGGTCTATACCATCGACTCGCCCCCAAGTTCCCCGTAAGTATCCTCGGCTGGGATATCAGCCCCTACGCGATCGAACAAGCCGACAAGCTTCGGAAGAAGCATGGTCTTAGCGAACATCAATGCCGCTTCGAACTCCGAAATGCACTCGAAGTCACTCCGCTTGGAAATCAAGCCGACCAAGTCGCCGACATCGTTATCAACTCGCTGTTTCTGCATCACTTCGAAGCATCCGATGTTGTTAAACTCTTGGCTCGTATGCGCGTGCTTGCGCGTCGTGCTGTCATCTGCGATGACTTGTTACGCACTCGAACTGGTTGGTTGCTCGCTAAACTCGGTTGCCACTTGCTGTCCCGTTCTAAAGTTGTCCATTTCGATGGCCCTCAGTCCGTCCGTGCAGCGTTTACAATGCAGGAACTAAAAAGCCTTGCCGATCAAGCCGGTTTAAACAATTCCCGGTTTTCGAAACATTGGCCTGAGCGATGCTCCGTGATATGGGAACGCAATAACCAACCCGACACCTTACTGCCAGCAATTCCCAGGAGCTCGCATTGATGATCTCCATGGGGACAAATCAAGCGTCCATCGATGCAACGCTACAGATCGACGACACAAGCGGTACGAACTGGGATTTGATTGTCCTAGGAGCCGGGGTTGCAGGCTCAGCGACCGCATATTGGGCAGCTAAACTAGGTCTAAAAGTATTGCTCGTTGAATCAAAGCGTTTTCCTCGCGAGAAAGTCTGCGGCGGATGTCTAAACTCACGCGCTCAGCAAATGCTCGACTCCATCGGAATCCTTGATGACCTGCGATCCGCAGGTGCAGTCCCCTTAACACAAATCCATGTTCGCGTGCAACAATTAGGATACACATGGAACATCCCACCCTTGCTTAGTGTACGGCGATCGACCCTCGACTCACTTCTCGTCCAAGCAGCAATACAAGCCGGAGTGTCCTTCCTTTCAGAAACCACAGGAAGTATCGTTTCGAAGGAGCATGAATCCGTTCAAGTTCGCTTGCAGCGAACCAGGTACGACGAGAACCCATTCAACGTGACCGCAACGTCTAAGCTCGTTGTACTCGCCACCGGGTTGACTCGATCAGGACTCATAGCGCGCGGCACTGTAGTTACAACTACAAATCAGTCGACCATAAATCAAACTATCGCCGAGCGCACGACTGCCGAGCGAACAAATACGGTAAAGAAATGGCCGTCTATAATTGCTGATGACTCCCGCATCGGAGTTCATTGTCTTATCTCTGAGGAAAACTGGAAAGCTTGGTTCTCCAGTAGCCAAATTCAGCTCGGCTCTCCCAGCCGTCAATTGAACATGCTATCCGGATCGAATGGCTATGTTGGAATATGCTTGAGCGATGGCGGACAAGTCGATCTTGCCGCCGCTCTGGACCCGAACTCACTGCGCAGCAACGCACAAAGTAGCCACACCAATCGCAATCACACTGGTGGTAACAAAGCCGGTATCCCTCATTCCGTTGCTCAGATTTTGCATGAATGCGGTGTGGATGTAGCCCCAGAATTTTTCGATACGAAATGGCAATCCACGCCGGAACTTACACGCGAATCGCATTGCGTGGCAAATGAAAATGTTTTCTTAGTCGGTGATGCTCTCGGATATATCGAGCCTTTCACCGGCGAAGGAATGTCATGGGGTTTAGAGAACGCCGTAAAACTCGTCCCCTTGCTTCATCAAGCCCTCACTTCTGGCGATATCCACAGCGCCGAGACAGAGTGGGCTAAGGTCGTGCAACAGCAACGAAAAACCCGTCAAACGGTTTGTCGCTGGGTTGCAAGACAAGCGAGGAGTCGTTGGAAGTCCCAATGGGTCCTGAAGGTTTTTCAGTGGATACCTAGCCTCAGAAATCAAATACTGAAGAAAGCGGTTGCATGAACGCTCCCCAAAATGGATTCGAGCAGAAACCACTGCATTCAAGCGCCCGCTTGATCAGTTACGCCGTCGCTCCTCCTATCTGTAGCATCGCTCAAGACGAAGCAGCCCAGTTGGTTCAACATCTGGGCTTAACGCAACGATGGAACAAGGCCGTTCCTGCCCTCTACCGAAAATCAGGGGTGCAGCGACGAGGAAGCGTCCTGCTGGAAAAAGAAGATGGTGAGCCTCACGCACGACAGTCTTTCTACCCCATTCGATCCGACGAAAAACCTTACGGTCCGACCACATCCGAACGTATGCTCGCTTACGGACTTCACTCTGGTCCACTCTTACTTCGTGCCTGTCGTGAAGCACTCGACAAATCGAACTTGCCCGCCGAGCAAATCACTCACTTAGTCACCGTCTCGTGCACGGGTTTTCAGGCACCAGGGGTCGACCAAGTCCTCTTCGAAAACCTGGGACTTCCCGCCACCACTCAGCGAACCCACGTTGGCTTTATGGGATGTCACGGCATGATCAACGGACTTCGCGTTGCAGCGAGTTTCGTTGAAAGCAATCCTGATGCCGTCGTCCTCGTTGGTGCTGTGGAATTATGCACCCTTCACCAACAATACTCAGAAGATCCGGAACAAATCGTTGCGAACTCGCTGTTCGCAGACGGTGCAGCCGCTGCCATTCTCACCGGCCGATCCCAAAAGCAACACACTTGGGAAATCCAATCTTCATTCTCCGTTCAAATATCCAATTCCCACGACTTGATGACATGGAAAGTCGGTGACCATGGCTTCGCCATGACCCTCTCAAGTCAAGTTCCACTCCGGATCGCTGAAGATCTCAAGAAACCACTTTGCCATTGGCTAAGCCAACATAGAATTTCCATCGAACAAATCGACCACTGGGTTGTGCATCCGGGTGGTCCGAGAATTCTCGATGGCGTGATCGATTCGCTGCAACTGCACTCCGATGCTCTAGCAGCTTCTAGACACATCCTTGCCAATCACGGAAATATGTCTTCTCCAACCGTGATGTTCATCTTCGACGAAGTCCTTAAACGCAATGCTTCGGTCAATGAATCGCAGCGATGTTTGATGCTCGGTTTCGGACCAGGTCTTCATGCCGAAGCTCTCTTGCTAGTTAAACCGCAGCAAGCTCCGCAGTAAGTGCCATCGCAGCTGGAACCACAACCGGCACCTTTACGCTGGTTACCGGTGCAGTATTTAACGGCGCAACAGCTACCGGTGGGATGACCCGAATCGCTACAGGCATCAGGACGTCGTTGGCGTCAACCAATTCGATGTGACTGCAACGCCCAAGCTCAAAGCGACGAGGCTCTTCTCGGCAAAGACACAGGGCTAAGAGTGACGTTGGCCCAACCATTTTTATTGGACTGACCACCCGCTCTGTCGTCACTCCGTCCTTCCCTACATACCGCAAGCGAATCACCCATTCGTCCGGATTGTGCATAGCTCTGGAAAGCATCTGATTTACCGTAGGCCGTCTTACTGCACCGTTTGTCACCGCACCGTTTGTTACCGCACCGTTTGGTACAATTCGGTTCATAACCATACCGTTGGCTACCGGACTTACCGAAACCGGCTTGGTCACAGCAATCGCCGGGGAAATCGCCGGGGAAACCGCCGCGGAAACAACTGCGGAAACAACTGCGGAGGAGATGTCGTCAGCGGAAACCGTGCTAGCAGAGATAGTGGAGGCAATCATCGCGAAATTCGTGTCAGTTGGAGGACTACAGGTGTTTCGAACTACAAACACTATCGCTTTACCCAGTGACACCTCTGGTCACTCGCTGACCAATAAATCCCCAAACTGGAAAAATTTCTGAAAAAAGGTACGATGCGGGTCGGTCCAAAACAGGTTTGGCCCAAATACAACCAACCATTCTTACCTATCCTCTATCCCCTCAGAATCTCCCATGTTGCAATTAGCTAAGTACTCCTTTGGCGTAGGGGATCGTTTCGCTCACCAAGCTTCCGCACAATTGCGAGCTTTCGAACAAATTCGTCGCGATGGGGTAGAAGTCATCCCCGTCTGGAACAAATCCAACCGCGAACACTCCTTCATCGGCTCTGAACCGGCGAGCGTCCTGAAAGCAGCGAAGCAAGCGGTCGAACAATCCGGTTGGGATCTACCCTGGCATATCGATGCGGATCATATTCGACTCGAAACCGTCGACCGCTTCCTCGACAGCTCGGACTTCTTCACCATCGATGTCGCTGACTCGATCGGCAAGGCACCTGAGCGAGATCACCTAGCGACATTCCTAAAGAACCACTCTGAACTCTTCGGCACTCTTCATATTGCCGGTATCGAAGATCCGATCCGCATCTCCGGCGACGGACTTGAAACCATCGCCGAAAAATACCTCGCCGCCGCAAAAGAAGCAGGAGAAATCTACCGCCACATCGTTCACGCCAAGGGTGCTGAAAACATTATTGCTGAAGTCTCGATGGACGAGACCGATGCACCCCAAACTCCACAAGAGCTCTTAGTCATCCTCGCGGCACTGAGCGACGAAGGAGTCTCATTGCAAACCATTGCGCCCAAGTTCACCGGTCGCTTCAACAAAGGGGTCGATTACGAAGGTAACTTGGAACAATTCGAAAAAGAATTCAACGAAGATCTATGCATCCTCGCGCATGCAAGCAAGGTATATGGACTACCAGATAACCTAAAACTCAGTGTGCATAGCGGAAGCGATAAGTTCTCAATCTACCCTATCATTCAACGCGCTCTTCATAAATCCGGTGCAGGACTTCACATCAAAACCGCCGGCACTACTTGGCTCGAAGAATTGATCGGCTTGGCCGAGTCCGGCTCCGAAGGTGTCCAATGCGTTCACGAAATTTACGCAGCGTCCCTCGATCAAATCGACGCCCTGACTGGCCCTTACGCCAGCGTGATCGACATCCATCGCGATCAATTACCATCGCTCTCTACGGTATCTCAGTGGGGTTCAAAGCAATGGGCCAATACTCTTCGCCATATCCCAAACCATCCTGAGTTCAACGCCAGCGTTCGACAACTGCTGCACGTCTCTTTCAAACTGGCTGCTAAACGAGGAAATGCCTACCTCGAACTTCTTGAAAAGCATCGTGACATTATCGCGAAAAACGTCTACGAGAACATCTACGAGCGACACATGCGACCGCTGTTTCTACGGAGTAACTAATCCCCGTAACTAATCCCCGCGAAAAGACGTACCGTCAACAACCATTGAGACATGCCATGTTGATTCACATCGCACATTCCCTTTGCATCAACAAGGCGCGGTACTCGTTACGCATTGTCCGCGGATTCTATACGGGCAGCATGCTGGTTTTTCTGCTACTGGTTACAGCCCCCTTCGGCGATCTTATTGCTCAAGAGAAACCTTCGCAGTCAATCAATGCGCCCGAGGCCACAAAAAGAGAACTTCTCCCGCTGCGT